>Ga0209491_10010983_pt1 | contig 10763 bp, 9 predicted proteins | sample BON02_FD_187213 | JGI IMG/M metagenome (GOLD analysis project Ga0209491, IMG submission 187213) | Freshwater microbial communities from Lake Bonney liftoff mats and glacier meltwater in Antarctica - BON-02 (SPAdes) (version 2) | ecosystem: Environmental > Aquatic > Freshwater > Ice > Glacier...
TTGCTCAAGCGTTTTTCTATCGACAATAGCAGCGTTGTAGCTGTATTTTAGCTCCCTAAGTTGCTTGATAAGGTTTTCTTCGAGTTGGTTTTCCTTTAGCATTATTCTTCTGTCAATAAATCTTTGGCACTACTACCCAATATTTTTGCAATTCGATACAAGTCTTCAATACTCGGTTGCCTCACATTCCGAGCGTACTCCTTGATCGTGTTATAGCTCTTGTTCAGCTATTTGGCAAGCCAAGTTTGTGAGATTCTCTTCTCTTTAAGAACTTCTTTAATTCGGTACATTTGAAGCCTAATTATATTTATCTGGTCAAAAATAGAAAAATTACCCTATAATTTGGTCTAAGTAGTCAATGTAGCATGATGGGCTAGGGTAGGGCAGGCGCCTTTATTTTTTGTACCTCGGATTTTAGTAGCTGCAAAAAATAAATATCCTTGAGCGCGCGGCAGTTGTTTTTTTACCTTTTTAGGTAGGGGTTGGCAAGGAGATGGAGGTGGAGATTTTGGAGCGGTGAATTGTCTGCTATTACTATTACTCTTGATACGAAGCACGACGTTCCCGCATTTGCGGGAAGGGTTCACCTGCCGGTAGGCAGATTTAGGCACTTAACTGGATTTTTTGTGGGTGGCGTTGCCAGCTGGCCATTCTGGGTCTATCCACTTTTTTATTTTAATTGGCACCAGTTTTAATCTTGATAAAGAAGTTGTCAGCACCGTCGATATAACTACTGTTACACATCATTACGTTGTCACATAATAAAAGTCGTCCGTACAGTTGTGGGATTATCGATGTTGTCCGAAATTCATACAAGCCGTTTTCATTTACAAGTAAATCAATGTCCCAGGTGAATTCTCCGATGGCATCTTTGTCTATTAAAATTCCGGTGCCGTCCGACTTAAATTCAATTTTAAGTCCTTTTGACTCTGTGCCATTTTGATATGGCTTTGTTGTCTCGCCAAAACTCTTGATGTATTTCCATTCCCAAAGTCCAACGATTTCATTCTTTGTTGTCTCGTAACTCCAATTGCTTTCCTGGTGACATTTCCAAATCCTCCCGTAATCATACATTGGATTTTGATTATCGTCACATCCCTGTCCGACAAATAGCATTGTAGTACTCAACAAAGTTAAGATTCTGCCTTGCTGTTTCATATGTCTAAATTTTTTTGAACGGCTTTCTGGCAACGGTTTTGTATAAGAATAGTAGGGCGGAAAAAACGTAACTACCATGCGGTTGAACACAATCCGAATTTTTAAATTTTTCTTATTATCTTTTTTTTCTCAATAAGCGAAATTTAAAAATTTGGCGACCTCGCAAGTATGCCTTTACCATCGGGTTAAGTGACAATTGCCCTATTATTTTTATACGTTGTTGTAAAACGTTTTTCCGCGTAGTGTATTCCGATTATAACATTAACAAATTTTTTAAACCCGTTTCTTGTCGTAATTGTTAATTCCGTTTAAATATTCTTTTTTATAATTTATCAAAGTTAGTTTTGAGTCAAACCAGTACATATTTTATCAAGTTCTTCTTGCAAATCGCCTGTATCAAATAAAACAAATGCATCATATTTTAGTGTAATTTCAGTGCTTTTTTCATTGTATTTAATCGACAATTCTTTTGGCATATTAGCATCAGTAAGAGTAATTATTGTTCCGTCTTTTTTTAAAGTAATAGTTGCTTTATTTTTTTCGGTAATTTCAAATCCATAATCATTTAAAAAAGTGATAGATTTTTCATTATCCAGCGATTAGTTAATTATTTTCGTTTTTGCTCTCATAATTTTCAGTTTTTAATTTTTTTTAAAATGTTTTACAACGTTTTGCGGGTTTAAGAAGTTGGAGATTTCGGAGCACAAAACTGTCAAGCCACCACAAATGTTGATGCGAAGTAGAATGTTCAATTAACCACTGAGCCGCCAATTTTTTGTAGGTGCTGTTATAGGCTGGCATTCTTGTCTGCCGAGTGTTAAGCATAATGTCTCTTTGCAATATTCTCTAAGCGTTTAACTTCTTTATTGTCGTCAAGTTTATACTCTCTTAAAAACTTGAAGTAATTTTGAGTGTAGGTAGAGACTTTCGGTTTCGTTAATATTTCCTCAAGTTTTTTGTCGTCTGTTTGTTGAAAGTCGTAGCCGTAATTATTGAGAAAAATAATTGTTGTCAAGTGTAAAAGATGAAGTCTATCCCACCGCATTCTTTTTTCATTTGGCGAAACTCCGTCAAGGTAGATATATAGTGAATGGAGGTCAGTCTGTATAGTTGAAATACTATTCCTGAAGTCAGCATAAGATTTAGGACCTTCTTTGTCTGAAATGCAGTCAGGAAGTAGCTCGAAATTAGTTCTAAAAAAGTGGTCAATGGCATAGTTTCCGTCTGCGTCCTTACCTACTATGAATGTCAAATTACACATTACGTTAGGGAAAAACTTTAAAAATTTAATGAATTCTAAATCTTCCTTTGAAGCGATTGTTGTGTCCAAAAAAATCATTTCCTTTTTGATTTTACCAGACCAAAAATACAAACAGAGAATATTGTAAACTGTTGAATGGAAGTAGTAATGCTCTTTGCCATAATCTCCGTTAATCTTTGTCCAGTCTTTGTCGTGATTTCTGGATAAATCCCAAAAGCGATGATTAACGTCTTCACATGCTGTAAGTAGATGAACTTTATATTTTGCAATCGCTTCTTTAATTTTCTTGCGTTGCTCAAATTTGTGTTCAGTCTCAAGATTGCGTTGAAGAAGTTTGTTTTCAAAGTAGTTTTTAAGCCAATTGGTTATAAGAAAAGTCAAAATGGAAACGCAAATACTTATCAAAGCAACTTGATAGGCATTTAAAGCGTAGTTTTCAATTATTGTTTTTACTTGTTCGTCCATTGTCAATTTTTATGTAGCACTGTCGGGTCGTATGAGGTTGCCGATAACGGTTGGCGTGTATGAGAAGTAGCGGAATAATAAGCACTTCACTTCAATTTGGCACTGACTTTTATTAAAGCACTGACCTTCGATTTACCACTGAACCCGCTATTTCTTATACCCGCTGTTAGGGCTTGTTCTTACTCAATATAAGATTTTGGGATTAATGCATTACCATCAAAGAACTCTTCAACAATATGAATGTTTTTAAGATTAGTTACCGTTTCAATAGGAATATGCTCTAAAACAATCATCTGAAAATCTCCATTATTACTTTTTCTTGTTTCTATAAATCTGTCAAGTAATTCAAATGCTTTCTTGATTTTGTAGTCATCGCTCTTGGGGTCATCCGTTTTTCTCTTTCCGTTCGTACCGAAATATGGTCTACTGGGCTGATCTATGATTAGGAAAGGAGCAACAAATGGTGATTGGTTTTGAAATATGACTTCATGCATTGCAAGCGAGAAAAATAAGTGAAGAAACATATGATTAGAACTGCTACCAACATTTTCTATGTAAGAAGTCTTCGGCTTCCGTAAAAGCAATGTTTTGTTTTTATAGTCAAAGACAGGTTGGTAGGTTGCGTAATTTGCTAAAGCTTGATCAGATTCTTTTATGTATTCACTTATAATTTCTTCAGTCAACTTTATTGTTAGCTCTCTTTTTTCCTCAGTATTTAAGACAATCAACTGCTCTATTTCTGCTTCTAAGGCTACAATTTCTTCATCATATGATGTTAAAACAGATGAAGATTCTGTTGAAAATATTTCGAGTTTTGTTTTAACTTGACCTAAAAAGAAATATTTTTCTCTTTCACTTTCAAAACTCTTATATTCTTTAGGAAGTAGGTCTAGTTTTGATTTTATTATTTCTAGTTCTGTTTCTAAATCCTTGACGTTATCATTAACCTGTCTGTCTATTGGAGTATTATTGCTATATGACTTACGGATTATAGTTAAATCTTTAGTGTAGGAAGTTACAAGCTGCTCAAATATTGAGGTTTTTAATATTTCAGAATCTTTTTCTCTTAGAAACTCAATTGGTTTAAGACTATCATCAAGATTCTTTATAGAACTCTTGTACCTATTGTACTCCGAAGAGAACTGTTTTAGGTTTCGTATTTTTCTTTGTAGAGAATAATATGATGATTCTAATTTTTCTTTTTCCGAATTTGTAGTTGGTTCAGTTTCAAATCCCCGAATTGCTTTGTTGAGTTCAACGATTACTTCATCAACTTTGGCATCATCTCTGACCACGTTATGTTCCTTGGCTTTTTGCAAGATTTCAATATGCTCTTGATTAAAGTCTGAAGCTTTTGATGATATAGCTTTATTCTTCCTGATAAGTTTGGCTAATTGATTCTCTAGTTCAGCTTTTTTTTCGCTTTTCAGAATATTCTCAACGGTTTCTATACCTAACGCTAGATCGAATATTCGAGGAAGTGCCTCTTTATATCTAATATCATTTTGTTTATCAAAAAATACACCTTCATCATTTTCAATAATATTGCCTGATATCGTATTAAACATTAAAAAGTACCGTAGTGAAATCTTAGTACCCGCCTTAATATAATTACTCCCATAACTTGTTGGGAATTTAGCATCTCTATCTATTTTGAATTCTGTTTCTAAAATAGATTTTATCGCATTTTCAGAATTGTTTGAGACCACAATTAAAGGTATCTCACCAAAGGAAGAAAAATAGTAGTTATCAGATACTTTGCCTTCTGACAGAGATTTCCTTGCTATTGTATAGTTTTTATCATTCACCAAAATGTTTATTCCATACCACAAAACATTCTCGTTTATCATACTATCTGAAATCCGAGACTTACTTGAGAAGAAACAATAATCAACAATTTCAAGAATAGCACTTTTGCCAGTATTACTTTCGCCAGTAATTAAGTTAACTTTGTTTGGCTTGAATTCAATCTCTCTAATTTTTCCGTTATTAAGCCACAGGACGATTTTATTTATATTCATAATTGAACTCTTAAGTTTAAGTATAGTTTTTTATCATTTTCTAAAAGTAATGCTGTAACATTATTGGCAGCTTGAAATATCTTTTTAGCTCTAGTACCCATTTTTGTGTTATATTCTAATGGTTTTATCTTTAAAAGCAAGTCTCCTTGGAGCTGAGCATAACCCATTTCGGTCAAGTATTGGATCGATGAAAATGACAGACATAATGAATCATAATATCTAATGTTGAAATTTGAAAAATAACTAGTTCTCTCCGCAATTAGTTTTTCAATACTAGTTGTCTGAGTGGTAGCTCTAGCCAAATAATTTAGACACTCAGTGTGAGTGATGAATGGCAATATTAAAGTCATCTTAGCCAGTGACAACTTATTATTTATGCTTAACACAGAGCCAATAGCTAGGGCTCCGATACCAATATTATTATAGTCTACTTTCATTTATTATGCTTTTTCCAATCTTTCCGCCAACCTATTATTGGCTCGTCCGATAGTGAATAAAACTTCCCATTGCACATATCAACATCAAGCTCTTGTCCAATTAGATTGAAGGAATGTTTTAACACAGAACGTAAGACCTCAACACCTTTATTATTATATTCTTCTTCTGAAAAAGCTCCCATATGCTGTAAACGAAATTCAGTATCCCATAAATTATAGGCGTTTTCTTTGAAACTCTTTATCTCTAAGTCTGTGATTTCACCTTCACGTTTCCAATCCTCAAGATTATTTAATAATTTAAGCTTAAATAGAGTTAATCGGCTTATGTGTTCAAAGTCATCACTTTCTACAAACCCAATTTCTAGCAGTTGTTTGATGAAAATCTGATCTTCCAATTTATCTGGAAGTACTCCTTTGTATTCTTGAACAATTAAAGTGTCATTTCTGAAAATGTCGAAATAGCGTCTATATTTTTCATAAAATTCATCAAATGATATTTCAATTTTGACGTTACCCTTGATTTGAAGAAAATTGTCGGAGCGTAAAGTCGAATCTATCATTGTAAATGCTTGCTCAATTTTATTCTGAGGAATCATTTTAGACCTAACAGCCACTTTGCACTTTGTTATTATATCGTCATCGTCCAAATGAAAAAACGTATTCAATAAAAATAGTTCTAAAACCTTTTTATCTAGATTCAATACATCTTTAATATAACCTTTTAAATCTTGGTTGGTAGTATTTTTAGCTAAGGTGTCGAAATAAGTCCTAACATCGCTTTCATTCTTTGTTCCAATTTGAAGTTCACTAATTATACCGACAACTTTATTTGAGTTATTTGACGATTTGTTACTTGCCAAAACAAAACTTGTCTTCTCAACAAAGCTAAGTTGAGCTGGTATTGTGCTTCTTGAATCATTTACATCGCTAATAACCTTCGACCAGTTTGAGAATGTTTTCCACATATCTAAATCTGAGGTAGTTAGATTTACGATAGAGTCATCTGTATTTTTCTTTATAGTATGTTTTAACTGATAAAGTACTTGATGGTTGTTGCTCAAATCAGTATGTACATCGTCTTTAACTTCCAATCCGACAGATTCATTGGGTTGCAACAAAAGGACTTTCCATAAGAAAAAATAGTATTGGTAATCAAAACCAATCGATTTTGATTCTGCAGCAGTTTTTTCGGTATGTGTTTTATTGTTACTCATAATTCTTAATTGTTGCAAATCAGTATTTTGTGAATAAGCCTTAACGTTTAGTATATGGCAAGTAGAGCAGTAGAAAGCGATAAAATTTCGGTTTTGCACTGAGCCAAATCGTTGTATTTTGTTTTTATCTTTTTCATCTTAAAAGCCAAATCAACTATTTGGCGGTGCTTGTAAATAGCGCTGAACTTTCGTAAACCACCGAACGCCCTATTTGCTATATATAGTGTTGTGATTTCGTTATTTAACAGTTCCTTGTCTAGTTATGTCAGCCGGAAGAGTTACGCTTAGATTTGATAAATTTTCAAAATTCTTAAAGTCATCAGATTTCAGATCATTACGAATTAATTCAAATAATGTCTTGAAATCCATATTAAGCTCTTTTCCTGAAGCACCTTTTTCGACATATTCAACGATTTCTTGTGATGCATATAGTGGCAGTCGATTTTTTTCAATACAAAATGTTTTATCGGCATCCGAAAATTCAGTGGATTTCATATTTGGCAAATAAGCAATTCTAAGCAAAAAGGATTCTGTGAAGTTGTGATAATACGTTTGCTTCATTTTTCTGATTTCCTCAGCCCTTTGTTCTCTTGAGTTTTGAACTGCTAAAAATTGATTCACAAAAAAGGATCCAATGACAGTAATAATAGCTGTCAGAGAACCAATAAGCGATATCATTATTTTATCATCAACAGAGTTATTTTGTATTGAATTCAAAAAAATTGAATACCCAATTAGTGTAATAAGTGAGAGTACAATAAAGATAAATATTGAAATAGCTATTTTTTTCATTTGTTATAGTATGAAGCACAACGGTTTGCAGCTACCCGAAGGGCGGGACTTTTACCACAAAACTTGATTTGAAAAACTAAACTTCTATTAACCACTAAACTGTCTTTGGAACACGAAACCCCGCCTTTTGGGTAGGTGCTGTTATAGCCCGTTTTTCTTACTTCGACATCCATTTTTCGTGGTTTTGAGTTAATTCCAAGTGATAATTATTGAGTGTCGTGCATTTTTCAATTATTAAACTTGCAGTCATGTCATTTTGTAATTCTCGTTCGCAGAATATTTTTACAATGTCAAGATTAAGAATGATTGCTCCATCTATAATTTGTGGTCTTGGTCTATTCCATTGAAGATTTAATTCAAAACCGTCTTCCAATTTTTTTAGGTTGTTTAATAATATGTCTTGCCAATTTCCGTGAATTGAATGACTAGAAATTCCATAAAAAACGCTGTAAAACATTTCACCTGCAACTAAGTTTGCTCTCTCTTTAATTGATTTCCATTTTGAACTTCTTTTAACTTCGTCTAAGTCAAAGTCTGATTTGTCAAAACTATTTTGTATTGACTTCTGCATTCTTTCTTCTATTGGCAAAACATCACCGCTTCTGTCTTTCACATTCGATAAGATTGTTTCCCAAAGTTCTTTTTCAGTAATCAATGAATTTTTAATATAGTTTCTTTTAACTCGTTCTTCTCCTTCAACTAGTAAGAACTTTGTATTTATTGCAGTCTCCGCAATACATCTGTTTATTATGTAGCAAATTTCAAGTTTTCCCTCACAAATATTTTGCAAAAAAGAAGTGTTAAGTTTTATTAGCCTAGTTAGATTTCCACCAACCACTGCTTCGTCTTTGTCTATCTTTTTATGCACTCCGTCAATGTCACAATATTTAAGTCCAACAACTCTATAAATTAGTTCAATTGTCTGTTTAAGTAGTTCAACATATGCGTCCATAAATTTATCTTCACTGTCAAATTTTTCAATTTCAGCGTTAGAGTATTTTGGTAGTATGTCGTCTATTTCGTTCACGTCTTAAAATGGGCTATAACTTACTTATTGCCATACCTTTTGGCACTCTATCTGCCCGTTATGGACAAGTATACGCACCTTTGTGATCTTTTATTTTTTTTACGATTCCTCAAATGGACTCCTAATTTTTTAAAAATTCACCTTCTTTTCTTTCCATCGAAGCTACAGATATAAGCGAACACCTTTCAAGAGCTTGAAACGCTGCATGCAATAGCATTCCATCGCTCAAACCGATTATCCAAGAACCCAATTCTTAAGTCGGATTTCCGGAAGGCAATCATTTTCCTGGTAAGATAAAACCAAAAGGCCGTTTGCCCTTTCTAATACCTGTGTCTTCATAGCCATAAGATAAGGCATATAATGGATTTTTAGTACTGGTTATTTGGGTCTGCTTCAATAATTTGAAAAAGATGTCGGGTGCTGGATGATGGATGTCGGGTGGCTGATGCCGGGTGCTGAATGTTAGATGACCGATGTCGGGTGTCCGATGTTTGATGCTCGATGCTGTATCACCGATGCCGTACTGGCCTAATAGAGTCAATTCTTGATTGATATTTTAGTGTTTTCTGCTAAGTTCTTTGAATACGCTAAGAACTGTTTTAGAGTTGAAGGTTTCCTAGCTGCGGATTTACTTTTTCTGGTTTTCCGGTAAGTTCATTGGGTTGAATCAGGACTTCAAGCGGCAAGCCTAGCAATAAGGAAAGGTTTCGGATCATATCGATTGTCAAGGCTCTTTTCCTGTTTAGCACAAGGCTGACAGTTGTTTTACTGCCAATGCTTGAATCAAGTCTTTATCCTTAAATCCTTTTCTCTCATTTGTTTCCCTGACTGCTTTAATGGGATCGGGCAGGGCGATCGGGTTCTGTTCCTTTTCGTATTTATCAATTAAGGTAGCCAACAACTCTGCTTCCATCCCTTCTGCACTGTCAGCATCTGCTTCAAAAATCTTAGAAAGTTTTGCAATTGTTTTCTCGTATTCCTGCGCTGTAGTTATTGTTTTTTATCACTTCATGATTTCAATTTGGTTTACGGATTAAAATTGGTCGATGGTGTTTGCATCAACTTTGTCGTATTCTAAGTGTGTTCCGATGAATTTAATAAAGACTCATTGTCTTGCGAAACTTATCTGAACTATTTATCTGTATTTGCTTCTAGCGATGTTAAACACCACCCGACTATTTTTTACCGGATCAACATCTGGAAAATCCTTTACCACGTCCAAAGCTTTTAACCAATTCACATGTTTGGTGATAGACATCCATGTTTCTAAGCTTGATTTGGCATTCGGATGTTTTTGATAAAACTGAAACAGATTTCCGACAGATATGATTTTTCAAAGCAAGTCGTTTCAATAAACATTTGGAGATATTTAAAAATTTTCAAACTGAAAACAAACTGATGGATTGCATTAGCCAAAAAATGGAATAATTTAGTTTACCTAAGAATCTCCAACTCCGAACACTACTATAACTTTATCTCGCTTGTGAAGAAAAGTGTATGAATCTATGCACTTTTACTACCTCAAAACGCAACCTACATTCGAGTGAACCGCCGTATACAGTTTATCCCAATTTTTATAGGAAAGACCCGTTTACCGATCGCTATCGGTAGTGGTGTGAGTGGCACATTATGAACTTATAGCTCACGGATGTCTAATCGACTGTGTAGTTATTTATTCAATTCATGGAGGTTTCCAAGAATTTCACTTTTTCATTCCATTCATTTGTATATACAAGAAGATTAAAAAAATTATCTTTTACAGATCCAAATAAAAATACATTATCGATTTTTCCATCATTAAATTTCCAAATTATATATTACAATTTAGGGTTTTGGGAAGCCGATGCAGATCGCGGTTTTCGATTTTTCGGTGTGCCGAACCTCGTAATCAATTATCTTCTAATATTTGTTATGAAAACAGTTACACTGCTTTGCGAATCTTAATTTTCGCATTTATTATTGGAATTCAATAATTATTATTCGATAAAATTAGCGTAATCAGTTGAATTGTTAAATGTTAATCGTTATACATTTTATCTATAAGCTCTTTGTATTTCTTCTGAATAACTTTTCGTTTTAGCTTTAAAGTTGCTGTAATTTCTCCTGCTTCGATACTAAATTCCTTTGGTAGCAAGCTGAATTTTTTAATTTTCTCGAATACCGAAAAATCTTTTTGTAAGGCTTCAATTCGCTTTTCAAACATCTCTTTAATTTGACTGTTGCTAATCAATTCCTCGATATCCTTATAAGCGATTTTATGTTCAAGGGCATATTTTTTTAAATTCTCGAAACTTGGAACAAACAATGCAGTTACATATTTCTGCCGGTCACCTATCACTGAAATTTGTTCAATAAAGGCATCGTTTATCAATGCCAGTTCTAGTTTTT
>Ga0209491_10010989_pt1 | contig 10758 bp, 10 predicted proteins | sample BON02_FD_187213 | JGI IMG/M metagenome (GOLD analysis project Ga0209491, IMG submission 187213) | Freshwater microbial communities from Lake Bonney liftoff mats and glacier meltwater in Antarctica - BON-02 (SPAdes) (version 2) | ecosystem: Environmental > Aquatic > Freshwater > Ice > Glacier...
ATATATATATATATATATATATATATATATATATATATATATATATATGTGTGTGTGTGTGTGTATGTATGTATATTTATGTATATGTATATGTATATGTATACGTTAATATTCAAATATATGTGTGTGTATATATGCATATATATGTGTACATATATGCATATACATGTACATATATACATATTTATTTACATACATGTATATATATATATTTGTGTGTATGTGTGTGTTTATGTGATTATGTATACATGTCTATATCTCAATATCTATATATCTATATTTGTATGTGTGTGTATATATACATAAACATATATATATATATATAGGTGTGTGTGTGTGTGTCGACATCGATGTTGATATAGATGAAGATAGTTCAAAAGATAGATTGTCCGATATATTATTTATACATGTACCTGTATACCAAGTTGGATAGATCTATAAATATGTGTATATACCTCAGGTACTCACTTTCTCCCCTCCTGTATTGTCGCAGCTCCACAGCATACCGCCGGGGGTCTCCGTGAGTTCAGAAGAAGCGGCAGCGGCGACGGAGGGAATAGGGTGCGGCATATATATACATGTATATACGTTAATATGCATGTATATATACTTGTTTATATATACTTGTATGTATAGGCATATAAATATATATATATATACCTATATATATATACATGTGTTTATATGTATACTTACATATATATATATATATATATATATATATATATATATATATATATATATATATATTATATGGACATATATATTTAAAAATTCCGTGAGCCCTGAAGAAGCGTCAGCGGCGACGGAGGGTACAGGGTGCGGCATATATATACATGTATATACGTTAATACGAATGTGTATATATACTTGTATATTTGCACTTGTATGCATATGCATATAAATATATATATATACCTATATATATACACATGTGTTTACATATATACTTATATATATCGGGTTAACCCCGAAAAAGCGGCAGCGGCGACGAAGGATACAGGGTGCGGCATATATATACATGTATATACGTTAATATGCATGTATCTATACTTGTATATATATACTTGGATGTATATGCATATAAATATATATATATACCTATATATATATACACATGTGTTTATATATATACTTATATATATATATATTTATTTATATATATATACATACATTATATATATAGACATACATATATAAATATTCCGTGAGCCCTGAAGAAGCGGCACCGGCGGCGGCGGGAACTGGGTGCGTTGTATATGCACGTATATACGTATCTATATATATATATATATATATGTATATATATATATATATATATATATATATATATATATATATATATATATATATATGTGTATAGATATGTATGTATATATTTATCTATCTATCTATCTATCTATCTATCTATATATATATATATATGTTTATATATATATATACATATATATATATATACATATATATATATCTGTATCGGGTCCACCCTAGAGTCACCCCTTTAAAGGTGCCCTACAGCTGCTAAGTAAGCGCAATAGGTATACTTGCTTTGCTCATGTACATGAGCGAGTTATGGGTTAATTCGAGCACCTATATCTTCCCTTTCTTGCAGCGTGGCGGTGGTGCGAGGCGTGGCCACCGCGCGCGTCGCAGCTTGGCCTTTACACGATATTGCCACCACCAATAGTGTATGGTGTACGGCATACAAAGGGAGGGTCGGCGGCGGGGCGTATATGACGCAATGGGCGTCTAATAGCATTGCATTAGGGTAGGCGTTACAGGTGGGAGGATGGCAATACAAGAATGATAGTCTCCCACATTAAAGCTTTCAAGTAAAACAATATCTTGTAAAGGCTAAGTCGCAGCGACGAGTGTACGCGACGAGCGGCTGGGGACCGAAGTCTGGGTTAGCCGCATTGTTCTAACTTCTACCACAGATGGGCCATGTACAGGTCCGCGCAGAGAGCGTGATGCCTGGCTGCTACCACAACGCACCGGCTAACATCAGTGCATTGGCCGATAGTATACTATGCCCCCCCCACCGGTATAACCTCATTGTTCTAACTACTATCGCAGGTGGGTGGTTAGCCCCAAAATACAAATAGGCACCTCCATATTTCCTTAATTTCAGCGCGGCGGCGGTACACGGTGTGGCCACCGCGCGCGCTGTGTGTGTGTATAGGTGTGTATGTATACTTATATTTGTATATACATATACATATACGTATACATGTACATATATATACATATATATCTAGATCTAGATCTATATACATATATTATGTTAAGCCGGTCTTTCCTTTTTTGCAGCGCGGCGGCAGTACAGGGTGTAACCACCACGCGCCTCGCCGCGACGAGCGTACGTGACGAGCGGCTGGGGACCGAAGTTCGGGTTAACCTCATTTTCTAACTACTACCGCAGGTAGGCCATTTACAGGTGCGCGCGGAGAGCGATATCTCTGACTACTACCACAAAGCGCCGGCTAACATCAGTGGATTGGCCGATAGTATTCTATGCCCCCCCCACCGGTATAACCTCATTGTTCTAACTACTATCGCAGGTTGGTTGGTTATTCTCAAACTACGAATAAGCACCTCCATATTTCCTTAATTTCAGCGCGGCGGCGGTACACGGTGTGGCCACCGCGCGCGCTGTGTGTGTGTATAGGTGTGTATGTATACTTATATGTGTATATACATAAACGTGTATATACATATACATATACGTATACATGTACATATATATACATATATATCTAGATCTAGATCTATATACATATATCATGTTAGGCCGGTCTTTCCTTTTTTGCAGCGCGGCGGCAGTACAGGGTGTGACCACCACGCGCGTCGCCGCGACGAGCGTACGTGACGAGCGGCTGGGGACCGAAGTTCGGGTTAACCTCATTTTCTAACTACTACCGCAGATAGGCCATTTACAGGTGCGCGCGGAGAGCGATATCTCTGACTACTACCACAAAGCGCCGGCTAACATCAGTGGATTGGCCGATAGTATACTATGCCCCCCCCACCGGTATAACCTCATTGTTCTAACTACTATCGCAGGTTGGTTAGTTATTCTCAAACTACGAATAAGCACCTCCATATTTCCTTAATTTCAGCGCGGCGGCGGTACACGGTGTGGCCACCGAGCGCGCTGTGTGTGTGTATAGGTGTGTATGTATACTTATGTGTGTATATACATATACATATACGTATACATGTACATATATATACATATATATCTAGATCTAGATCTATATACATATATTATGTTAGGCCGATCTTTCCTTTTTTGCAGCGCGGCGGCAGTACAGGGTGTGGCTACCGCGCGCGTCGCAGCGACGAGTGTACGCGACGAGCGGCTTGGGACAGAAGTGCTGCTTCTTTTCTTTGTCCCGTCGGACGCACTTGCGCTGGCATGTCTTGATCACCTGCACGGAGCGCCGCAGGTATATCAATCAATCAATCTATACATATCTCTATCTATATCTGTCTATCTCTATCTCTATCTATATCCATCTATCTGTCTCTATCTGTCTGTCTGTCTGTCTATCTATCTCTATCTCTATCTATCTATCTATCTCTGTCTGTCTGTCTGTCTGTCTGTCTCTATCTATCTATCTATCTTTCTATCTATCTAACCCTGCGGTGGGGTTAACCCGAGTCGCGTCGTTTATATTCTAGGAAACTCGAAGACGAATCAGTTAGGCGCGCAGGGCACCTTGGGTCAACCCGAATTCACCTACATTAGGGGGGGGGGGATTGTTGCTAGAGCCGTTGCGCAAGCTCGTGGTCACCGCCCGCTCGCACATGGCCGGCGCCGTCTATGCTTACTCCCCACCTTCCCTGAATCCTAACCCCCTAAATACGGGAGGGGGGGGGAGAGGGGAGGAAGTCCTCCCCGGGTTAACTGGTGCTTGACCCCCTAACCCCCCTCAATCCGAATCCTCGGGTTAACCCGATCCCTAACCCTAACCCTAACCTTAACCCACTCCTCTAGCCTTGACCCCTAACCCCCTAAATACAGAAGGGGAGGGGCGGCATCCTACGCGAGCCGTTGCGCAAGCTCGTCTTTACTCCCATTAAGGCGCCCTGTGCGCCTAAGTGATTCGACTTCCGAGATAACTTTAATAAACGACGCAATTTTTAGTCGAAACTTGCTCAAGTGAGTTATTCCGATCCTAACCCCCTAAATACAGAAGGGGAGGGGCGGCATCCTACGCGAGCCGTTGCGCAAGCTCGTGGTCTCCGTCCGTTCGCACATGGCCGGCGCCGTCTATGCTTACCCCCCATCCCCTCGCGTCCTAACCCCCTAAATACATGAGGGGGGGACTGCTGCTCTTCATGCCCCTCACCCAAACCCCGAAATCGTACATGGGGTGAGGGGAGCGCCGTCGGTCTAGCGCCGCGCGCTTAAAGGGCTAATCCGTATCCCCCCACGTAGGCATACATTCGTAGAAACAAAGAAACAACGCCCTAACACTGGCGCACGCGCAAAGAATACACTACTCACGTAACTAGGCTACCCCATAGGGGAGCCTGCTAGGCAGAGTGCGTGCGAAGCGCGCCCTTATACATTCATGCAGCACGAGCTGAGGTCAACTGGTGTTACCCCTAAATGCAGGTGAGGAGGGGAGGACTGTTGCTCGAGCCCCTACCCCTTCATCCCTTTCGCCCTGACCCCTAACCTGTGGAATACATGAGGGGAGGGGAGGACTGTTGCTCGAGCCCCTACCCTTTCATCCCTCTAGCCCTAACCTGTAACCCGTGGAATGCAGGAGGGAAGGGGAGGACTGTTGCTCGAGCCCTTGCGCAAGCTCGTCGTCGCGGTCTGCTCGCACATGGCCGCCGCCGTCGGTCTAGCGCCGCGCGGTTAAAGGGTTCACCCGTATTCCCCTACGTAGGCATACATTCACAGAAACAAAGAAACAAAGCCCTAACACTGGCGCACGCGCAAACAATACACTACACAAATAACTAGGCTACCCCATAGGGGAGCCTGCTAGGCAGAGTGCGTGGCCGGCGCCGTCGGTCTCGCGCCGCGCGGTTAAAGGGTTCACCCGTATTCCCCCACATAGGCATCTATTCATAACGCACGATCTGAGGTCACCTGGTGTTAACCAACCCGTGGAACACAGGAGGAGAGGGGCGGACATGGCCGGCGCCGTCGGTCTAGCGCCGCGCTTACCCCCCAACCTGCCTCACTCCGAATCCTCACACCTACCTTGTGGAATACAGGAGGGGAGGGGCGGCATCCTACTCGAGCCGTTGCGCAAGCTCGTAATTGCAGTCCGCTCACACATGGCCGGCGCCGTCGGTCTAGCACCGCGCGATGAAAGGGTTAACCCGCATTCCCCCACGTATGCGTATGCATACATTCCTAAATCACGAGCTGTGGTCACCTGGTGTTCACCCGTGGAACACAGGAGGGGAGGGGCGGACATGGCCGGCGCCGTCGGTCGGGTTAACCCGAGGGGTTATCGGGTTAATCGCTAGACCGGGTTAAGGGTTAACCCGCGCCGCGCTTACTCTCTAACCCCCCTCACTCCGAATCCCCACCCCCTAAACACAGGAGAGGAGGGGAGGACTGTTGCTTGAGCCGTTGCGTAAACTCGTAGTTGCAGTCCGCTCACACATGGCCGGCGCCGTCGGTCTAGCGCCGCGCTACGCCGTACCGCTGGGGGAGGCTGCGTTTCACCGCACTACCTCTGGAAAGATCATGCGGGGGGCGTTCAAGCGAGCGTTTCTCTCGGGGGAGTACGCCCAAGCTACCACAGCACTCGACCTTGCACTCGGTATGTATCTATGAATATATGAATATATGATTATATATATATCCATTCAGCCTTCCACCGCACTACCTCTGGAAATATCATGCGGGGCGCCTTCAAGCACGCCTTTCTCAAGGGAGAGTATGCTCAAGCCACAACAGCACTCGACCTTGCACTCGGTACAGTATGTAATATATAAATAACTAAATATCTGTCTGTCTATCTATGTAATATCTATATCCAAAAAAGGTTTAGCGTTTCACCGCCCCCCCTCTGGAAAGATCATGCGGGGCGCCTTCAAACGAGCGTTTCTTGCTGGGGAATACGCTCAAGCTACCACAGCACTTGATCTCGCGCTCGGTATATCTATACATTTCTATATAGCAATACATACATATACATTATATAGATAGGTAGATAGATAGACAGACAGATATATTACATATATACCAAGTGAGCGTTTCTCGCGGGGGAGTACGCCCAAGCTACCACCGCGCTCGACCTTGCACTCAGTATGTATCTATGCATATATGAATCTATGAATATATATATACATATATCTATTCAGCCTTCTACCGCACCACCTCTGGAAAGATCATGCGGGGGGCTTTCAAGCGTGCCTTTCTCTCGGGGGAGTATGCTCAAACTACCAAAGCACTCGACCTTGCCCTCGGTATGTTTCTATATCTATATGGATATAGCAATATATACATATAAATTATATAGACAGGTAGATAGATAGACTGACAGATAGATAGACATATTATAGATATACACTAAGCGAGCCTTCCTCGCGGGGGAGTACGCACACGCCATTACAGCACTCGACCTTGCTCTCGGTATATATCTATACATATCTGTATATCTCCCTGTATGTATATCTATCTATTTAGCGTCCCACCGCACTACCTCTCTGGAAAGATCATGCGGGGCGCCTTCAAACGAGCCTTTCTCAAGGGCGAGTACGCTCAAGCCACCACAGCACTCGACCTTGCACTCGGTATGTGTATATGGATGTATGTCTATATGAAAAGCCGCTTACGGCGGCGACGAGCTTTGAGCACAGGGGGCCACAGTGCCTCCTGACCCTTACTCGCTCGACTAGCCCCCCCCCTAGATCAGTTCCCTGTGCGTGTGTGCTCGTGCCCCCTTTGTATTATAAACCGTCTATGAATATATGTATGTATCTATTTAGCGTTCCACCGCACTACCTCTGGAAAGATCATGCGGGGGGCGTTCAAGCGAGCGTTTCTCTCGGGGGAGTACGCCCAAGCTACCACCGCGCTCGACCTTGCTCTCGGTACAGTACGTAATAAAAAAAAAACTACATATATGTCTGTCTATTTATGTAATATCTATATCCAAATCTGTGTAGCGTTTCACCGCACTACCTCTGGAAAGATCATGCGGGGCGCCTTCAAACGAGCGTTTCTTGCGGGGTAGTGCGCACACGCCACCACAGCACTCGGCCTCGCGTTCAGTATATCTATATCTTTTATATATTTTTATATACAGACAATATGTATACATACATATACCTCCCTGTTTATATATACCTCCCTGTTTCTTGTGCAGGTGAATCCGACCTCGCGTTCCAAGTCTTCTTTATATAAATAAATGTCTATCTATCTATATTTATATATCTATATATCTATAACATATATATATATACAAACAAACTGTATACATATATTAACCTGCTTGTTTCTTGTGCAGGAGAATCCGACCTCGCGTTCCCAGACTTCTTCATATATATATACATATACATATATATGTATATAAATAAATAAATAAACATATATATATACAGACAGTTTATACATATGTATTGACCTCCCTGTTTCTTTGCAGGAAAATCCGACCTCGCGTTCCCAGACTTCTTTAGATATATAAATGTCTATCTATCTATATTCATCTATATATCTATATATAATATATATATACAAACAAACTGTATACATATATTAACCTGCTTGTTCTTGTGCAGGTGAATCCGACGTCGCGTTCCCAGATTTCTTCATATATATATGCATATATATGTATATAAATAAATAAATAAACATATATATATACAAACACGCTGTATACATATATTAACCTGCTTGTTTCTTGTGCAGGTGAATCCGACGTCGCGTTCCCAAATTTCTTCGCAACGGCCACCTGGCTGCGGCCATAAAAAAAAAAATTATATATATATATATACATATATATATATACAGATAAACTTTGTACAATTCTATACCTCCCTGTTTCGTGTGCAGGAGAATCCGACCTCGCGTTCCCAGATTTCTTCGCAAAAGCGACCTGGCTGCGGCTTCCGGCCCCTGCCGCGGCTCCTACCCTGGACGCGGCCCCGGGCGCGACCTCGGCCCTGGAAGTGGACCCGGAAGCGGCCCCAGGCGCGGCTTCATACGCGGCCCCGGACGCGGCCCCGGCCGTAGCCGGGTTAACCCGACCGTCCGGGGCCGCGTATGAAGCCGCGCTTGGGGCCGCGCCCGGGGCCGCTCCGGGGGCCGGGGCCACGCCCGGGGCCGCGTATGAAGCCGCGCCCGGGGCCGCGTCCTGGGCCGGATCGTGGGCCGCACCGGGTGCTGTGTATGAGGCCGCGCCCTGGGCCGCGTATGAGGCCGCGCCCGGGGACGCGTCTGGGGCCGCGCCCGGGGCCGCGTCCGGGGCCGTGTATGAGGCCGCTTCCGTGTCCACTTCTAGGGCTGGGGCCACTCCCGGGGCCGCGTATGAGGCCGCGTCCGGGGCCTCTTCCGGGGCCGGGACCGCGCGGGTCGCGTCCTGGGCCACGCCCGGGGCCGCGTCCGGGGCCGGGGCCGCGCGGGTCGCACTCCTCGCGGCGCCACCGCTGCACGATGACCTGCGGCACGAGCTGCTGAAGCTAGGGGTGCGCGGAATATTGTGTATAGACCCCCCGGTATTCCAGCGTTGCAACGCTGGTTCGGGGGACCTAGTGGTGCGACAGATTCCCCGTGTGAATGCGAACACAACAACGCCGATTCCCTAGATGCGCGACTGTTCCCCTCCGTGGTGTTAGCTGTCCCGCCTGCTGTGACCATGGACAAAGCATCTTCTCTGTCGGGTGTTGTAAGGGGGTTAAAACCCTGGTTAGCCTAATAACCAAGGGGGTTAAAACCCTGGTTAGCCTAATAACCAGGGCGGCGCGGTCAGGTTAGGGGGTTTGGGTTAGGGTGTTAACCCCATCCCCAACCCAGGGGGTGAACCCCATCCCCAACCCTAACCCCCCTAACCCTAACCCTAACCCTAACCTTAACCTAACCCTAACCCTAACCCTAGCCCTAACCCGAACCCTAACTCTGAACCCAAAGGGATCAAATCTGAACCTCAGGTTTGAGAGAACAAACAAAAAAAACTCCGAACCAAGCCCGAGGCTGCAGTGCGTTCGATGCCGAGGGCGCGTTATTTTTATTGAAATTCGATTGCCCGTTTAGAGGAATCCCGGTCGAAAATCTCGCCATTTGAGCAATCCCCAGGATCGCTGGAAACCCTCAGTTCTGTACTTAGTAACAGAATCCTTTGGAATACTGTCCACCGGGTCGAGAGTGCGTTTGATGCCGGGCGCAATGTTTATTACAATTGCATGAGCAGGCCCTAGTTTGTCTTTATGATAGAGAAATTCTCGACGTGAGCACAGGACGACCATTTCATTGCAAAATGCCAAGTACCGTTTTTTTTTCTCTAATTGTTTTGACCTATTCAACAATTTAGAAATCGTCTCTCTCCTCGATGTTTTACGACGAAACCCAAAAAACTAGCTTGAAAACCGCTCGAAAAGAGTAAAAAACTCGAAATAGCCGTCCCGCGCCCCCTTTTCGTCTACATATCATTACGTCATTAAAATAATAGAGCTAATAGCCGTCCCGCGATCCGGATAACCGCCAAGCCGTTCCGGCGTCGTTGAACAAACGACAGCGTTCGCTGCTCGCCTTGGGTTGGGGCTAGCCCTGACCCTCGTCTGCATACTTCATTGCAAAATGCCAAGTACCGTTTTTTTTCTTTAATTGTTTTGACCGATTCAACAATTTTGCCGCCTTCATTTATAACAGCCTTGGGGTTTCCTTTCTCCACGTTAGCCGTTGAGTTGTTTTACAGCGAAACTAGGGCCTGCACATACACACTCGTCCTCCATAAGGTGCGACAGTTTCGATACCGAGGCTGCGTAGTTCGCATTCTAATTCTATGATTAGAAGCAGAACCCGTATACACATCGATAGATTCCCCGTGTGAATGTGAACACACCAACCCTGATTCCCTAGATGCGCGACTGTTCCCCTCCGTGGTGTTAGCTGTCGCGCCTGCTGTGACCATGTATGAAGCATCTTCTCTGTTGTTCCCCGTGTGAATGTGTGAAAACAATAACCCTGATTCCCTAGATGCGCGACTGTTCCCCTCCGTGGTGTTAGCTGTCGCGCCTGCTGTGTCCATGGACGAAGCATTTTCTCTGTGCACACTCGTCCTTCACAGGTGCGCGTGGTATACTACAGCGACGACTTAGACGGTGGTGGGGGCGGCGACGACGAGGGCGGGCTCGAGGGCGGGTTAAGCCGACCGGGCCTGGGAGCCCCTACCCCCGATGGGGGGGCGGGCCTGGGGGCCCCCACCCGCGGTGGGGGGCCGGGCCTGGGGGCGCGTCTCGCCTCCACTGGGGCCACACACATCATCTACGCACACCTTCTCTCCCCCGCGGCGGTGGGCGGCGGCGTGGGCGAGAGCGGTGGTGGCGATGGCGGCGATGGCGGCAGAGGTGGTGCGGGCGCGGACAGCAACGGCGGCGATGGCGGCGGCGATGGCAGCCGCGATGGCGGCGTGAAAGGCGGCGTGGAAGGCGGCGTGGACGGCGGCGTTGCGGGCGGCATCGAGGGCGGTGGTAGCGTGGGCGGTGGTGGCGAGGACGGTGGTGGCGGCGCCCGCCGGGCGTGTGCTTCCCTCAGTGTTCTTGCGCGGGCGGTCGCGGGCGCAG
>Ga0209491_10010990_pt1 | contig 10757 bp, 7 predicted proteins | sample BON02_FD_187213 | JGI IMG/M metagenome (GOLD analysis project Ga0209491, IMG submission 187213) | Freshwater microbial communities from Lake Bonney liftoff mats and glacier meltwater in Antarctica - BON-02 (SPAdes) (version 2) | ecosystem: Environmental > Aquatic > Freshwater > Ice > Glacier...
GATGATCAAGTGCAAAAAATCCGCGCTCTCCACCTGCATCAAGTGCTGCATATCGTGCCTTTGGGTGTCTCTACACGCGATTTCGCTTGTGGCGAATCCCAGCAGAACGCTTTGGATTTCTGGTTGTCTTGTGAGAAACCTGGCAACGGGCACGAGAAATCTGATTTTTGGGTGAGCCAATATTACCAGCGCTCGTACTGGCAAGAAGGTCTTCAAACTTACACTTCAGAGCCTTGTACAGGGGTGGTCGGGAACCGTGTAGTACTATGTATCGAGCTATATTTCAACCTCAGCAATGTGATTTTGTATCGCGACATTATGACGAGTCTTGACAAAACATTACAAGAAACACTTTGTTGTTTCAATGATGTGCAGAAATTCGAAGCACATATTTCGTACAAGTATATACAATACTGTGTGCAGGATGGATGGTACTGGAAGCCTCTGGATCAAGAATTGCTTTCCATGACTTTTAGAGACCTCTTATCGCAACCGTGTATCCTGAATTCCAACGAGGTCGATTTTTTTCGACTTTCCCCGGCTGGAGTGTGTGAAAGCAGTGTATGTGGTGTGTTGGAATGTATTGCAAATTAACCGCTGCGGACACAGTAAGATCGCCAGCTCACGTAATGCCACTTCTTCTCAAGCCCACTGTCTCGATCCTCGCTGGGATTCTGAAAGAGACGTGGCATTTAGTCTGCACGCATTCAATAGGGTTGTCATTTTCCCAGTCGCTGAGGAAGACCTCGCGAAGGTGTAGAGCAGAAGCAGCACCTTGTTTTGTGTCCTGCGGGTGATAGAGCCACTGCCCACGAAAGCACATGACTTGTTATTTTTAGAATCGCGTCATAATTTGTGTCGATTAAAGTGGACTGGAATGGAAATCAAGGGCTCAGTCTCGTGAATCCTGACAAGCCCGAAGGCCGAACGTGCACCGCTGGTCTTGGCCTCTTCTTCGAGTCCTTCTTGTGAAAGCAGTTATCAATTGTCGAAGATGGCAGGAAATATTATGAATCTACACAGGAGCCTCTTTATAATGGCAATTTCGCTGTGGATCTCATATTCATACTTGACGACGCATTTCACCTTCCGGATTCCAGGGTCCTCGGTGATCGCAGGCGTAATCACGGGTCTTGTGTGGCTGTATAATCGTGATGGCTACAGCCCGTTGGAAAACAGCAAAGTGGAACCCCACAACGAGAGTCGGGTAGTGAATATGAAGCTGAACTATCTGGATTATTCACCTCGTGCCCTCATCCTCACCGTGATCTTGCCTGTTGCTGTAATTTACATTTCGAGTCCTGGCTCGTCGTAATCAGAAATGCTATGTGATTATCATTGTTGCATTGAAACCAACAATCGAGCCCATGTGCTTGACTCTGAAGACTGAGAACACGACAATGAACAGGCATAGCAAGTCAAAACTTGATCCCATTAAAATATCTGACAAGGTGTCATTAGTTGTTATTTTGTGCTGATTTCCATGCAAATAAAAAACATAAAGTGGCATTGTTGGACAGGTTTATTTTACCTCGATTACATCTGCCCCAACAGTATATAAGACGAGTCATTGTATGATGGATCGTTATCATGTCTTTCATGGCAAAGGATAATCAGACTCGCGGTCCCTTTGATCATATTGTATCAGCCCCCGCTCCCGTGAGTGGTGGTGGACATATGCCTGGGCAATATGTGCATTACTACCCTGGAACACAACAACCCCATGCATACTCGCAGCAGGTGCAAGGTGCCACACATTATGCGCCCCAAACCATGTTATTCCCCCCACTATCGAACCCAGCGGGAATGAGTACTATGCATCCAGGTTGTCACTGTCCACAACAACACATGGATTACCATGAGCAGCAGCACTATGCACCAAATACTCCCGGTTTGGCAGTTTGCTCGCATTGTCATGGGTGCAAGAAGCCGAAAGGCCACAATAGTTCGTCGCATAAAAACATCTGAGTCCGCGATGATTTTCAGTATGGACAGAAACATAGTATATGTTCAAGTGTTTGATTCAAACACCTAGACCCGATGACGCAATACAGTAGCAAAAATTTCATACAGGAAGCTGAGGATTACATTGCAACAATACGCAACAATACCAATACACTGACAAAACACGAACAAATCCGCGATCTGGTGATATTGGCACATCACATCATGGCCGGACAAAACACAGAGTCTGTCTCGGGCGTCGGGAAATCCAATGCTGTGTTGAATTCGATACTGAGCACGTCTGAGAACCTAAAGAACCTCGCGAAACTGGCCTTGCAGGGCGCAGATGCCGTCAAAAGTTCGGAGCCCCAGAATAGCAGTTCTGAAACTCCAGGACAGCCGATGTGCGCGTTACAGAAGAACGACTTGCATCAGTCGGTCGCACACGGTGCAGAACTGACTCACACGAGTCTCAACCTTACTTCGAACCCACGGAACCGAAACAATAATAGCGGGAATGGTCACGGAAACGAGGAAATCGCAGACATCTCGTGGGATATCATCCAGGACACACATGTGAAATTCGGTGACATTGTGGGCTGCGAGGACGCCATCGAACGTATCAAGGAGTCGGTGGTGCTGCCAGTCCGATTCCCTCGATTGTTTGGTCGCTTGAAAGCAAAGCGCAGCCACGGAATCATGTTATACGGCCCTCCAGGGACTGGAAAGTCCATGATTGCACGAGCGACTGCCTCGGACGTCCAAGCCAATTTCTTCAATGCGTCGTGTGCCGACCTCACCTCGCGATGGGTGGGGGGCAGCGAAAAAAAATTGCAATCCCTCTTTCGAACAGCGCTGCACCACGTTCCGGCCATCATTTTCTTCGACGAAATCGACTCCATCGCGTGCAGGCGAGAGGATGGAGGGTCGATTGCAGACCAACGTCTCACCAATCAACTCCTCGTCGAGCTCGACGAGATTTACCTCAATCAGAGCGAAATATTCGTAATAGCCGCCACCAACCTCCCCTGGCAGATTGATTTGGCAGTGATGCGTCGTTTTCCCCACATGGTCTACATCCCACTCCCCGACACAGATAACCGCAAGCGAATGTTTCGTGCTGCATTTGGCCACGACACATGCTCTGACCACCAAATCGAGCAACTCGCAGACTTGTCGGACCTCATGTCTGGATCCGACATTGCCAATATTATCAACAATGTCCAATTCGATCCTGTACGCACACTATGCGCCTGCACACACTTTTTGCTGAAAACAACCACACACACGCCTCCTGACACCGAACTCCAGACATCACCCGAAACACAGAATGCAATCCCCCCCCCCGTTCAAACCATTTCCGCACTCACACCAGACCAGGCTCGCGTCTTCCAGTCAAACACCCCGGACAATCCCATCCCTGTGCCTGAAAACACCTCCCTCCAACTGCTTTGCGCTTCCCTGCAGGAGATCGTCACTTTGCACGGAGAAGAATGCATTGATATTCCTCACATTGATTTTTTGAGCATTCAAACAAATTTGTCGAAAGCCTCTCCTTCCGTCTCACGAGAATATCTACAACAGTATAAACAATTTCAGGACAAAACATAGACACCAGATGTCTGAATTTTAATTCTCTTTATTCAAAATCACGGCAAAAATAAACTAAAATGCCACAACTATTGGGTTTTCCTCTTCTTTTTCCCCTCACCCCCAAAACTCTTGAATTGAATCACCAACTCGTCCTGGATCCTTTTCTGATCGCTATTGATCTTCATGATTTTTTTCTGAGTTTCAATGTTATCAGACATATAACCTTCCAAATCCTTGTACTTTTTTTTGGTCTTTTCCATGTTTTGCTGCATTTCTCTCAACTTGTCTATGGCCCGCTCCTCTGTCAATTTCATTTTCCCTTCCAATAGTTCCAGATCCGTCTCGAAGGAATCACCCTCATTCATCCTCTTTACCATAAAACTGTGCATCTTGTCGACCTCATCGCTCTTGTGCTTGATGCTCTGCTCTGAATTTTGCAAAGTTACGTACTTTGCTTCCATATTAGTCATCTTCTCCGATATCAACCTGTTTTCCTCTTTTTGTGTGAGGGCCAGCGACAAACTGTTCGACTCGTTGTCCATTAAAAGCGTCTTATTTTTCTCACTTTCCGCTTCGAGCCGTGTATTTTCCGTTTTCAACCTTTTGATCGTCACTTCCTGTTTCTCAATCTCCCCCTGAAGCCTCTTCTGACCTTTTGTCGAAGAAGCCTCGTTCTCCTTACAAACACTAGAAAAATCGTTTTGGAAACGACGCATCAAGTCTAACAAAGTACTTTCACTGGAATTTCTGGTATCTCCCGTCAAAATGTCACCTTCGAGTGCAATTTCAGATGCTCCACTCGACACTCCAACACTAATTACTGCTGAGTTGTCGTTTTCAGTTACAACAGGGGGGTTACGGTTCACACTAGACATGCTCGCGTGCCGGTGTGCGCGCGAGACGATTCTTTCTCTATATATGGGCAATGCATCGGGAGAAAATTGAAATTTCCCAAAATAGAACAAAAAAATAAGCCATGTCTTTTCCGCGCGCGAAAATTGGCCGTGTCGAGACAAGCCAAGTTCTATGCTATTCTGAAAGAAAAGCACTCCTGATTGGAAAAGGCATCTGGTCTCTGTCAACAAATTGAATCAGATATGAAAAGACAGAGAAATATAACTCGAAAATTACAGACTAGTCTTCGTGTTCAAGAGAATCCAATAAAATACCTGATAAATGGTCTGGAAACGACATACCTCTCTCTGTTTGCAATTTTGTGTGAGACTTGTGAATTTATGTCGCTGAGTTGCTGATTCCAAATATACTACAAAAATGAAAATCTTCAAAATATGGCTAGAAGTGACATAAAATCGTCCAAATATGACAAAATCGGGCGTTTTTCGCGATTCTATATTGGCTTCAGATCAAAAATTCGAAATTGCCAAAAACACGAGAAAATACCCGAAAATTGACGATAATCGGCACATTTTGCATAGATTGAGTTTTTTTATTTTGGATTCAGACAAAACGTTAAAATCTCCCCAAATTGTGATATTTTGAATGAAAATTGGAAAAATCAGACCGAATATGGGAATTTCCTGACTTTTTCAGTTTTGGCTAAAGAGCTGTGGATTTATCCGAGCTGAGATTTTTTCACAAGTCTCAGATTGCTTGCAACATGTTTTGGTTTGAGATCCCACAGAGCACCTTGACTTATTCTAAATACACCAAAGTTGGGAATGCCTCGAAAACATTAAAATTTATACCATAACCACATAGAAATGGCCAAATTCATGTGTTTTTTTATGTTTCAGTTTTTGGCTAAAGAGCTGTGGATTTATCCGAGCTGAGATTTTTTGACAAATCTCAGATGGCTTGCAACATGTTTTGGTTTGAGATCCCGTAGAACTTGTCTTATTCTAAATACACCAAAAATTGGAATCCACAAAAAAGACACTAAATTGTATATAAACAGACGAAATGTCGTCGGAATTGTATATTTTAGGGGGTTTATTGTCCGTGTATTAACTGTGCATTCATATGAAGGGAGATTTTTCACAGGTATCGTCGTGGTTGAAAATATTGGTTATTCATGGGTATGATTTCCTGTTTCTTGAAGATTGAATCATCTCGCAGTGCATCTAATTATCAGGTACACGAGGGAAAAAAAACACACTCCGGTCGCTGGTGCGATGTACTGCATATTGAGAATGAAATTGGTACAGACGGGATCGGTGAAATAACACGAATTGCGGATCCGAGTTGCTACCTCGGATTTTTCCTCACAAACGCGAAGAGATGCTTTGTCCTTCGGTGTTTCGCATACATCATTGCTGATTTCACGCATCCAGTCGCACCACAACAGAGGCAAGACATAAGCACTATTCGCGGACTGACAATCAAGGTCTGTCCGACACGAGTTAATTTGTTGCATTGCTGCAAATATGATCTGATTCGCGTGCTTACAGTCTGGGACAGGTTTTTTCTGGACATTGCTGCATATCAGATTGTGGTAGACTTTTTCACACGCTGCTATCGAAACAGTGGCATTAAAGAGGTTTAAGTGCACGTCTCCAAAGGAAATTAGCATACATGGAGCATCTGTGACACAAATATTTTTCCGGATGATAGGCACGCTAGGACTGTGATTAATATGGTGAACATCAATTCCAAAAATCTGTTTGATGCGGAAAGGCTCTGACATTAAACACCTCATATCATTTGTATTCTGGGGCTGTGCACTTGTTCGCAGCAAAAATAACACAAACATCGTCGACATGACCAAAAAAGCGCGCTGCGCTTGCATCTTTGTATGTAAAACATGGGTTGTAGTACGTATATATATGTGGCGACTAACACCCTAGTGTCTCGGTGTCGATATTCGTTTATCGGGGACGTTTTGAGGTGGAGCATGTGCGAAATACTACAATCGTGCGAAAACCTACACATGCATCGAGATATTCACGTGATTTCATTTTCGGTGATTCTTCTTTCGTTCCTCCTGATTTTCATCGCACTACAACACATTGATGTCTTCTTCGGGTCTTATTGCTCCTATGCTTCCATCCCCGACCACGATGAATAAAAGCGTGTCTTGAATTTCGGATCGCATGCAATGAACGACGGCAGCGGTGGATCCCGAGGAAGCCAGAGTGAGGAAAAAGCATGAACTAATCCGTTCGCACTTGGTCATTGTCGTAAGGAAAAAGCAATCCAAAAACCATGTGAGGGAAAGGGAGCGAGAATTATTTTTATATAAGTGCTGTCTGTAGCAATCTCTGAAGGCGACTGTTTTCTCTTCAAGAGGCGTCTTGGACATGAATCAATTGAAAAATATCGCAGAAGATTATTGCAAGATACTAATTGCACTGGAAAAGGCAGTGGCTGCTTGTGACCAGCAAACTGAAGAATACAAAGTCCGTCTTACAGCCTACGAAACGCTAGCATCTGACCGTGCTGAGCGTCTCTTGGGGGCAAAGACACGTTCTGCGCACCACCGACAAAGAAAAACTGAACATAATATCGTGCGTAATCCAAATATCATATCACTGCAAATATTATTCCAAGACATGTCTCCCTCACAACAACAAGATGCATACGAGAAGCTGCTTGATCAAGTTTCTATACTCACGTCAATGCTCGGGGGTTCTAGTGAATCTCAAGCAATTGGTCAGTATGTAGTCGATGATCAAAAAAACGAATATAGACATAATACCTTGCCCGACATCACAGAAGAAGAAGAATCTGAAGCAATAGTACAAGAGCTCGAAGCAGGACAACGCTGCCTAAAATACACAGACAACACAGACAACCAACGCATAACAGTGGCTGTGAAAAAGAATCTCAATCATTGTCCTCGAAAAGGCCTTGGACGTATTCTCAGAATCTGGCCGTCTACTGCGGCGGAGAAGACAGTTTCTTGTGTGCATAAATTCTCTTTCGACTCAACGCTGCGATGCATCGATGGTAATATTTGGGGTTTCCAAAAATGTTGTGTGTGTATGCGAACATTCCACTCGCCAATCTGTGATTTGCTTAAACTGCAATCCTACGACGACGCATTTGCTGTGGTTTCTTGTGTGCATAAATTCTCTTTCGACTCAACGCTGCGATGCATCGATGGTAATATTTGGGGTTTCCAAAAATGTTGTGTGTGTATGCGAACATTCCACTCGCCAATCTGTGATTTGCTTAAACTGCAATCCTACGACGACGCATTTGCTGTGGAAAAAAACACGAATCCAGCTCCGATTCCGATGCTAAAAGGCTTCAAATTATTTACAAAAGTGAAAAGTTACATGAAAAGATGAAACCGGCCACAACCCCCAGCACTACACGAATTTTCACAAGAAATGCAAAAACTGGCTTCCTGCTGAGGTGCATCACTTTCGACAGAGTCTGGCACGCAGAACTTCAATAGTTTACATGTAAATGCATATTTTTGTAGTATTTCTTGTCACCTCTTTGTGGAACACTCGCGACACATGGTTAAAATAAATTTTGCTTTTATTACAATCATTTCCGAAAAATCGCTACATCTACCCACTTTCCCTGGACTATACGCTGCGTTTCCTTTTATTGTTAAACCAGTTTCTGACTTGAATGTTTTGCAGTCCGATTTTCAAAGATAATTCCACAAACCTCTGAGAATTCGGTTTTTCGTTTTGTTTCTCAGTAAACTCTTCTTCCATATACTTCACCTGCCTTTTGGTAAAATTACGACCACTCTTCTTTCCCAGTCGAACCTTACTTTGACACTCTGCAACTTTTTCCTCTGATATTCCATCAACATCAACACCCTCTATCAGACATCCATTTTCTAACCGTGAAGTGACATTTATGCCGTCCGAATCATTTTCTTTTCTAAATATGTCCTCCTTTCTCTTAATCTCACAACACTTCATTATGTCCTCATAGTATTTGTCTTCAGAGTCCTCAATTCCATCTTCATTCAACATATCATTGTCAAATATTTCATCAATACTCAATGGAACCATCTCAGACGCAAAGGCTTCCTTTTCTGCCATGATAACTTCAAAGTCCGCTAGAGGTTCAAGAAACCTGCAGTCATTCTTGGCAAAGGTAAAGACCTCCTTCAAAAAGATCTTCGGGAACACAATCGCCTCCTCACTCCACTGAAATGACGGAATACTGCCAGTGCAACACTCTTCTCTTTTGTCGTCCATTACAATCCATGAAGCCTTCTGAAAATTGTCGTCGGGGATATCGACATGGCCTAGTGAGGGCAATAAAATCAGTGGCTGCAGCTCATAGTCTTCAAAATCCGCGGTCGACATGTGCCCTGTTTGTGCGCAGTGATTTTGCCACGTCGATTAAATGCCCCGAATTCGTGGAAATTTTCGGAAATAGAACAGTTTTTATATTCTCAGTTTCACACAGGGTATTCTATGGTGTCCCGACAAAAAGGCATTGCCTGGTAAACCACTACATGATGCGTGTTAGAAATATCATGCTTCTTTGTCGAATCATAAGAATGGCACCACCCGAAATACACGATGGCGATAACACCACCAAAAACAATCACAATCACCATGATGATCACAGGAGTGCTGCTTTCTGTGTTATTGATGGGTTTCTTGTCGCTCGCTGCAGAAACAGGGTGCACGCTTCCGTCTGGGTCGAAAACGGCCGAGTCGAAAGAGATATGAAAGATTTGTGTCTGCTTCGTGTCGTGTAGCATGATTCTGGTGATTCCGGCAGCGGTCAGTTGCCGTGATGCAGTCATGTGCACCGTGTTGGTGCTCTCAGAAAACAAGATGATTTCCACGTCCAGCAGCAATAATGTATCGGAATCTCCAGACATCAATCTCCGCGAAGCTTTTTGTTCTCCACACGAAGTGGGTTGCGAAGGCGCCAATGCCATAGCTCTGCATCGAACAATGCCGTTATTCGACGAGTTGCGAAAGCCATCCTCCAGAAGAAGATCGATTGCTCGCAGGTTGGCTGTTTCGTTCTCAAAGCAGTAGGCACGTGCTGAAAATCCGACGGAAATCGTACACATTCGCATGTGAAGATCGGCTTGCAGGGAGTTCATCGAAAATGCAATCAAATTGTCGTAATTGTTAGTGTTGTTATAACTCCGTACAAAAAGAGACGCAGCTCGTGTTTCCAGCGAATTTTCTTCACCGACTTCAGCATTGCTTTTCAGACCCAACAGTCGTCTGTGAGCTACTGCAGGAACTGTGTCTCGTTGCAGGTACAATGTTGCTCTGAGAACACTGATGTATTGATTTACTTTCACCTCCGTCCACGATTGCGCTAAATAACCCAGCGTATTCTCTAGTCGACGTCGTATTGGGGCTGTCGGATCTGACAACTGCAAACACAAATTTTGTACATGTCTTTTTTGATAAGCAGAGTTTTGTGTTTCGATTGAGAGTAATAAAACCAACGCTTGTTCTGGCACTGAGTCAACATTGCTGGTGTTTACTGGCAAGACTTTGATTTCTTCCGAATTTACTCCAGTCAGTAGCGAAACAATTCTACGTAACTGTTGTGCGCGAGAAAATAGTTCTGCTGTGCCAAAAAAACGCATGTCCACTGACATTCGCAATTCGATTTGTATAACAAAGTCGTCTTCTCTTGCCTGTCGTACTCCTTTTTCCATCAAGATGTTCGCTGCCATGATGGATACAGAATGCTGACATACATGACATTACACCCCGGCATTACATACATAGAGTCAATATACATAAAGTCAATAGCCCTAATATATGCGAATATCCGACCATATTGCGTTCCCTTGAAGCACCTGAAAACTCTCTGCTTTTGCTATGTCACGGTAAAATTCGACAAGTTCTCAAAAATGTCTTGATAAAAAACTCACAGAAAATTTCATCCGCGCAAAATCTCACAGAAATCCATAATTGTGCCACAATTCGACAATTTCCATGCATAAATGGCCACATTACGGCATATTTCAACGTTTTTCGTGTTATTTTGTATATATTCTCGCAGCATTTCGAGTTTGTATCAAATATGCCATAAAATCCACGTTTTCGGGCGTTTTACACACTATTTTGTGATTGTCAAAAACACCAAAGTTTTTACAAAAATATTTTTGACATGGAATATATGATTACATATGATAGATGCGAATTCAGGATGCGGGTGGAGAAATCAAATGCGGGCAGGGAAATCACAGTGCGGGTGGAGAAATCATAGTGCGGGCGGAGAAATTCCAATGCGGACGGAGAAATCACAGTGCGGGCGGAGAAATCACAGTGCGGGCGGAGAAATCATAATGCGGGTGGAGAAAT
>Ga0209491_10010992_pt1 | contig 10756 bp, 9 predicted proteins | sample BON02_FD_187213 | JGI IMG/M metagenome (GOLD analysis project Ga0209491, IMG submission 187213) | Freshwater microbial communities from Lake Bonney liftoff mats and glacier meltwater in Antarctica - BON-02 (SPAdes) (version 2) | ecosystem: Environmental > Aquatic > Freshwater > Ice > Glacier...
ATATATTGGGGTAACCCGAGATATGTATATATACATATATATATATATATATATATATATATATACATATATATGCATATATACATATACATATACATATACACGAATAAACATATCTATATCTATATCTATATCTATATACACGTACAGACATACATATATGCATATATAGACCTCGCACACAGTCCTGTCCTCGCCTACACCCCTGGCCTGTAATCTTGCACCGCAGGCGGGGCGTGCAAGGCTCGCAGTGGTGGCGGGTTGACCTTCACAAGATATTCGTTTACTTCGAGGCATTTGTCTACGAGTTAGCCATCCTTCTGTTGCCCCAATCCACCTGCATCGACCACACTATTGGAATGCTATTGCACGACTATTGCGCAAACGACCCCCCCGCCCGACCCCCCTTTTATACATCATGCACCATACAATATTGGTAATGGCAATATCGTGTAAAGGCCAAGGAGCGGCGCGCTGTGCGAACTGTCGAGGGGCGGCGCGGGCACACCGTCAAATCCAGAATAAGACCAAACGGGGGTTTCGGAGAAACCCCGGGTAAACTCTTAACCCTAAGTAAACCTAACCCTTACCCCAAACCCAGCGCGAAAATTATGCAAAATTCCAAATATCTGAAACCCCTTCGGTAGATTCGACGGCGCACGCATTAGCCTTTACAAGATATTGTTTCACTTCAAAGCTTTATTGTGGGAGTCAATTATCCTTGTATTGCCCCCGCCCCACCTGCAAAGCCTACCCTATTGCAATACTATTGCACGACCATTGCGCAATATGCGACCGCCATCCGACCCCCCTTTTATACATCATGCACCATACAAGATTGGTAATGGCAATATCGTGTAAAGGCCAAGGAGCGGGGCGCTGTGCGAACTGTCGAGGGGCGGCGCGGGCACACCGTAGTTGGCTGCAAGATACCGTGAAAAGAAAACTCGTTGATTTCGCGTGGAATCGGCGATTTTTCTATTTACCCGGCGCGTGCTTGCCTTTTTTCGGGTAAACCCGGCTAAAAGTTTCAATCAACCCGATTTTTGTTATCCGGAGCGCCTGTTTTGATCCATCGTCAGGTCAACCTCAGGTCAACCCGGGGAAACAGGAAGGGGGGGGGCGCGAAAAAAATTAAAAAAATCGGCGAGTTTTGTTTTCGAGGTACCTTGCAGCCAACGACGTCAGATCCAGAGAGGGCGACGCCCTTCAGCAGCGATCGCTTGATTAAAGATATAGATATGTATATGTATATATATTTATATACACACATATATATATATATATATATATATATATATATATAAATATACAAATATATATACATATATATATACATATAGCGCACCAGCTTGATCTTGATTGGCAGGTCGGCGGTCAGGGTTAACCCGATCAGACCAAACGGAGGTTTCGGAGGAACCCCGGGTAAACTCTTAACCCTAAGTAAACCTAACCCTTACCCCAAATATGTGCGTACCCCAGCGCGAAAAATGAAAATTACGCAAAATTCCAAATCTGTGAAACCCCTTCGGTAGATTCGACGGCGCACGCACCGTCACAGGGATGACAGCCGCGTCTAGCGGAACACACACACATGGTGCGCGAGTACAGGCGTCTCGCCCGTGCGCTCACTGGCGCGCCCGTCTGCGGGGTACGGAAGCTACCGGAGGGGGGCCGAGGAGATACCGGCGGGGGTCTCCGTGACGCGCACCCGAATTGGACGAGAATTTAATGAAGTCTCCCGCTGCGCCCGGCTGGGGTAACGGTTAGGTTTACTTAGGGTTAAGAGTTTACTGGGGTTTATCTGAAACCCCCATTGGTCTTATTCTGGATTCGACGGCGCACCCGAATTAGACGAGAATTTGATGAAGTCTCCCGCTGCGCCCGGCTCGCGGAAGGACTCTGATTTGGGGTAAGGGTTAGGTTTACTTAGGGTTACGAGTTTACTGGGGTGTATCCGAAACCCCCATTGGTCTTATTCTGGATTCGACGGCGCACCCGAATTGGACGAGAATTTGATGAAGTCTCCCGCTGCGCCCGGCTCGAGGAAGGACTCTGCGACGAAGCAGCCGACCCCAGGCACCTCGAGCAGGAAGCGGGGTTAACCCGTACCCCCACCCACCCACACATAACCCTTACCCCCCCCCTCCCCATAACCCTTACTTCCCATAACCTTTGGGTTAAGCCGCACCTCGAGCAGGAAGCTCTGAACGTAGTCGATCGCCTTTGGCACGCCGCGCGCCACGTAGGCCTCGGCGTCTGCGGGTTAAAGGGGTTAGGGTTAACCCTTAACCCGAACCCAGAAGAGTAGGACTGATCAAAGTGGTAGCACTAGTAGTAATAGTAGTAGTAGTAGTAGTAGTGGTAGTGGTAGTAGGTAGCATCGCCTTTGGCACGCCGCGCGCCACGTAGGCCTCGGCGTCTGCGTCAGAAGAGTAGGACTGATGAAAGTGGTAGAAGAAGTAATAGTAGTAGTAGTAATAGTAGTAGTAGTAGTAGTAGTAGTAGTAGTAGTAGTAGTAGTAGTAGTAGTGGTAGTGGTAGTAGGTAGCATCGCCTTTGGCACGCCGCGCGCCACGTAGGCTTCGGCGTCTGCGAGCGGCAGAAGAGTGGTTACGAGTGGCTTGGAGGGTGTGGCTATCGCACCCGTAACATCTAAAAAGATGAATACGTAAGAAGTTCTTAAGAATTAGAAGTACCGGGCGGTGGGTCACAAATGTACCCTGAGTCAACCCGGGACTGGGTGATAAACACACACCCCCTCACGGTATTTAATCCGTTACTTCTTGTATAGGAAGCCACGCGTAACCTTCCTCACTCCACGGACCAAAGACAAGATCGCGCCACGTAGGCCTCGGCATCTGCAAGCGTCAGAAGAGTTGGACGGATGAAAGTGGTAGTAGTCGTAGAAGAAGCAGTAGTAGTAGTAGTGGAAGTAGTTAGCAGCATGAGTAGTGGTAGTAGTCGTAGAGGTCGTAGTAGTCGTAGTAGTAGAGGAGTAGTAGTAGTAGTAGTAGTAGTAGTAGTAGTAGTAGTAGTGGAAGTAGGTAGCAGCATGCGTAGTGGTGATGGTGGTGGTAGTAGTAGTAGTAGTAGTAGTAGTAGTAGTAGTAGTAGTAGTAGTAGTAGTAGTAGTAGTAGTAGTAGTAGCAGCAGTAGTAGTAGTAGAAGTAGAAGTAGTCGCAGCGGCAGCAGCAGCAGCAGCAACAGCAGCAGCGGCGGCAGCGGCGGCGGCAGCAGCAGCAGAGGCAGCGGCGGCGGCGGCAGCAGAAGCAGCAGCAACAGCAGCAGCAACAGCAGCAGTAGTAATAGTAGTAGTAGCAGCAGCAGCAGTTAGTTTACGGAGAGTCCCCAGACCCAAGACTGGGCGCCGCGTGTGGCTCCCAACACTGAAGCCTCCTGCGGCTGCTCGTCTGGTTCTGTATCTCAGGTTCTCTCTAGTCGAGTACCTCTGGTCGCGCGTTGGCGTTTACAAGATATTGTTTCACTTCAAAGCTTTTGTGTGAGAGTTCATCCTCCTTGCATTCCCCCCTCCACCTGCATGGCCCACACACGATTGCAATACTATTGCGCGACTACTGCCCAATATACGACCTCCCTCCGGCGGCTCTTTTGGGTGCGATACACCATACAATATTAGCAATGGCAATATCGTGTAAGGCCAAGTCGCGCGTGGGCAGCTTGACCCGCGGCGTGGCGTGGGCTGGGCCTGCGCGCTGCACGGTGCGAGGGCAGCGCACATGACTTGGCGCGCCGCTGCATGCGCACGTCGTCTTCGAGAGCGGCATAGTCTGGCGGGTGATACCTGCGCGGGTACAAACAGACAAACGCTCTGCTACGAGTAGTCGCCTAGGCCTGTGTGTAATGGTGAGTATCCAGGTAGTCCAGCTGGCAGGGAAGAAGGAAGAAACCCACAGGCGCGGGGGCGGCCGCAGTTGAGGACATGCTCGGGGTAATATATCTCTATCTATCTATCTATCTATCTGTATTCTTACGTCTTGGCCACCAGGTTGAGTGGCCTGCGGCCAGGGCCCATGAGGACTCGGATGCGGTGGCAGTGGCGCATTGCGCCACGGGTAAAGGGCTCGCGCTCGCAGCGCACCAACAGCTCGTCCTCCACCCAGGTAGAGCCAACCAGCTGAAGTCGCTTGGCCCGATACAGGGGGATGGGCGGCCGCGACGCCCATGGGTCCGGGGTAGCGAGAGCGCGGCGGACAGCGCTTCGCCAACGCTCTCCGACGTTCTGGGTGCTTTCGGTGAACCGGCTCCTCGGTGACGTGGGCAGGTCTGCGCTCACGCCTCCGTCCGCCGGCAATGTAGATAGCCAGGTCAGCGTCGTTCCGATGAGCCGCATCGCAGCGGTGACGCCGTGCCGCTGCACCACGGTGAGGACCAGGCTCGAGTGCAGGGCCTGTGGGGTTGACCCGTTCGTGTGGTCGTTAGTGGTGTTGTTCTTGTCGTGTGTGTGTGTGTGTGCGTGTGTGTGTGTGTGTGTGTGACCTGTAGCTCGTCCAGGCGCTGCTCGCGCTCTGAGGCCATCATCGTAGCGTTTCGCTCGTTTGTTCACGGTGAAGCCTGGCGGGGTTTACCGAAATAACTGTGACCGAACCAAAATACTTATTCGTGGGGTGGTCTCGAAATTAATTAACTCTACACTACCGAAATAGAGGTGTAACGGTTCGGCATTTTCGTGGTCTCAGACGTCGCCTATCTCATGGGCGGCTGCAGCTCGAGCAACGTGGCCGGGGCACCGGAGAGAAATGGCCCGTTTGTGCCGAGCAATGGCTCGTTTGTGCCGAACCGCCTGCAGCGACAGGACAGCGGGAAATCGGACGAGTCGTGGGGTCTCGACGCGCTCTATAGTCCGCGCGACTCTCCTCGCGGGAGCGTTCCCACCCGGCTCGAGAGTCCAAGAAGCACGCTCGGCAGGCTCAGCGAGAATGAGATTGCCAATGGACGCCGGACTCGCGTGGCTGCGCCCGACTCGGACGAGGTGCGCGTCGACTCTGTAAAGCTAAACGTCGACTCGGTAAACCTGGGCGTGTCCGCGGACAGACCTGCCGACGCCCAGCCGACGCCAGACGCCGCAGCCGACCCGATGCCGACGGGCGTGCCCGAGGCGGGGGGCAAGGCCGGAGCAGATGAGCAGGGTCACGCCTCTAGCGACGTGCTCGAGCCAGGCACGCGCTGCTGGTACGAAGTGGACGGCGAGCGTGTGCTGGTGACGGTCATCAGGGTGACTGTGGACGACCCGCCGCCCTACTATTCAATCAGCATGCCGAACGACAGTGAGCGGAACACTGTGCGGTCCAAGCTCACCCTTGCGGACTGCGCGGAGGGCTCTGGCCTTGCCGCCGCCGCCGCCGCCCCGCGACCCGCTGCGTCTACTGCATTGGCCAGCGGCGCTTCCGCCGGCGCATCGACAGCAGCGGCTCCTCCTCGCACCTCCGGCGGCGCAACAGACGCGGACGCCGGTGAGAAGGCTGCGCCGATCCCCGAGTCGGCCGAGCCGATCTGCACACCTGTATTGAATGGGGCGGGTCTGCTGCTCCCCATGGACCAAGACCCGGCCGCCTCGACGCACGACCCTTCGTCCGCCGCGTACGACCCCATAGTGTCCCACCGCGACTGCACGGCGGCCGACAGCGCGGCTCCTCTAGTTGAGGCCGCGGACCCCGTTTCCTCGTCCGGCGAGGATGCAACCAACGAAAAGGCCGCGCCGAAGGCACCGGACGTCGGCGACGGCAGATGATAGCGCGGCGCGGAAGGCTGAGGCCGCTGGCGCACGTGCTGCAGGCGTGGTGGGGGCCATGTGGCGTCCCCGTACGACTAGACACCGGCGACGAACCGGACTCTATGACGAATGGGACGGCATAAACAGCCATGCATCCATACGTAGCTGGGTTCCTATTTTGGTAAACAACACGGACCGCGCCGACTCCCCGACGAACGACGAACAACGAACAAAGTAAAGAACAAACACCACGGGCCGCTCAGCGGCAGGCGGTGCTGCGGCGCCGCGCGCCGCGTCTGCTGAGCGCGCGCGCTGCGCCCACGTGGCCCACGCGCGTGGAGTAGGAGTAGATATCTAATATGGTTAGACATTTGATATTCCGAGACCTTAAATCTTCGCCGTTCCTTGCCTAAGCCTAAGCCTGCTAAGAAAGCTGCTGCTAGATATTCCATATGTAAGTATAGTGTAGTGTGGCTATTGTCTATTGTTCTTTCTTTTATTAATCAATATATCACTGATGTATATGTATAATATTATGTACATACATATATATGTATATATATTATATCAGATATATATATTATATATTATATATATATTAATATTGATAATTATGTACGTATTATAATAATTTATATTATTATTATTATAATTATATATATAATAATTTTATATTTATATTAATTTGTATACGACATTTATAATAAAAAAAATACAGAGATGCTATACCTTACTAATTACAAAAAATCTATAAATCATAAATCCAGCATAAATCTACAAACATATTGAAAAACGTTTTACCACATACCACGCACCACCACGTGTATAATACGCCACGCACGCCACGCACACACGTCGCGTGCTGCGCTGCGTAAACTAACTTCAATAATCTACACACACCACACTGCACACTGCACACTGTGCTGCACACTGCGAACACACACACAGCGGTAGAGGTAGTGAAGTAGTGAGCAGTTTCATTTTTTTTTTTTTTTTTTTTTTTGTTTTTTTTTTTTTTTTTTTTTTGGTTTCAGTTTCTTTTAATCGCTCCGCCGTGCATCGCTCTATATGCTCTACAGGCCATATCGTATAGGTATAGCTATACTATACAACTATAATAGTCTGTACACTCTAACCTTTCTCTCTGACGACCTTCAGCCTTCCTTGAGTGCAGGAAATAAACACACGTGCCGCGAGCCGCGGCGCCAGGCGCCACGGCCATCATCGTATATAATATCTCTAGCCGTGCATACGTGCGTACGTGTCCCAATGCTCACACTAACGCTACACGGGGTTGCAGCTAACGCGAGCCAAGTCCCTGGAGCGACCGGGCGAGCATCTCGTCAACCAAGGAAGGCGGCGTCGGCTTGGACACCGCCGCCGGCGCCGCCGGGGGCGTTGCCACCGCCGCTGCAGGCGGAGGCGAAAAGGCGGCTGCGGCGGCGCCCGTCCCCATTGGCGATACGGTGTGCGAGTGTGAGGGCGCGCCGAAGCCGCTACTATCCCCATAAGAGCCGCCGCTACTACCAGTACCCCCAAAAGAGACCCACCCGTCGGGCGCGGGCCCTGTGGTGTTCCCGAGGGTGGGCGAGCCGAATCCGGGCGAGGCGAGGGCACTGAGCGGAGACGGGACGAAGGCAGTGGCGGAGTGGTATTCCGGCTCGTAGGGTTGGGAAGGCGGCCAGGCGCCGAGGAGCTCATGTAAAGGGGAGGAGGCCGCGGCGGGTGCGGTGCGGAGCGGGTCCAAGCAGGCGGGGCTCGGCGCCTCAATGTCGAAAAAGGCGCCGTCGGCTGCAGGAGAAGACTGGACCACCGACGGGGAAGGCGGGTGCCCCAAAGTCACGCCACCGGGCCGGGCGGGGGGGGCTGCCAAGCCACCGTAGATACTGTTCACGCCCGACGCGCCGCGGCCCGGGCTCGGTGTAATAGGTGTGGAAGCACCGTTCGTGGCGCACGACGCGCCACCGTGGCCGTTGCTGCCACTGACGCGCACGCCGCCCTGAGAAGGGGGGGGGGGGGTTGTGGTAGAACCGGTCAAGTCAGATCTCGAATATCTTGCTATCATTCTATCTTGATCTAGATCTCTAGAATACACTCTCTATAGCAAAGCGTTCGCCCTAACTTGAGACAGTGCTTTAACTTGGTACTCCCTTCGCTTGAGCCCCGCGCGCACACATTTCGAGCCCTGGAAAGCTGTTGGCACGCGGGGGAGGTGCTCCCTTGCTGCCCGGTAACGAGTCGCGGATCGTCCAGCGCAGCAAGCGGTCGTGCTGGTGAAGAATACCAAGTTAGGGCATGGTACCAAGTTAGGGCGAACTCTTTGCTATACACATCCTTTTGCGGGGCTCGGGTTAACCCGAGTCCATCATCCTTTTACTGCCCCCCCCACCTGCAAAGCCTACCCTATTGCAATACTATTGCACCGCCATTGCGCAATGTACGTCCCCCCTCCGACCCCCCTTTAGTAAGCCATACACCATACAAAATTGGTATTGGCAATATCCTGTAAGAGCCGAGCAGGAGCGCTCGCCTGTTTGGAGGCTTCCGGAGAGCGGAAGTCCGAGGGGGAGAGGCTGGGAGCGGAGTCCTCCTGGGAGCCGGCCCACGGTGGCGGCGGCGCGGCGGGACTGAGGGTGCGCGCAGAGCCTCCTCGCGGAAAGGGAACAGTGCGGCTCAGCTCGATGTGCGAGCTACCACCACCGAACGAGCCGCCGGCAAACGAGACACCGATACCGCCGGAGCCTTCACTGTTCACACCGTAGCCTCCGCTGTCCCTGTTCACACCGGAGCCTCCGCTGTTCACATCGAAGCCTCCGCTGTCCCTGTTCACACCGGAGCCTCCGCTGTTCACATCGAAGCCTCCGCTGTCCCTGTTAACACCGGAGCCTCCGCTGTTCACACCAAAGCCTCCGCTGTCCCTGTTCACACCGGAACCTCCGCTGTTCACACCGAAGCCTCCGCTGTCCCTGTGAACACCGGAGCCTCCGCTGTTCACACCAAAGCCTCCGCTCTCCCTGTTCACACCGGAGCCTCCGCCGTTTGGTGAGTTGATGGTGAAGCGCGCCTCCTTCCCGTACTCGGCCCTGCCGAAGCCGCCGCTCGCGCGCCGGCTCGCCTCAACGGCGCTGCGCGCGTGCTGCTGAGCTGCTGCAGCCGCAGAGACCGCGCGCTGCTGGACCTAGTTAATCGGGGGGTAGGAGGGGGGGGGTATCAGATCTATTTATCTATCTATACCTACTGTATCTCTATCTATCTATTTATCCACTCTATCCCTCGGCTCGCCTCCACGGCGCTGCGCGCGTGCTGCTGGGCTGCTGCGCCCGCGGAGGCCGCGCGCTGCTGGACCTGGGTAACCCCCCCCGGGGGGGGAGGGGGGGGTTATGGATATCTAGATCAATCTATATATACATATATATATATATATATATATATATATATATATATATATATATATATATATATATGTATCTCTCATATCATACAACTCACAACACAACAGCAGAGCGCAGACTATGTATCTATCTATATCTACTGTATCTCTGTCTGTCTATTGATCTCGATCTCTATCACTCGGGTTAACCCGAAAACTGTGCCCTGCCGAATCCGCCGCTCGCGCGCCGGCTCGCCTCAACGGCGCTGTGCGCGTGCTGCTGAGCTGCCGCGGCCGCAGAGGCCGCGCGCTGTTGAACCTGGTGAACCAGGAGGGGGGAGATGATGGATGTCTATATGGATATATATCTATGTATCTATCTATCTCTACCGTATCTCTGTGCGCTGCTGAACCTGGTTAACCCCGGGGGGGGGGGTATGGATATATGTATCAATCTATATCTATGTATCTATCTATACCTACTGTATTTCTGTCAGCTTATTTAGCGCGCGTGCTGCTGGGCTGCTGCGGCCGCAGAGGCCGCGCGCTGCTGAACCTGGTTAACCCGGAGGGGGGAGATGATGGATGTCTATATGGATATATATCTATGTATCTAGCTATCTCTACCGTATCTCTGTGCGCTGCTGCACCTGGTTAACCACGGGGGAGGGGGGGTATGGAGATCTAAATCGATCTATATCTATGTATCTATCTATATCTACTGTATTTCTGTCTGCTTATTTATCTAGATCTCTATCACTCGGGTTAACCGTGTTGAATACGTGGGAGACGAAACAAATACGCGTTTTCTATTCATAGTTAGCCTGTTTTGTAAGAAGAGAAACATATCACACACCCACACAAACACACGACAAGAACAACACTACAAACGACCACCCGAAGATAATACGTGAACCTTGCATATGTACGTATGTATGCCATGCACAGGGTTGGCTAGGCGGAATACGTTACTCGTATTCTTTTGGCTGTACCACAGAAATACGTGAATGCCGATTCAACACGTAGGGAGCTCTTGCGGCTTCTATGGCTCTTATTAAAGGTTCCCTGTGCGCCTAAGTAATTCTCGAGCAGTGTCTCTTATTCAACGTGTACTAATGACTTTGGTGCTGTGACTCATAATGAACGACGGTTTCAGTTTCGACTCTTCAATCACTTGTTCCGAATTGTTCCGGGTTTCATGAGTAAATCTAGGTTAAATTGCTGGTGATCGCCGTCAGAACTTGAAACCGAAATTCGCTCAGGTACCTGAGCAAAGCGATTTTACATATGGCGTTTACTTAGTAGCTGCAGAGCACCTTTAAAGCTTCCCTGCAGCTATGGGTGAATTCGCTTTGCTCAGGTACCTGAGCGAGTTCTGACTAAGGGTTCCGTCATTTTGATTATAGGAAACTCGAAGTCAAATCACTTAGGCGCACAGGGCACCTTTAATTAAGTAGTCCACCATAACGGCCACACGCCAAAGACATACTAGATTGAGAGACCGGATAGAGATATTAGATATATGTATGTGTGTGCATATATATATGTGTGTGTATACACATCTACAGATATATCCACCTGTATATCGATCTATCTACCTATATATATACATATATATATAGAGTATATATATACATATATATATATATATA
>Ga0209491_10010993_pt1:2500-10753 | contig 10753 bp, 5 predicted proteins | sample BON02_FD_187213 | JGI IMG/M metagenome (GOLD analysis project Ga0209491, IMG submission 187213) | Freshwater microbial communities from Lake Bonney liftoff mats and glacier meltwater in Antarctica - BON-02 (SPAdes) (version 2) | ecosystem: Environmental > Aquatic > Freshwater > Ice >...
TGCACAGTTTTAATCGCGGCCATAATCTCTTGCAAGTCGACGTGGATGGGCTGTTTGTGCACAGGCACCTGCAGGCCACTGCCATGGGGCGGGCAGAGCGCCTCGAACATGCGTGCGATCTGCGGCCCCTTATCTGGCACAGCCTCAAGCCCGAGCCGCTGAGCTAGCCGGATGCGCTGCACCTTGTTGGCCTGCCCCTTTGGCAACTCATCCATGTACACCAGCACCTGTGGCCACTTGGACGGATGCAGCCAAGACGCCACGTGTTTTTGAATCCCAAGCAAATCAACGCGCGGGTGCGCGGGGTCGGGCACGATAGCCACGCCCACCACCTCCTGAAGCACATCGTGCGGCACGGAAAACGCCAGCACGGCCTTGATTCGCGGGTGCCCAGCGATTGCTTCCTCGATTTCAAAGGGCGAGATGATCTCTCCGCCGCGGTTGATGACTTCTTTGCTGCGGCCTGTCAGGAAAATCCAGCCATCTTTGTCTAAATAGCCCATGTCCCCTGTGTTGAACCAACCATCTGGGAAAAATGCTGCCGCATTTGCTGGCTCGTCGTTCAAATAACCCTGCATCAGCGGCGCACCCTTGAGACAAATGTTGCCAACTTGCCCCACCTCAAGCGGTGCACCTGCATCATCGAGGATGCGCACCGCCGGACCACACATCTGGCCGCTCGAATTGGGGTGGTCCAGCTTGTAGTCGCAGCACGGCGAGGAAATTGGCATACACTCCGTCATGCCATAACTTGGCAGCACCACGCATCCAAACTCCAGCTGCATCTGCTCGGCAAGGGAGGCAATCAACCCTCCCGACGCATTCGCAACCATGCGCAGCCGCGCCTTGAGATCCGCCCCGCCCTTGCGCCGCTGCACCAACTCGTCAATGATCATTGTGTGCATTGTAGGCCCCGCGTAATACCACGTCACGGCCTCGTCGCCCGCCCTACTTTCAATCACCTGCCAAAAGAGGCTGGCGTCGAAGGCTGAAAATAGAGTGTTAGAATACGCGTTTTGTTGTGACACCATAACACAGAAGAGAGAACAGAGAGCATGCAACATATCAGATTTGCTGAACCCAACATACCTAGTGTTCTGTTTTGTGGTAGTATAGCAAAGAATACATATATTCTTTGTTTGACAAACAAAATGTGTATGAAAATTGCTGAATTTAGCAATATGGCGTTTTGTTTTTGGATAGTATTATACATAGGAACAAAGAACTCATAAAATTTGCTGAACCCAACACACCTGGCGCGCAAACCACGCCACCCCCCGCCAGAACAGCCGCCAAGATATTGCGGGTAATGCCACCAACATGGAAAAGCGGCATCATATTCAGACACACATCCTGCGCCGTGAGCGCCCACGAATCCATAATGCACGCAGCTCCGACACACAACGTCTCAAGCGTGTAGGGCACCATTTTCTTCTTGCCCGAGGTGCCTGAGGTGTGCAGCACCAGGGCTATGTCGAGCGGCCCATTGTATTCTCCTCTCGCGCGCGCGCTCTGTCCCTCACCTTCTCTGTCCTGTCCAACCTGGTGCACACACGCACCACTCGGCGCGCGCCCAAATGCAAATGCAGCCTCAGTCTTTGAATTGGAAGAGTTGTATGGAGAGAGCGAAAAAAGACCCTCGGTATCAGCACTTGGATTGAGCTGCAGCACACGTAAATTGAGGCCCTCCACCAGCTGGGCGACGAGCTGCGGGTCGTGGCCCTCACGTACGATGAGCGCCTTGCAAAGGGTGCCTTCGAGTTCACCGCGGATTTCTGGAGCAGTTTGCTGCATGTTGATGGGCACACATGTGCATGTAGCGAGGCATAGCAGCACAGCGCACGCCAGCTCTGGGCCATTTTCCAGGAGCACCGCACAACGGTCATTTGGATGGATCCCATATTCGGACAGACGCTCTCGCTCTAGCAGAGCATGCAGCTGCGCATGAGTAGCTGCTGCGCGTGCACCTTCTGGAGAGGCGATTGCAAATCCGCCGCAGAATGGTACTGCTGTCGGTATGAGTTGCAGGAGCGACTGGAACCCGCAGTTGCGCAGCGCAGCCTTGACGTCTTCACCTCGCACAGTGGGTACGGCTTCCACCCCACCCCCTTGTAACGCGACAATGCCAGCATGCCCGTGCGGCACTTGCCGCATGATATCGGGCAGCCACAACTTGGGTCCACCACGCTCAACCCGCAGCAATGACGAGACTCCAGCCAGTTTTTGGCGTGCGGATGTTACCCCTCCAGATGCGTGTGAGCACACACCCTTTCCTTCATCGTCTGTGGGCCTCCGTGCGCCACCAGTATGCGCATTGCTAGAGCTCATTGATATCGCAGTACTCGAGTGAGACCAGCCGGTGGATGACGCGCCTGACGATGTGCTGTCTTCTCCAGAACTTGCCCCCGCACTTGTTAAGGCATGATTTGGGCTCCCGCGCACATCACAGTCTGACTCGTCGCGGTCTGGCGCAACGGGCGGATGCTCGGCTTCGCTTCCAAGTAGGCTCGCATTGAGCCCTTCCCCCCCAACCCTGCGCGGGTCCTTCTTATGGTTGAAGCCAGATATTCGGCGCGCACGTTCCTTCATTCTCGACAATGCCCCCACATTGTCTGATGGCGTGCTGCGACTGGACATTTTTTTGAATCAAAGCCACTCCCGCTGAATGCCAGCCACCCTTCAGCCCTCAGCGTCCACCTGACCAATACAGAGTCACGAAATCTCACATGCGTAGTGCACAAACACACAGGTTCACAACTTGATTGTGTTTGTGTGTGCATTATGTACAAAAAGGACAAAATCGATATGCCCGCAGATGAGAAGTGCGTACAAGAAGTGGAACGGCAATATTTTTGGCCTGCGAGTGCCAAAGCTCATGCGTGAAAGTTGCATTTTTTTGAAATCCTCAGCTCACTTCCACACCATTCGTCCGATTCACAGCTGTCCGGCGGGGATTGCTATGTTCCAACAAGTTCTCACCTTGGAGCAACCCGACAGGAATATGCCCATCGTCGCAGACAAATTGCATCAGCAACGACGCGTTCGAAACGTGACTTTCCTTGTTACCTCCCTCTCCTGATGAAACGACGTAGCGACAGGCTGAAAGAACGGTTAGGAAGAACATCTTCTAGTGATGGCCTACGCCTCATCCATCCCTGTATTTTTTTTTTGGAAACAAAAAAATAATAGTAGCGCCTGGGCGCTACTTTTAACAAAGCAACACACTTGGCAACTGTTAGCCTCGTTTCTAATCTTCCTCACCCTCGGGTCAATAAAACAAAGCAACACACACACGCACACACACGTTTCTTGGTTCAACGAATACTTCAAAATAGAAAATTAATTGCTGCCCCGGGTGTGTAATGTCCATTCATGTTGCGTATTTATGGATGTATTTTTTGCTCTGTTTCTCTTTTGTCTGTTTACATGTGTGTGCGTATGCCCTTAAGTTTGAGGTCCATTGCGGGAGTGTACTCGAGACAGGCGCTTCCGGGCTACCTTATTACTGTACACCACCTGTGTGCGTGTCTGATGTACTTGGCTTGCTAGCTGTGTGGTGGTATGCCAGCCCACCAACATTTTGATCAGTTTTACTAATCGGAGATCTGATTGTCATAACCTCCTCGCAAATTCACCCCCCCCGCAGAAAGTTTGTATTTTCTGGGGGCGGGGTGAATCTGGGTAGGGGAGTCAATCTGGTCTGTATGGGGCGCTTGATTTCGAGCTTCAATGTTCCAGTCCTCCAGTCCGGGAAAGGTTCTTGGGTCCTACGTGGCTAATTGGGTTCTCGCCATCCTATCAGAGTCATCCTGTGACTTTGGCATGTGTAGACCGTGACTCATATCAGTCACGGTTGGGGTTGACTTATTAGTCAACTGAGAGATTCTGAAGGATTCATTCCTTAAGGATTTCCCCCTGCCTCTGTTAGAAAACCAACGCACTAGAATCAAGAGGAGTCGTTGTACATCAGACCAAGTGCGAAGGGCGCTGCGTGAAGCGTGACTTAAGACCCTGAAGCATTGGAATATTGGCTGTGAATAGGATCGTTTCTGGTTTATTAACAGAGGTCTGCGGTGTCAGCGTGATTGCTGCACTTAGCTTAAAGGGCCATTTGTTTCACTTTGTCTCAGCTGAGCTCAACAGTATAACGAGACGAACACAAGGTTGTAAGAAGGCGGGTTGTCGGCGGAGACAGGAACGACACAGTTCACCATCAGACTCTTTCAACTCAAAACACTTAACTAATTCGCAAGAGAAACCGTTATATCCTAATCCTCTCGGTGTAAACGTATCAGAAGTGTTTCTCCATACAATAGGAGTCTCTGAGAGTCCGTGACTCTTCAGAAGCCCTCTTCCTGGTAGTGTACCGTGACAATTTCTCACACTCACATCCGCGCTGGATGCGCAGGCAGGACACCCGCAAAAATTTCGCGCAACATAAATAAATACCCGTCGCGTACAGGTTAAATGGGAACTTCCCCCAATAAAATCATATCACAATACGAACCCAAACATACACAACTTCACAAATGAAAGCAAGATATACACCGGTGTTGAACTCTCCGTAAATGACTGGGATGTCATCAAAGACGAGTTCAAAAAAACGAAGACCCTCAAAGACAAACGCCTGCTGATTGCAATGATGTATCAACCATGGGAACTGTGCAATGATACATTCACCGAGTGGAGTGCGGTCACTGACAACAAGATCACCCTACCGGCAAAACACACCTTGCGCACAGTGGCTACCAAGTACTTGTTCTCTGACTGAGTATGACTCCTGTGTTACATTTCACAAATTGTATACACAACCATTCCACACCCTTAACATACCCACGCCAAAAAGCTAATACCACAGTGGAATAGTTGTAAAAAGGGAATCCGTGTCACGCTGTTCTAGTGAGTTTAAGAAGAAAGGTTTTATCAAAGAATAAAAACGCTGGAAAAAAACACGGACTGTCACGACTCAAAAGTACTTTTTTGTTTATATATGATCCAATAGTCCTGTTCTGTTTCCAAAATAGTAGTTTGATAAAAAGATAATAGTAGTTTTAAAAAAAAGTGTAAAGTACTTGAGTGTAATGTAATGTACCAAAAAGTGGTTCCTCGGTGTAAGAATAATAGTTTTATTTTGTCCACATAGTAGTTTGTTAATTGGTAGTAGTTTGTAGAATTAGTAGTTAGTTGACTCATTGTAGTATATGAAATTAGTAGTTTGCTTCATCAAAAAATAGTAGTTTTGAAGACCATTAAACTACTAAAGTGTACATCAAGAAACTACGCATAGCGAGTGTATTTTTCTGATGACCGCCCTGGAACTATACTATGCCCTGGAACTATACTATACATACATATGTATATGTATACTCGCCCCCCCAGGGGGTGCCTTTTTGGGTTTTGGTTTCAAGTTTGAATCCACACAGCTAGCCCCCCCTGGTTTTTGGCACCGGGTTTTTGGTTCTCTCCTGTTTTTTGTCCTTTTTCTTTTTTGTAGTTTATCGTTCAACGGTTCTCAAAAACGGTTGAAACATGTTCAACGTCTTTTCCAATCAGTGTGTGGGAGGATGGCCTGGATGCAGTGTTAAACCCGGCAGATAGAGCACGGAATAATGTTGTTCTCCCGGCCCCAGGCGACGAAAAATCGCGATAGGGAGAGCGTTGCGCTCCTCACCGGCAACCACCGCCGCGCCATGGACTCTATCGATGCGCTGTACCCAGCTTCTGACGAGGCAGAAGACAGAGAATATCGGGCACACGGCACGGTCCGCGGAGCCAGCGAGGAGCAGAAACAACCGGAAATCCCTTTCAAATGTCCTGTCTCTGAAAATCCGGTCGAAAACCACTCCGCGCCGGCGGTCCCTCCTCTCGTCATCGACGACTCGGCACGGCCTGCGACTTCAGCATTGTCCCAGAAGAATGCCGACCTCTGGAGTGCATTGGGTGTGACCCCAGGGCTGACTGCACCAGCCAGAGTGACTTCCAGGGATCCTGTGGCTATGGCGCTAGTTGTAGATGGGGGCAGTGCGGGTATTGCTCAGGGCAGTGCAACCCAGCCAAACTCGAACCCACCCGCGGGCTACGGGGAGTACCCCAGGAACAAAGAGGCAGTGGTTGAGGACACCAAGGACAAAGTGCCTGCGGATAGATGGATTGGGCAGGTTGTCGGCGGTGCCTCGTCGTCGGACATTCAGACCTTCAATAGGATTAAACCGCACCATCGGCCCGCAAGACTACAACTTCCAGAGTGCGTACTATCAGAGTCAGTGGTTGCTGATCGCCCACATACTTCTCAGGGCGCGAGTGCTCATGCACAAGATCAAGCTCAAAGGAGACCACGGTCGCGATCTGATTTTTTTGACGTGCCTAAGAGTAGAGGGTCGTCGCACGCTTGCGCCAACGCACCGAAGCAGCGCAATATTACCACAGTCGGTGGACTGGCCTTCAGAGATCGGAGACCTTCAGAAAAGATTGCTTGGCATTTTAGGTCTTCGAGCCCAGGACCCGGCGGTGCTGCCTATACTCGCCCAGTCAGTCACGTTGGCAATGCTGGGCGTGGACAGCTGCTGGATTCAGGGCTCACCTACATTGGTTCGGCGCACACATTATTGGGCGACGGGCCCGGAGGCCCGTTGCAGCAAAATGAAATGAAGCTCTGGCCTAGCAGTTTGCGCAAGTCAACTTGGAACAAAATGTCCTCAGAAAAAGGGCGCGCACGGGTGCCTGACACAGGCCAGCGTGTGAGAATGCTATGCGAAGCACCAGAGTTGGCTGCACAGCTCTTTGCACACTACGCCATACCGATGCGTCTCGCTGGAGAGCCAGTCATGCTGCTCATTCCCTTCCTCGACTGTCTTTCTCATCTAGAAGCGCTACAAGGCTCAAGCCCAGTCCTGCACCTGGGGTTAGAGATGGCGGGTATGAAACATCACATCCAGGAAGCAATGCTGGCACTCATTAACAAGGATGAGGCCACAGTCGTTTTTGAGAGCGAGGCGTCTTGGTATTTTGCAGAGCCTGACCAGGGGAGCAACGGAGGCAGTGAAGAGAGCGAAAGTAGAAGAGGCGGTGAGGGTAAGAGAAAACAGGCAGGCTTCCTTGGGCTCCGCAAGGATACATTCTTGGGATGTTTATCTCGTGTTTTGGATTTGCTCGACGATAAATACCACAAGCTAGCACAATCAATGCCCAAACGAAAGGGCCTTAGCAAGAACACACGGCTGCCCTTGAATGATTTGCGTGAGTTGCGCGGGCAGGCCCGCCGCGATTCTCATGGTGGTGGCTCGCCGGCATATGGGAACAAATCGCCTACGAGGAATGGAGAAGATGTGAAGAGCCCGCTGGTATCCATCAGTGCCATGCGCGACGTAACAGACCCTTCGCTAAAGCAGGCTGCGCTATTCAAGGCGCTGAAAGCGCAAACGACTGTATCTGAGTACAAGAGACTGGCACGGCAGGTTGTGCGGGAGACGATGGTGCACCTTGACTCAGCCGTCAAGACCAAGTCCCGCACACGAAAGGAGATGGAGTGGCTACTTGTGCTGCGCGACCAGGCATTAACATCGCTCGGTCTTATCGTATCTGCTGTTCAGATTCAAGCAGCCCACGCTGCTGCCAGTGAGGACTTGGACGAGCCGCCTACGCCCATCTTGCAGAGGATGCAAGATGGAATGGAAGCAAAGAAAGCCATTGCGTGGGGCCCTCCAGCGTGGGCTTGGGTAGTGCCGATTGACATCAAAAAACCTATTGCGCCCGCCATGGATGGATGGTATCTTGTTTCCGGCGACCCGGGACCAGCGCTGAAATTGCTAGGGCCGGTTGGATCAAGGCAAAAAGCCATGCACTTGATCCAAGATTTTAAGGAGCTCGGCATCAAGATCTTCAACACGTGCTTGCTGCGCGACTCATCATTGTTAGAGGTGGGTATCTTTGACTCCACAGGACAGTGCATGCAAGATAGGGCAGTTATATATATATATATATATGTACATATATATATATATATGTACATATACATATATACATATATATATATGTGTATATATTTATATATATATATATATATATATATATATATATATATATGTATATGTATATATATTTATATATATATATATAAATATGTATATATATCCATATACATAAATATATATATATATACATGTATATACATGTATATATATGTATATATGTGTGTGTATACATAAATATATATATATATGTATACTTAAATACATATACATACATACATATATA
>Ga0209491_10010998_pt1 | contig 10749 bp, 8 predicted proteins | sample BON02_FD_187213 | JGI IMG/M metagenome (GOLD analysis project Ga0209491, IMG submission 187213) | Freshwater microbial communities from Lake Bonney liftoff mats and glacier meltwater in Antarctica - BON-02 (SPAdes) (version 2) | ecosystem: Environmental > Aquatic > Freshwater > Ice > Glacier...
ATCTTCTAATACCGAACTAGATCCAGTAGATATTCGGGGCTATGCCATGTTTCAATCCATTTCTTTGAATAGAAGTTCAGAAATCACCTTTAAATACAAAGGAGACTATTTCAGCATTTCGGCGGATGGAAAATGGCTTGAATGGTGGCGTTATGATGGAAAATCAAAAAAAGAAATGATCGAAAAACTTGACCTTCAGGGAATTATAAAGAAATGGCTTGACCTGCGCAGCGACGATAATTCTTACATTGATTTATCTAAAAAAGACAATACCGTTGACTTGCGTGGGAAAAACGGCACAGTTCGGCTCGTTATTCAGTCGGGCAGAGCTGAAATGAAAGATGGCGCTTGGTATATGGAAGATTTAAGCGGATTTCTTTTTGTTAAGTAGACCTGATTATCGCGCACAACGCCGCACAAAAAAAAGTTTCACACAACGACGAGATGCTCTTGATCTAAATATTCCGAAATGCCAAAAGCGAAGCCCCTTTCGTTGTGTCTTTGTGTGAACCTTTTTTTCGTCGTGTGAAACCTTTTTATGAACTGGCCACCTCCCTACCCTTCCACCTATATTTCTCAAACATCAAACTCCCCAAGCCCGCAAATGCAATATACCCCGTATGGATCAAAAACGAAGGCAAAAACCAGCGCATCAAATCCCTTCTTCCAAAATACCCACACATTTCCTTGAGCAGCAACCAATCCCCAAACATCTTTGCAAATACCTGAAATACAAGCACTTGCCACGAAAAATAACCCAACAAGCACAATAGCCCCGATACCCATATACCCATACAGAACATCCATACCGCCAGTAAAATCAGCCTGATCGGCCATTCCCGCATACCTGCATTTTTGCTGCCCCAGCGCAAACGTTGCTGCCAAAACCCTGACCAGTTGGGCATAGCTTCTGTACGCACCGCAGCCTGGCTGTTTTTCAAAAAGCCAACACAACCCGGCCATCGCTCCGCCATTTTCTGCATCAAAAACATGTCGTCCCCAGAGGCAATTTGTTCGTTCCCCGCATATCCATCGACCGCCAGAAAAGCATCCTTTCGGTAACTCAGGTTCGCGCCATTGCCCATTCGGTGCCAGCCAAGCTGAATTCCGGCAGCCGTTATGCCCATCATGCCCAGAAAATCAAGCGATTGAAAGCGTTGCAATACATTTCGTTCCCGATGAATAACAACCGGAGCCGCCAGAATGGCCAGCTTGGGTTGCGCCTCGAATCGAGATACCAGCAGCATTAGCCAATCCGTCGGAACCCAACAATCGGCATCGGTGCTCACAATAATAGAGCCACTGGCCTGCGCCACCGCCAATTCAATTGCTTTTTTCTTGTTGGCACGAAAGCGACGCTCGGGGGGAAGTGATTTTTCCAGTTGAAGCAGTTGAATATCCGGTGAATGGTGCGCTTTTTTTGAAATATACCCGGCCACCAAACCCGCAGTTTCATCATCAGAAAAATCATCTACCACAATTATTTGAAGCAATTTTGCCGGGTAAGCGCCGTTCAGGATGGAATTCAGGCAATCCAGGATATTTCCCGCTTCGTTTCGCGCCGCAATGACAACGGTAACCCTGTTTTCAGGTTCATAGCCGGTTGGCAACGCCCATTCCGGCATTGCTTGCCAGCCGTGGATATAGGCGAACATGATGCCCACATACACGAATGCTAGAAAAACCAGAACGCTTGGTAGTATCATAGAAGCGTAAGATGCGCTTATCTTTTTCTTTGTAGCGTTGTTTTTGACACAAAATATTTTTTTCGGCTTAGGCTGTATACTTTTGTCACGCCAATAACCAACAAATATAGCAAACTATGGAACCGCAACACCTCATATCACTCAAAGCTGCCTTGCAAGAAAAACGTATGCCCCTGTACCGCAAAATCATTCGTTGGGTCTGGCGAATGCTTGTTGGCGGTGCTGTGGTTTTGATTGTCCTATTCCTTTCTATCAACTTTTCTGCCATCCCCTCTTTCCGCGAGTTGGAAGATCCGGCCTCCGCTGTGGCCAGTGAGGTCGTGGCCAACAACAATGAAGTGCTTGGCCGCTATTTTGTTGAAAACCGCGTGCCTGTGGCCTACGAAGACCTCAATCCGCACCTGGTCACCTCCTTGATCGCCACAGAAGACGAGCGCTTTCGCGACCACTGCGGCATTGATGCACGGGCCGTTGCCAGGGTGGTCATCCGCACCGTATTGATGGCCAACCAGAGTTCAGGCGGCGGTAGTACCATTACCCAGCAATTGGCAAAAATGCTGTACTCTGATCGCGACTTTGAAGGTTTGAACAAATTTCAACGTACCCTAAAATTGGTGTACATGAAATTGCGGGAATGGATCACCGCCGTAAAACTGGAACGGGCCTACACCAAAGAGGAAATTATTTCCATGTACCTCAACCAGTTTAACTTCATCAACAATGCCTACGGCATTTATGCTGCATCAGCGGTGTATTTTGCAAAAGATCAATCAAAACTTAAAATACAGGAGGCCGCCATGTTGATCGGCATGTTGCAAAACCCCTCTTATTTCAACCCAAACCGCCACCCGGAACGGGTCGTTCGCCGACGTTGGATCGTGTTGTCGCAAATGCGCCGAACAGCTAAAATTACAGAACATCAGTACGACAGTTTAAAAGTGCTTCCCCTGGGACTGAACTTCCGCCCAGTGAATTTTTCGGATGACACAGCACCTTATTTATGTGACAACCTTGAAAGAACCGTTTCAGATATTCTGGAACAACCCGAGTCCCGCAAGCCCGACGGCTCCAAATACAACCTCTACCGCGATGGGTTAAAGATTTATACCACCATAGATCCGGTATTTCAAAAACATGCGGAAGCAGCCATGGCAGAACACATGCGGAAAACACAGGCCCGCTTCTTCCAGGTTTGGAAAAATCGCGATCCCTGGAAATACAAATCAGGAAATGCCTCCGATGAAGAGATCGAAAACCGCCTGGAATCCTTATGGAAACTTATGCGTGGGGGTGATCGCTTTGAAAGCCTTTGGCCCAAATACATGGACCCTATTTGCGCGCGGGTTCAAGACCGATACAACTTTGAGTTGCGCGAGATTGATATAGAACGCATGTTGCGCGAGGATAAAAAGAAGGGCAGTATTCGAGCCGAAGTAAGCCTGGATCAAGCTGTCGCGTATCGGAAAATCATGGACAGCAAGGAGTGGCCAGAGATCAAAGCACAGTACCGCGCCCTACGGGCAGATGTGACAAAGCGATTCAATACCAAGGTAAAAATGAAGGTTTTTACCTGGAACAATCCAAAATTCGAAACCGATACGGTGATGTCTCCATTGGACAGTCTGCGCTACCACCGCATGTTTTTGCAAACGGGGATGCTGGCTGTTGATCCTACAAGCAGCGAAATCAAAGCATGGGTAGGCGGCATCAACTTTAAATATTTCCAGTACGACCACATCCAATCGCAGCGTCAGGTAGGTTCAACCTTTAAGCCTTTCGTTTATGCCACAGCCATCACCCAACAGCATATCAGCCCCTGTTTTGAAGTGTACGATCAGCCCGTCACCATTCCAGGGCGCTACATGAACTTTCAAAACATCTCGGATTGGACACCCAAAAACTCCACCGGAAGCTATTCTGGCGCAAGGCTCAATTTGAAGGAAGCCCTGAAGAACTCTGTCAATTCTGTCAGTGCCTTCCTCATGAAGCAACTCGGTGATACCGAACCTGTTCGCGGCCAATGCAATAACATGGGCATTGATTCTGCCAAACAATCCAATGGGCGCTATTTTATCCCCCCTGGATCGCCCTCAATTTGCCTTGGCGCTGCCGACCTTTCGGTGATGCAAATGACAGGCGCTTATACCGCTTTTGCCAACAAAGGCATGTATGGCATGCCGTATGTCATCAAACGGGTGGAGGATAAAAATGGCCGCGTGTTGTACCGCTCGCTGTTGGAAGAAAAAGTTGCTTTGCCTGCCAATGCTGACTGGGTAATGATTGAAATGCTGAAATACAATGTAAAGGGCGCTCCAGGCATCAATACACTTAAAAGTGAGGTCGGCGGTAAAACGGGCACCACCAACAACTTCTCCGATGGCTGGTTTATGGGCATCACCCCACGGTTGGTGGTAGGCACCTGGGTTGGAGGCGAAGATCGCTGGATCCGCTTCCTGAATATAGGAGACGGACAAGGCGCGCGTATGGCAAGGCCCATTTTTGCAGGATTTATCAGCCGTTTGGAAAAGGATCCAAATTCGGGTTATGACTTCAATGCACACTTTATCAGACCGGAAGGCGACTTGGGAATTGAAACGAATTGTGCCGCTTACGAGAGCGCTTTGGGCCCGATTGGGGATGAAGAGGACTTTTCCCCTGATATTTATAACGATGAAATTGACGAAACCACTGGGAAAAAGGTAGACAAAGGAAAAAAGCCAGACGACGCCTTCGGAGATGAGAATAATTAGCCCTACGCGCGCTAAACACACCTTTTACAGAAACCTATGACCCTAATTCCTCGGTAACAATACCGAAAATCGGGTTGTACAATCGCTCCTTGAAAAATTATTTTTTGTTAATGATGTTGAAAATCAAATATTTATTGAATGATGCCGTACCTTTGCATCGGCAAGTTGCCACATCACAATAATTAATTTTTTTTTCAATGTACACTGGAACCGTAAAATTCTTCAATGAGTCCAAAGGATTTGGCTTTGTTGTAGACAACTCCTCAAAAGAGGAAATCTTTGTTCACGTAAGTGGTCTGATCGACAACATCCGCGAGGGTGACACTGTTACCTTCAACACTGAGCGTGGCAAAAAAGGAATGAATGCAGTAGATGTTAAAATCGCTTAATTAGCGTTTTTCATTTGTTTGATAAAATTTCTGAACCTCCGGTGGATTTCCACCGGAGGTTTTTTATTGCCCTAGCGCCGCGTTGGGTGGTCGGCACTTCGGTTGGTGAAAAATTCAATATAAAGTATCGAAACCAAGGTTCCGAAATCGCCCATTGAAAAATTATTTTTTGTTAATCATATTAAAAACCAAATATTTGTCTATCAATGCCGTATCTTTGCAGCGGCAAGTTGCCACATCACACAATTAATTTTTTTCAATGTACACAGGAACCGTAAAGTTTTTCAATGAATCCAAAGGATTTGGCTTTGTTGTAGACAACTCCTCTAACGAGGAAATCTTTGTTCACGTAAGTGGTCTGATCGACAACATCCGCGAGGGTGACGTTGTAACCTTCGACACTGAGCGTGGCAAAAAAGGAATGAACGCAATAGATGTTAAAATCGCTTAATTAGCGGTTTTTATTTGTTTGATATAATTTCTGAACCTCCGGTGGATTTCCACCGGGGGTTTTTTATTGCCCAATTATCAAATTACCGCATGATCAAATGATCACATTATAGTTACTTTTGCCCCTCTTTTGAAACAAACATCCTTTTTAGATGCAACCTGATACCTTTGAAGTCATTGGCGGCCAACCACTAAAAGGCGAACTCCAGCCTCAAGGAGCCAAAAATGAGGCCCTGCAAATTGTTAGCGCTGTCCTGCTTACCGACGATTATGTCACCATTTCCAATGTGCCTGATATTCTCGATATCAACAAACTCATAGAATTGTTGCGCGGACTGGGTGTCACCGTAGAACGCCTGGCAGAAGACACCTATAAATTCTGTGCCGGCGCAGTTGATATTTCTTACTTGCGCTCCACAGAATTTATGCGCGACGCACAGCGCCTGCGCGGCTCCGTCATGCTGATCGGGCCGCTACTAGCCCGTTTTGGTCGCGCTACCCTACCCAAACCCGGCGGCGACAAAATCGGTCGGCGGCGCCTCGACACACACTTCCTGGGCTTTCAGAAGCTGGGCGCCGAATTCAAGTACGACGACGAGAAAGACATTTATTACATTGAACAGCCGAAGAACGGCCTGCAAGGCGCATACCTGCACATGGACGAAATTTCCGTGACAGGCACCGCCAATGTCGTTATGGCTGCCGTACTGGCCAAAGGGAAAACGACTATTTACAACGCCGCCTGTGAACCTTATGTGCAGCAGCTTTGCCGCATGTTGGTGCGTATGGGCGCGAAAATTCAGGGTATTGGCTCCAACCGCATCGAAATTGAAGGCGTTGAAAGCCTGGGGGGTACCGAGCACCGCTGTTTGCCTGACATGATTGAAATAGGCTCATTCATCGGCCTGGCTGCCATGACACAAAGTGAAATCACCATCAAAAATGCCGGGGTAGAACACCTCGGCATCATCCCCTACACTTTCGAAAGGCTTGGTATTCAAATAGATATACAGGGAGACGATCTGCACATCCCGGCTCAGGAGCATTACGAGATCAATACGTTTATTGATGGGTCAATCCTCACCATTTACGATGCACCATGGCCTGGTTTTACACCCGACTTGATGTCAATTATTTTGGTGACGGCCACTCAGGCGCGCGGCAGTGTATTGGTACACCAGAAAATGTTCGAAAGCCGTTTGTTCTTTACCGACAAACTCATCGACATGGGCGCACAAATTATCCTCTGCGACCCGCACCGTGCAACAGTGATTGGCCTAGACCGCCGCTATGCTCTGCGGGGCATTGAAATGACCTCGCCCGACATCCGGGCAGGACAGGCACTACTCATTGCCGCCCTTTCTGCTAAAGGAAAAAGCACCATCCACAATGTACACCAGATCGACCGGGGCTACCAGCACATTGACAAGCGATTGAATGCGATTGGGGCAAAGATTACAAGACTGTAATGTTGCCTTCTTGCAGCCTTTGATCGTTTTTCCATTGGCGTTTATTTGGTCGTTCGCTCGGGTTTAAAGCAAGCTTGGTATTCGGCTTCACGGCTGTTTACGGCCTGTTTATTATGTTGTATTTTTTTAACGACCGCTGGTATATCCAGGAAATCCACTGCCAGGCATTAGCAATTTTTCTGCAATGTCCCATTGCACGCAAGGATTGGCCTGCACGATATTATCAAATACCTGATACGACCAATTATTTGCCCAGAAAGCAACATTAACCCGTTTGATTGAAACCAATGGGCCCTTCCATCGTCTCCCCATTGTGCCATTTTACCCTCCCTTCCTCTAGGCCTTTTTTCTGACTAATCGAATAAAAGAAAACGATCGTCGAATCTTATTCTGAAACCTGCGACAATCCCGCACGTTTGCAGAACAATGTTCTACTTGCCTTGTTGTTGCGTTTTAGTTTTTGTTCAATAATATTTATGAAAAACACCCTCCTCCAACTATTAATGCTGCTCTCGACCCAGCTACTTGCCCAAAAAAATGCCATCGTTAGCGGGGCTTTGCGCGATGCTCAAACGGGCGAAACCCTCATCGGCGCCACCGTTCAAGCCATCGGATTGGCGAGAGGCAATGCCAGCAACGAGTACGGATTTTATTCACTGGGCCTGCCTTTCAGCCAAGACTCCGTTGAATTGCGCTTTAGCTATATCGGTTATGAAACCGTTTCAAGAAAAATAATCCCCAACGGCCCGGTAAAACTGGATATTTCCTTGCAACAAGTAGGTTCATTAATGAAGGAAGTCGTCATAAAAGCCAATGCCTTGGAGGAAAAAATGAAAAGTACTGAAATGTCGGTTGCGACCATCAGCGCCCGGGAAATCAAGGCCGTGCCGGCGCTCTTTGGCGAAACCGATATCATAAAGATCCTGCAACTCAAACCCGGCTTTACCCCTGGTTCTGAGGGCACAACCGGGCTTTTTGTCCGTGGCGGCAATGCCGATCAAAACCTGATAATATTGGATGAGGCTGTAGTGTACAACCCCAATCACTTATTCGGCTTTTTCAGCACCTTCAACTCGGATGCTGTGAAAGACCTGAAGGTGTACAAAGGCGGCTTCCCGGCGCAATACGGCGGGCGCCTTTCTTCTGTCATTGATGTGCGTATGAAAGAAGGCAACAACAAAGAATATACCGGGTCTGGTGGTATTGGCGTGATTTCAAGTCGATTGACACTGGAAGGCCCCATCCAGAAAGATAAGTCTTCCTTTATTGTCAGTGGTCGTCGCACCTATGTTGACCTCATTACCCGACAAGTGAACAAGGCCAATAAAGACAAGGCCGATTTCAATAAAATACCCGATTACTATTTTTATGACCTGAATACGAAGGTCAATTTCACCCTGACAGAAAAAGACAGACTTTACCTCAGCGGCTACTTTGGTCGGGACGTATTCAACTTTAGAGACCCTACCTTCAATTTCCGTTTTGATTGGGGCAACGCCACAGGCACAGCGCGCTGGAACCATGTTTTTGGCCCCAGACTCTTCGCCAATACCACCTTCACCTATTCCGACTATCGCTACAAAATCCAGAATGTGTTGCAAGGCTTTTCCTTTAGCCTGGGCAGCAATATCAAGGATGCCAACACGAAGGTCGATTTCTATTATCAATACGACAACAAACACACCGTTCGCTTTGGTGCAAACATTACCTACCACGATTTCATTACGGCTCGCTTGAAAGCTGGCAGTGATGATGGCCAAATAAAATTTGAAGCTGGTCGCGAATATAATGGCATGGAATACGGTGCGTATATCTCCGATGAATGGTCTGTATTACCCCGGCTTAAAGTCAATTACGGCCTCCGCTTTTCTGCCTGGCAAAACAATCCTGCTTTCTACGCCAATATTGAGCCGCGCGCCGCCGCAAATTTCAGTGTGAGTGATCGCTGGTCGCTCAAAGCCTCCTACGCGCGCATGAACCAATACGTGCACCTGCTGGCCAGCAGTGGCCTTTCATTGCCAACCGATATTTGGTACCCGAGCACTTCGGGTGTGAAGCCAGAAGTCAGCGACCAGCTGGCCATCGGTACTTCTTACCTCATCGGTGATCAAGTACTGGTAACCTGGGAAGCCTGGTACAAATGGATGCAAAACCAGGTGGACTTTATTGATGGCGCCGAACTTTTTGGCAACAACGAACTGGAAAACGAGCTGGCCATCGGGCGTGGCTTTGCATACAGCCCCTTGGAACTTGAAATAGAGAAGAAAGAGGGCAAACTGACTGGCTGGATTGGCTACACCCTTTCCTGGGTGAAGCGCGGTGAATTTGCCGAGATTAATGGCGGCGCTTACTTCCCGCCGCGTTTTGATACCCGGCATAATTTCAGCATCGTGGCGATGTACGCGCTCACCAAAAAATGGCAATTCACCGCTACCTGGGTGTATACATCCGGCTATGTGAGTTGGCTGCCATCGGGTCGCTATTCCCTCCAAGACGTGCCAGGGGCGCCTTTCCAAACCATTGTACCCGTGTTTGGTCCGCGCAACACCTACCGCTATCCGGCCTACATCCGCGCCGACCTCGGCATCGTGTACAAATGGAAAAAACGCTCCCGGGAAAACGACATCACCCTCAGTGTTTACAACGTAACTGACCGCCGCAACCCATATTTCATCTTCATCGCTCCTACGTTTGAAAGTAGCCCAATCGGTGACATCCCCGTCGGCATTCAAGCAAAACAAGTGTCCCTATTTCCCATACTACCCAGCTTGACCTGGAATTTCAAATTTTAAAAAGAAAGTTTCTGAAAAAAGGTTTCAGGTTTCAAGGTTTACGCGGTCTGTTCGTCTCTTTGAAACACTATTCCAAAATTAACAACAAATCGCGTAAACCTGAAACCTTGAAACCAGAAACCGGAAACCATTTAACCTAAACTCATTTTTTTTATGAAGAACATATGTTTTTTTGCAGCCCTTACCTTTCTCGGCGCTTGCAACCTTACCAACGACGTAAACATCGAGCTGCCGGAATACGAGCGGCAGCCCGTGGTGGAGTGCTATTTGGAGCCTGGGAAGCCCTTCCGCTTGTTGTTGTCCCAGAGTTACGCCTTTTTTGATCCTTTTGGGTTAGACTCTACTTTTTTGGAAAAAACCCTGTTGGATGATGCGGTGATTACCATTTCTTATAATGGCCAGACATATCCTTTGGAAAATAAGCTCTCCTTTGAAGTGAATCCGCTTAAATTGTTCAACTACACTGGGACAGAAATTGTACCGGCTACACCGGGCATTGAATATATCCTGAACATCGAGCTGCCAAACAACCGGGGCAATATCAGCGGCCGCACCATCATGCTGCCCAAAGTTTCCATCGACAGCGTTGTGGTCAATTTCAGCACAGATCCAAAATTCGATACCCTCGCGCGCACTTTGATGTACATCACCGACGACCAAAGTCAGGACAACTATTACAGGCGTTTGCTCAATTATGGATCTTTGGACAGCGTTCCAGATCAGGATTTCTTGGTTTCAGATCGTTTTTCACAAACAGCATTGATCGCCTTCGGTACTGGTTATGACTTGGTGGAAGGTGATACTGTCTTCAACACCATTTTCCACATCACGAAGGAATACTACGATTACGCAGAGAGTTTCCAATTGGCGATCCAGGGCAGCGTAAATCCGTTCGCGCAACCTTCTCCGATAAAAAGCAATGTGAGCGGCAGCGGGAATCCATTGGGCATCTTTACCTGTTTGGTGTATGATCGGGACATAAGGATCATAAAAAAATAGCGGTAAATGCCTTATCGCCGCCTGCCAAATGGTATGTTGATGCCCAACCATGGCAGCCCGATGAAAGCACAGAGACCACAATCGCTTATGAGCGGCCGGAACAGACCAAAATCAAAAGCCATTCTTTTGGCCATATAGCGCCCACCAATGGAAATCAGGCCAACAGTTTCTCCATTTCCTATGGGAATAATGTA
>Ga0209491_10010999_pt1 | contig 10749 bp, 7 predicted proteins | sample BON02_FD_187213 | JGI IMG/M metagenome (GOLD analysis project Ga0209491, IMG submission 187213) | Freshwater microbial communities from Lake Bonney liftoff mats and glacier meltwater in Antarctica - BON-02 (SPAdes) (version 2) | ecosystem: Environmental > Aquatic > Freshwater > Ice > Glacier...
CCCCCCCGGCACCCCTTTGGGGGGTTCTTGGGACAGCTTGCGGATGTGATGTAAGGGGGTTCGCCATCCTAGTTGACTTGACAATTTGACTTGACAAGCTGTCACTTGTCAAGTGATTTGAAGAGGGGCCGGAGGCGAGGATGACAAGACAACTTGACAAGCGCAACTTGTCAAGTTGACTTGTCAAGTTCGTCAAGTTCCACTTGTACCCAAAACACAAGTGCAGGACCCTGGATTTTCAGGTGAAGGCTTTACACGTAGAATCCTATCCGGGTGTGCGGCAAGCGGAGGGGCTTTAGCCCCGCAGCCGCCGCGCGCCAATCGCAGTACGCCAGAGTTTATACAGAATTTTCCCAAAAACCCTTTTTTTTCATGTGTTCGAGTTCAGCCGGTTTCAGTTTCGGCTAAACCAAAATGTTGAAAATCCGAGTTGAGCCGGCTCAACCCATGAGTGGCCCAAAACGCCAAAAACGGATTTTTGGGCAAATTCTGACCATCGGAAAAAATTTCGAGTCGAGCAAGCTTAACCCAAATTTTGAATTAAAGACTGAGTTGAGCCGGCTCAACTGGAGTTTTTGGAAAAAAATTTGAGTTGATCCGGCTCAACCCAAAATTTTGAAAAAAATTCGAGTGGAGCCGAATCAACTCGAATTTTTTCAAGAAAAATTTGGGTTGAAACGGCTCAACTCGCATTTTTGATGAACAAAATGAGGTTGATGCGGCTCAACTCGGATTGTCGCGAAAAAAAAATGGGCTGCACCAGCTCAAACCGCCGTGTTGTAAGATAAATGACCTGAACCGACTCAACCGGATTTATGGAATGGGCCAGTGGTCTGTTGATCATGAAGGAAACAAGAAGCTGTCAATTTGTCGCTTGGACAGAGTGAAAAGTTCCACCCTGGACAATTGAACGATGCATTGACTCAGAAAGTGGTGTGACACTGAAGAATGTCAGATAGACAAGCTGTTCTGGACACAAATCATGTTTGGAGTCCTCCCGAAGAAGGTCAAAACTTCTGCCCGCTGTTGAGGCAGAGTTGGGTATAAACGAACGTGCGTATTCAGTGGAATCCAGTTTACAAGGTATTTCATTGAATTCGTTGTTGTGGAAACAAAACAAATTGTCAATAGTCATTCAAATGTGATCACGACGCGGAAACCTGCGGCCAGCGCTTAGGCATGGCTGCGACAAGCAAACGCCGAGCGTTTGAATTTTAATTTTCCAGGGCGCTCGGCAAGCCGAGGGGCTTTAGCCAAGTAGAATCAGCGAGACACTCGCAGTACGCCAGAGTTTTACGTTATTTTCCCCAAAAACCCTTTCTTTTCATGTGTTTGAGTTGACCCGGTCCAGGCTAAGCAAATTCGAATTTGCTACATGTTCCTACTGTTGAAATGTAGAGGAAAGTCGGATCTAGGTCTGTACATGACTTCGGTACTTACAAAGAGAATGCTACTGCGCAGTGCCGACTTCCGACGAATCTTGCGGCCAAACACGTTTAAAAATCGATTCCTAATCCCGCGCAGATTGATTTTTTTAGTCATCTGTAGTTCTCAAAATCCTGCATTTGAAACATAAAATATGTCCTGCGCAGGATTAAGGGTGGTATGCCGCCCAAGAATAGAGACATCGCACTCTTGTTGGCAACGAACCTCGCATGTGTAGTAAAGTATGTTTGACAAAAACGGAATGCGTCCAATAATTATTACAAATAGTACAGTATTTTAGTCATTTTCGTAAATAAATTAAACTGAATAAGTATATTAGACTAAATAAATATTACCAGTAATGTTAGTAATCTGATTTTTGCGGCGCAGTTAGTACCATAACAATACTAACCTCACTGCAAAAACTCAGTTCGTGGCGTTTGAAGTGCAATTTCTTGCTTTCTTTCTTTCTTGGGTTTCGAAGACCCAACCTAATCACTCGACTAAGCGGATGGCCAGCACCTGATTAGCCACTTAGGACCCAAGAACCTGTCCCGGACTGGAGGACCGGATAATTACCTAGTTTATGGCAGACCCAATCAGATCCCTAACCTAGTGGGTAATACAGATCACAATGTTGGTGGGCTGGCATGTATCCTCGGGCAAACCAATTCCCACAATCAATCTCCCAAACTACCAAGAAACGTCACGGTAGCGCCCAGGGATCAAGGGTGCCCCCCCACTAGGGTAGGAAAGACATCAAATAGGCCCAGTGCCCTCCAAGCATTGTTCCTCAAAATTGTGACTGAGATACTCTTCGGGCAATGCACCTTTAGCGAAAGCCATGAAACAACCGTCTTGGCAGCAGATCACGGACCAGGAGACTAAGAAAAGACAGAGATCTAGATCACACGAATGCGCAAGAGACAACAAAACAACAGGGGCAAGAAGTGGGTACGGGTGCTGTATCTTCTTTTTTCACCTTGCTTCCTTTCTTTCTTGGGTTTCGAAGACCCAACCTAATCACTGAACTAAGCGTGTTGGTTTTTGGTTTGTTATGCTGACACACAGCTAGCAACTCAATTACCTCAGAGACGCATACAAGTGGTGCGCAGTAATAAGGTAGCCCGGAAGCGCCTGACTGAATCGAACGGCACTCCCGCAATGGACCTCGGACACATGAATGTTGGTTGAAGTGAATGTATTTGTATGTTGGAAGTGTATTTAAGGTATGGAATTTTGCATTGGAGTGATGAATTTGTGTGATGATATTGAATACAGGGACTGTAATTATTTATAGTATTCTTATTATTATTATGTTTTGTTTTTCCTGGTTTCGTGTGTTGAGCAGGTGTGGTCTTGTTGTAATGTATTTGTTTGTTTGTTTGTTTGGGTTTCGAAGACCCAACCTAATCACTCGACTAAGCGGATGGCCAGCACCTGATTAGCCACTTAGGACCCAAGAACCTGTCCCGGACTGGAGGACCAGATAATTACCTAGTTTATGGCAGACCCAATCAGATCCCTAACCTAGTAGGTAATACAGATCACAATGTTGGTGGGCTGGCATGTATCCTCGGGCCAACCAATTCCCACAATCAATCTCCCAAACTACCAAGAAACGTAGTGCCCAGGGATCAATCATGGTGGCCCTCACTAGGGTAGGAAAGACATCAAATAGGCCTAGTGTCCTCCCAAGCATTGTTCCTCAAAATTGTGACTGAGATACTCTTCGGGCAATGCACCTTTAGCGAAAGCCACGAAACAACCGTCTTGGCAGCAGATCACAGACCAGCGCACTAAAAAAGGACAGAGACCTAGACCACGCGCATGCAATGAGTAGGGGTTGTACCAGAGTCGGGGGAAGTATTTACGCATCATCATCAGGGGCGCACGGCAAGCGGAGGGTCTTTAGCCCCGGAGCCGCCGCGCGCCCACTGAAGTGGACCAGAGTTATGAGGAATGAGGCACGAGGGGAGGACTGTGGCATGGTGGTCTGAGGTGAGTGTCATATATGACCCTCCCCTCGCGACTGATCGACAGACCATGACACTCCCCTTGTTTAAGAGAACAGACACGTCATGTTGTCAGATCAAGATGGGTATGGTGGCGTACCTGGGTGCTGATCATCATATTTTTAACAAAACAGACACGACATGTCAACAAGTCAATTTGGGTATGGTGGCGTACCTAGGTGCTGTGTAGACCCTGTAAGTGGGTACTAGATGTTGTCATCATATTTTTACTCCCCTCAAATTACCATGAGAACCGCAAAGTTTGACATGAAAATGATTAAAAAGATGAAAAAACAATCTGATGATCCAAACTTGACAACTTGGGATTTGAACAATAGAAAACTGCACGATTGGAAAGTCCGATATTGAATACAGAAAGAGATGAAACTGGAAAACCCCGATGTTAAAAAATGAGAAAACCAGAATGTGGTACATCAAAATTACAAGATTATCGAGTAGACACCATTGGGACAAACCAGATTTACACAATTGAAAAGACTCAGATTGTCGAACCTGGGGTAAGAAATTCTGAAATTGGGTGAAATATGACGGGTTGCAACATGGTCGTGAAGAAAAATGCTGAAATGTGACATCTGACCTGTTTGACAATGATAAACCGGGAAAGATATTCAAGGTGACAATTCCGGGTCGGGGAGATCCCTGGGACAGGGTAAAATCTGGGACAGCGGGAAATCAGATACAGATTTTCATATGAGATAAAATGTGCCGGTGCCAAACAAGACGTGGAAAAGTGAAAAATTGCAAATGCTGAAAATCAGGATTGGGAAACGAGAATACACACTCGATATAGAAAACTCCAGACCGTAAAATCCGGATTGTGAACATTGAACCATTTTCGATTGCGACTCCCAATTTTCACAATTTATCAAATCTGCCCATGCCACACAAGATGTTAAAAAGAGGAAAAATCTGAAACTGAAACTCAGGATTTTGAAAATGAATACACCCTTTAGATTACACCTCCAGACTGGGAACTCCCAATGTTGATCATTGAAATGTATTCCAATTGCGATTTCCAATTTTCACAATTCACCAAATCTATCTGTACCAGACAGGATAGGATGTTGAGCAGTGTACAGATCAGAGTGCTGAAAATCAAGATTCCGACAACTGATGAGACTCTGTGCGCTGAATCTCCGGAATGGCGAATGCTGATTTGGAATATTGAAGAATATCTCGATGGCGAGTCCTCATTTTCACATTTCACCAAATCTGCCTGTGCCAAACAAGATGTTGAAAAGTGAAAATTTCTTCATATTGCTACTCAAGAATATACTGAAACTCCAGAATGGAAACACCCAATGTTGAACACTGAAAAGTAACTCGATTGCGACTGTCCATTTTCATAGTTCATCAAATCTACCTGTGTCAAACAAGAGGTTGAAGATTGAAAAGATCAGATTGCTGAAAATCAAGATTTTGAAAACTATTTGCACTCTCTGTGTGTACTATGATAGGGGTGACAAGACTGACGCGGAGCACGGGTTGTAGGTGCCAGCGCACGATCCCCTCGTAGGGCACGTCGCTGGTTCCGGCCGGCCTCTCGTAGTCCACGCCGCGTTCCCTCACACACACCGATCGGACACTACTCAACGACTGGGGTAAGGGAGAACACTGAACCACCTTGACGGTGGTCCTTTTAATGAATCTCAATAATACTGCAATCTCAACCCCTTCTACAACGCCACGTTTGCTCCTGTGACCCCAGTTTACTACCCCGCGCGTTGGTTGATGACACTACGTCTCTTCTTGATTCATTCTTGGTCCCTTCCTGCGTACATTGTCTCCACGTGATCCGACATGGTGCCGTGTTTAAGAGAACAGACACATTATGTTGTCAGATCAAGATGGGTATGGTGGCGTACCTGGGTGCTGATCATCATATTTGTAACAAAACAGACACGACATGTCAACAAGTCAATTAGGGTATGGTGGCGTACCTGGGTGCTGTGTAGACCCTGTAAGTGGGTACTAGATGTTGTCATCATATTTTTATGAATCACAAGTATCACGTCATACATATATTGAAACAATGCAACCTAGACTGTTTGAAGAGTTGATTGAAAAGGGACACCAACGAGACGCCAACCTGTGCGGTGCCTATGCGTGCCCCACAAACGAACGCTCTTTGGTGAGGGGAAGAGGGGGGTACAACCAAGGCTCTTTTGTATACTTTGCCAAGGCGTGTGGGGGATGTAGAAGGTCGCTATGTCCTTAGTGAACACTGAGGCGAGGCCCAGCGGTACGTGCTGGACAGGCATTTTTATAGCCAAAATAGAGATGGCTGTGAGGTGCAACAGTGTGAGTGGGGAAGAGATGGGAGTGAAGTGTGGTTGCATGCAAGGGTGTTGTGAGGGTGCGAGGCACGGTATGAGATCTTGGGGGTCCATGGTGCAGGTAGTGATGAGCACGAAGACAGACAAAGTCGGCGCTGCCGCGCGCCAATGACAGGTTTTGCCACCTCGCTATGAGGGAGGGAGTCCCCCCCAATGGTCTTCAACATGGTGCAGGTAGCGGTCAGCACGCAGACAAACAGATTCGGCGCTGCTGCGCGCTAATCGTAGGTTTCGCTGCAGCGCGCCCATTATGATCGAGGATGGGAATCCCAACCAAATGGTCTTCAACTGGGAAAGAGGACACGGGGGATGTTGGTCTGAGGGTAGTAGGGCAGGGTATGGGGAGGGGGAATGGTGAGAGTATAACCGCAAATGCAATGATAATGACAAGGAGGCCCACAAATGTCACATAAACTAATCAGTACCCAGCGTTCGTTGCATAGCGCAGAAGTACGCATGTACCCACATGCTTAGAAGCACGTGTGCACACCCACTGATCAGCCCAGACGCACTCCCATGTGCGCATGCACCAGCGACAACAAGCGTTTTTTTTTCGCCAACACTAGGAATCTATGATTTGTATGCGCAAGCATACATGTATGTAGCCAAGATCGCTGTGCATATTGTACGGAGCCAGCACGTACAGCACCAGACAGGGTGAACAAGGTGCAAGGAGGTGGTGGTCAGAGGAAACATCACATGCAGTGGCATGCACCACAAGAGCTGGAATAGGAGGCACTGGTTGTAATTGTTGGAAGCCCATTGAAGGAGAAGTTTGCTCACATTTGTGTCACAGGACATGCTGTTCGTTGTGCGTCCGTCCCGCCTAACTTGCAACTGTGCTCTTGCGTACACTGCTCGTTGTGTGTCCGCTCCAGTGCAGAAAACAAATTCTCAGAATGTTGGGCCCCGAATTAATTCGAATTAATTCATTAATTAATTAATTAATTAAAACTGCGCGAAGCGCGGTTTCAAAAAACCGCGCCCAGCGCGGTTTCTTTTTTTGCGGCGTCAGCCACAAAATTTTGAAAACATGACATTAGTAGCGCGTCGGAGAAAGCATGTCCGGGTTTTTTGGCAATATTTTTGGTTGCTCAACTCTCTCCAAAAAGAGGTGTTTTAGTGCACAAGAATTCACTCTCTTCTTGTCAACGGTGTCGTCACAGCGTCGAACCACGCGCTCTGATGTGTCCTTTCAAACATAGTGATTTGATTGCTTGGTCACTTTTGAGTTGACACCCCACACATAAATACCTTTGAGGGAGACTCTGTTTTTAAAATGACATTGTTGGAGGCGCCCACAGGGACATTAGCTTTTTATTACAAAGACATTAAGCAAGAGATTGTGTATACGTTACTGTTGGAGAAATCTGGTGTGTCGAAGAAGTGGGTGATCATCATGGACAGGAAACAGGACTTAAACGTGACTTCGACTCCAGCAGAAAAAAATGGACCTTCGGCTCAGGACCTTTACTGTGCCAGAGGTTTTGGAGGAGGCGCCAAGAAACGGCTTGCAAACGAAAAAGAATAGAAATACGTCCATTATTCGTGACAATTATGTTACATGTGTTGACGTACGTTGTTTCTAACAAATTGTTTTGGAATTGAAATGGTGTTGTGCAATTTGTCTCTCAAAAGGTTTGATTTGACAAAGTGTTTGTTATCTAAAACTTTCGTAAGTACTGTTTGGGACAAATTGTGTCGTTGTGATCACTCAGTATTGGAGTTCAAATCATTTTCACTACAAATGAATTGGTGGACAGAATAAGAAACTTGAAATGAAATGCATCCCCGAATAATTAAGAAGAGGATTTTTTATGAAAAGAATGCGCCACAGGCCAGATTTTTTATGAAATAAAAGGCGCCGCAGGCAAGACTTATCAAACAAAATGCGCCGCAGGCCGGATTTTTCACTAAGTCCTCATGGGTACTCTCTCCTGTTAATGCAGTAAGAAAATTATTTTCCACGAATCTCAGCTCAGAATCCTCTTCTTTTAATTAATTAATTAATTAATTAATTAATTCATTCATTAATTAATTAATCAATTAATTAATTAACCTTTGGCCGGCCTATAGTACGTTTGTTTTCCCCACTGAGACTCCGCTCTTCTTCGTGCCCTCTGAGCTGGGGAAGAGTGATTGGCCATCCCGTGTGCTGCGACTCTGAGGAAGGCGTCCATGCCAAGAAGACGGATTGTCTGACGGGTCAGTGCCGTTTGTGGTAGTTGCGGCTACGTTGTTTGTGTACACGCGCCACCGCCAGTCCCCCGACGACTTGTCACGGCTTCTGTCGCTTGTTTGGTGTGAAATGCGCAGTTTGTGCTGGGAGCGGGCGATGTGTGAAAGGAAGGCGAAGAAGGATGCGCCAGCCGCCGTGGTCTCTCGTGCGGTATGTGTTTCTCGAGTTCCGCTGGCTGATGCCAGCAGGCCGGCCCTGGCAGGCTGGGGCAGGCCTGCTTGGTCTCTTTGCGTTAACCTTCTTTCGACCATTTCTGCATTTTCAGATTACTTTGTATTTAGATGGTGGAATGTCGTTTGAAGTGATATATTTGTATGTTGGTAGTGGATGTAGTGGTCGTGATTATCTTTATAATTATACGTATGTGTATGTTGTACTTCGTATGAGATAATGTGTGTATTTGTTTGTTCAGATCAATTTTCAGTTCAATCTCATTGATTTTTAGTCCGATTGGGGCCCGGACCCTTTCCCGCCAAAAAAAAAAGTCGGCTGAACTCAACTTTTCTGTAATAATTTGAGTTCAGCCGGTTGAAATTAATTTTTTGACAAATGTTGACTTCAGCCGGCTGAACTCAACTTTGTTATAAAATTGACTTCAGCCGGCTGAACTAAACTTTTTTCAAAAAAGTTGAGTTCAGCCGGCTTATGTCAATTTTTTTTCCTCCAACGAATTTTGACCATTTTTTTTGATTTTTTTTCGACTTTTTTTTTTACTTCATCCAGGGAAAACTGAAGTGGTGTGAAACAAAAAGGGGGGAGTTTCTGAATTCCGTATTGACTCTGGCGTGTTGCGAGTGGCGCGCGGCGGCTCAGGGGCTAAATCCCCTCCGCTTGCCGCGCGCCCAGATGCCCGTCCCTTACCTGCGTCCCAATGTGGGAGTCTATACCCGGACCCCTTCTCACCAACCACTTGTGTTCAGCCGTAGGGTCACAGATCATCTCCCTCAGGTCGGATGATCTCGTCGTGCCAAAACTACCTGCAGACGGACGTGAGTGATGGCAAAGACTTGTCTCGCCATCAACAGGAGGTGACTGATGGGCATCTTGTCACGATGAGTCTTGTGCCCGGTACAGGAGACTCCGATGTGACATTGGAGTGTCACCATTGCTGTCCTCCCCCTTTACTTACAAGGGAGGTGTCCTCCTTGGACAGCAGCTGAGGACTCTGTGCCTCGAGACTGAACTGGAAAAAAGAAAAAAAGAAAAGTTGCGGTTGTCCGTATCTGTTCCCCTTCTTAAGGGGGACAGAGTGGGAACTGGGCTAGGGGGGTAAGGGCATGTGACATGTTGTACATGTGTGTCTCGAGGGCTGCTATGTGTGTGAGAGTGTGGTGAGGGGTAACGTGGAGCCATGTTTGTTGAAATTACTATTATTTTGAGTTCCATGTTTTGACGAGTAACTGTGTGTGGGTAGTGTGGAGAGGTTGGATATGGGATCGTTGGTAATGTGTTTAGTATGTGGGCGTTGTTCTATCCCGTTTTTCTTTTTTGTTAATCCTCCCTTTGTGTCTTTTCTTTTTCTCAAGCGGATGGCGAGCACCCGATTATTTTTTGTCGTTTTGAAAAACGTGACGTCCAACAGTCCCGCCCAAGGATGAAGAAATGGCACTCTGATCCGCCACGAACCAGTAGTTTTTTTTTTGGTTTTTTTTTGTTGAAAGCCGCCACACAGCTAGCACGCCAAGTACAGCAGGAACGCACACAGGTGGTGTGCAGTAATAAAGTAGGCCGGAGCCGCCTGGCTCAAAAGCACTCCGGCAATGGACCTCGGACCTATGAGTATTGATTTGACGTATACATTCGCGTGTTGTTTTGAATAGACATTTGCATACGCAGACATATAAACAAACGAGGAACAGAACAAAGCACAAAACATAATAGTAGATTAATTTTGGATTTTTTACCTTTCATTGTTTATGTTAAGGACAGATTTATTTTGAATTGGAATACATTTGATGTTTGATTTTGGCATTTCATTGTTTATGTTGATTACTAATGCAATGTATCTTGATTTTCAGTCATGTTTCTATGTACCCATTGTTTATGTTAACTGAACAGTAATCAATATTATTAGCTATTTTGATTGTAGTCATGTCTCTATTGAGTTTCAACGTACTCACACATATATGTCATGGATGAGTTTTTGTGTGCAGGATCAAGGAAGCTGTAAGGACCGGACGACAGTGGATGGACGAGCAGAAAACATACAAGACACTGAATTATGTAAACAGGCAAACAGGTAAAGGAGTGTGCGTGGGGGAGACCAAGATGTAGTAAAATGTGTTTCTCAAAAACGGAACCAGTCCAATAATAAGAACCAATGGTACAATGTCTTAGTCACTTTTACATTTAAATTCAACTGCTGTCAATATGAGACTAAAATATTGGTACTCAGTAATCTCAGTGCTCAGTAATCTCAGAAAAGATTGATTCACTACCAGGAAATACTAAAAATCAGGAATCGACCCGTTCGTGGCTGATCTGAGTGCGATTTCTCCAGCGATGGTCATTCCCTGTGCCATTCGGGAAATGGCATTCGCGAATGGTCAGGGAATCGTTGCGTGTTTGCCATTCCCCATGAATTCCCATTACCATTCCCATTCCCTCAAAATTCCTTGGGGGGGACAATCATTCCAGCCACGATTTTCCCAAAAAAAAAAACAGCTCCGACTCACACAGTGACTGAAATTAGGGGTCACTGTAGTGATGGGGG
>Ga0209491_10011000_pt1 | contig 10748 bp, 4 predicted proteins | sample BON02_FD_187213 | JGI IMG/M metagenome (GOLD analysis project Ga0209491, IMG submission 187213) | Freshwater microbial communities from Lake Bonney liftoff mats and glacier meltwater in Antarctica - BON-02 (SPAdes) (version 2) | ecosystem: Environmental > Aquatic > Freshwater > Ice > Glacier...
CTCTCTTTGTGTCCTTGTTTCCAGTGGGTTTTCTGACAGTCCTTGCTGCAATACTGGACCAAGCTGCACTGAGCACACCGACGCAACTTGCAATCGCCACGCAGACACGTGGCACACTTTGCATCCATTGCACCGACCACCCGTGTTCTGTGAGCTGAGCTGCAGAACACACGTTCGGGAAAAAATGACTTTTAAGGGTGTAAATTTTGACTTTTTTTTCACAGTCCGGTAGGATCATCCGAAGTGAAGTGGGCATTCATAGGACGACGAGGAAGGTGGTGGCACGGGCATCCACCAGCACTGTCGAATTATGACCACCACCACTGCCGCTGCTGCAGTACAAACCACCGCCCTAAAGAAGGCATTGTCACCGTGTTCATGGATGTCGTGGCCAGCAAGCACACTGGTGTTGCATGGAGATGAGAATAAAATCACCGAAAAACGCTACCACAGTGAAGACAGCCATGGCATAAAAACGTCGTCCCCATGCACTGATTGTGAAATTTATATATATGTGCACCCGGAACAGGTGTGCATGCAATCAACATCAATATGGCGTATGAAGATGTGTTTAATGAATGCCTTTTTCTGGCCATTCGAGATAATAAAGTGTCCGATATCCACCTCATATTGCACACTGGAATCGTTACTGCCAACAGCACCCGTGTTCTTGATTGGAGCACAGGACCGAATCCTGATGCCAAAGGAGAGTTCAGTGCGCTCACTGCTGCAATTCTCGTTGATCATTGGGAATGTGCCATGCTCTTGCTGCAGCAAGGTGCAGACATGAATTATCAACGTCCCTTGTCGGCTGCGGAAAACGCAAAATTGAACACAAATCACACCAGGTATACTGGTCCTGTTCGTATTGAGCTCACCGATCCACCAGTCATACTGGCAATGCAAAGACGCGGCAGAGAATTCGTCAAGTCGCTGGTGCAAGCCGGGGCAGATGTCAACTCCACCAACAGACTTGGGAGTAGTCTTCTTGTTCTCTCACTTTGTGACACGTTGTGGAGAAACGATGGGGACCTCATTTCATTTCTGCTTGCCAACGGGGCTGATCCGAATCTCGAAAATCAATCAGGGGTGAGTGCCCTTACTGCTATGATCAATTTTCCGCTTCTGAAACTCCTGCTGCATAACTCTGGTAACGTCCACACTCGGACTGAGAACGGAGAACCACTGGTTGTTGCTTTCATGAAATATCGCAAGGTGGACTGTGTGCTAGAGCTGCTACAACGCGGAGCAGACAAAAACGCAGTGGACGGGTATGGGACTCCACTGATTTTTTTGGCAATGGACCGCAGGTGTTTTGAAGTTGTTTACTATCTGTTGGATCACGGTGTGGGTATCAATAGCCTTAATTTGCAGTATGAATCACTGTTGAGTTCTGCCACGCAAATGTCACAACAGTGGCCAGGCTACGACATGTTCATTGAAAGTTTACGCGCGCGAGGCGCGCTGGAATCACACTTTTTGGGCTGGGCTGGGCAACCCATCTGCCGTTTCGAAGAGGATATTATTTTCCCACTCCATTCCCAACTTGATCAGATTCCCGTCGAGGAGTGTGAGGCAAGTGACGACGGCAAGTTTCTTTTTGGCGGATAATGATCTGGCAAGTGGTATACAAAACTTAGCAACGTTCTCCAAGGTTTTTATTATTAAACAAAAGTTGACATGTTCTATCGAGCATGGTTAAAAGCCAAACTTCTTCCAGTCAAACACCTTCCCATACTGCACATTGCGCTCATCCTCCTTGCTCTCGTGCTTCTCGTGTTTGCGCTTCTTCTGCTTCGGCTCGACAACGGCCGGGGATTTGGCTGTTTTGGAGACCACCTCTGCAATCTTGTCGTGCTTTGGTTCGTCGACACACGCAGTTGTAAGCTCAGCGTCTTCTTCAATATCACATTGTTGCTGTGCAAAGATAGAGCCAATCCTACTAATTGCTGGTGACAGCCCCGGAATACGAGGGGTCAACCACACAACCGCCGCACCACCTTCGTCGTCGACATACGAGACACCATCATCATCATCATCATCAGACGCAGCCGCTGAAACGTCACTGTCGTTCTGAGAACCAACGCGGGAGGATCCCTGAGACCGCGACGACTCGCGACTAAATGCGCCCGACTCGAACGAGATGATGTCTTTTCGAATGCCCCCAGTTGGTTTCTTGACACCGCCCGTCGCGGGTGCTGACTTGCGCGCAGCCTGGGTTGCCAGCTGCTTGCGAGGTGCCATACCACCCGTCGAAGACCTAGCAGTCTGCTTGGTTCTACGCACAACGAACAAAGTCAGACGAACAGAGAAAGAGAGACAAGGAGGACGAGCACGAGAGAGACAGGCAAAAACTTGGCAAGTATGTTTTTTCATGTTGTTGCGCATGCTTATACCGAGCCATGTCTTATTAAATGGCAAAATGGATTCTTCGATGCTTTTATAATGGATTCTGAAATGCTTTCTATTTCGGGCCAAATGGTTGTACAATGCAGTAGAAATTGCAGGGTTTCAAGACTATGCAGCAAGCAGGCGTCAACATTGTGTTGGCGTTTGACAGGGAGGGAGACGGACACATTGTAGAACTGTCTGTAATCAACATCTCATACCGACATGATGACACTGCATTGTCCACCGCATGCCAACACATGTGGCAGAAGAGAATACATGTTTGTTTCGCCTATTTACGCTAGATACATACGGATTATTGCATTGCAGTGGATCAACAAAATCGCCGTGCGTGCAGCGCTTATTGTGAAGTCGTGCAAGTCTTGCTTCTCAAACACGGTTTCTCTGCAAGGGAGCACATCGCCAGCTTGTGCCAACACCGTATCTTGACGTGTAATATGTATGATGGGTGAGAATTGTTTTATTCACAATAAACAGTGCCTCTAGCCGGCATACACGTGTATGCGCCCATCTCTGGTCGTCAACACCACCCTCGCGTACACGGCGAAACTTGGCCAGTCTGGAGAATTAGTCTGGATTTCCGGCGAGTTGTGTGTCAGGATCGCCGTCAAAAATCCCATGGTCTGCATCTTCAAGAAGTCACAGAATGGGACATTGGAGTATTTTTGCCGCAACGCAAGACGCGGTCGCGTTCTTCAGCGGTGCTGGTCAAAATATCGACGATCTGCACGTATGCACACACAACACAAACTACAGACACTACAAGTACGTACCAAAACAAACACATGTTCACAAAAGCGACAAAACAGTCTTGGATCGGACTCCGGTTGTCTAGTACACTATTCATTTGCATAAAACAACTTTGTTTGTCCTGGAATACTGGCTCTTTGTTTTGTGTGCGTAGAAGCCAAGCAAGGGTGGACTTTATGAGAACATTACAGCTATTAATAAAACGAGCATGTCGCATGTGGTCCACTGGAAGACTTGTGGTTTTCACGGGCGCGCATCGCATGCAAGGTATATAAGAACACAGATAAAAATATGGAACACACGAATGACATTCGGACATGTTATTACATGTTGTTGCGCTGTGCTGTTTCTTTTGTATATCGGAGCTGCTGCACAGGAAGGTTCTGTGGCGGGAAGGCCTGCAGAGTGCGGGGATGGCATTGTGCAGATGGGTGAGTCGTGTGACGATGGCAACGCAGCTGGGTTGGACGGCTGTTCGTCGTCCTGTACACTCGAGGCTGGATACATGTGCTATGGCAGTATTCGACCCGGAGTTTCTGTTTCTGATGCAATATTGGTTGGCACGCTGGTGCAGTGGGGATCAGGCGACCCACGAAACATTTCTGTTCTCGAGACGGCAGAGTCGTGCGCAGCGGAAAATATCTGCAGACAAGATGACATAGCATGGCAACCCGGGCTTTGGACAGCGGTGTATGGTGATAGTATGTTGCATTTGCCACCGCAGGGATTCTACTGCAATAAATTCTGCACTGACACTTTTGTGCCACCCCCCGGGCACGAATTCCTGGACAGTTGCCAGCCGACTCCGGTGAATGAGTGTATCCGCGGCATGGCAGTGTGTGACAGAAACGCATACTGTTTGGAACCCGCAGACGGAATCGGGTACTCGTGTCGGTGCGATCCCAATTTTTTCGTATCTGACTTTCTCGGCCTTGAGTGCCAGGAGAGCGGTCTGGAATTGGTCCTGAATATTACTGGAGGGGTCAACAACGCTGAAATGGACCAGATCAATATAGAAGAGGCCCGAGCAATCTTGATTGCAAAGTTGCTGGAGCTGGGGTACATTGACAGCACGAAAAGCAGTGTGGCGCTGGTGGTGGATGGTGTTGTGGACTACCCACTGGACAGGGTGCAGACAAGCATTGTTGCAAGCGGACCAGACTCAACAATTTTCAGCGGGCGGTCGTTGTGGCGTATGATCCTGCGGATTCCTAGTCTGCACGCCAACATGGACCTATTTGCAAGCTCTGATCTCTTCAGAGACTACAACGAGCTTGCGTCTCTTTTTGTGTCCGAGGACAAATACAGACTCTTTTCGGTGCAGCGGTGTGCCAATGACATCAGACGCGTGTGCGAGACCACTTCAGACTGTCTAGGACTAGCACTGTGTACGACGGTCCCCGACACCTCGCTGCGAATCATGAGGGCTGGTGGTAGTTCTGCACCATTGGTGATCACAACATCGTCGTCGGAAATCATTTCAGTAAATTACAATACAAGCTATTCCGCGTTCAATATACGTATCCGGTACGACAATACGGTCCCCGACACGGTGGATATACTGTACTTGTCGCGACTTGGGGGCGTGGACAACTTGGCTGTGGCTCTTGGGACGCTTGATCCCAACGAATTCCCGTGTTTACCGATGGGGACAGGACAGTTGCAACAACAAAGGGAGAGTAACGTGTGTTGTCTGGAACGATTTTACCGCGATTACAGTACGGTCACTTTGTTCGGCGACTTTCTTGTTGATCCCACGCAGGACTTGCGTGCGGAGATTATCAGACAGGGCTCGTGTCTTGGTATGAATACCCCTCCGCGGAACGACACAGTTGATCTACTCGACAGCTCACGCGATTTCATGACAGGGTCGTTTGCACGCACAGCACGCTCCTATGCAACACCAGATGCGACGCCAACACGCGGATACAAGGACGTCAATCTGTTCTTGGCCATAGAAGATGTCGAGAACCACATTGGCGCGCAGAAGCAAATGGTGAACGGGAATCGGCTGAATTTTTTCGTGGGGATTGCACATGTCAGACCGACAAGGAGCAGCAACATCATTGTTCGAAACTCGCAGACAGAGGTGATTGCTGACATTACCACCTCGTATGTATTCACGACCCAGGCGACGACGGACTTTACTTTTATCAAGGAGATGTCTGTGAGTCTCAGCGAACTACAGCGGCCATCGCCTGAGCTGGGTCCTGACAACCGCAACAACGGCGAAATACCGAACGCACAAGTGGTGTCTCCCTCCGCAAAATTTGCCACCATCACTATTGTCGTGCCCGACACTGTGACGGTGTCTGAGGTGGGCAGCATTTTTGCACCGGACTCATTGACAGTCGCCATTGGTTTTAGCAAAGAGATGGCTGTGGGCACGATGATTGACCCATGCCGCGAATTGTACAGAGGACAGCAAAAAGAAGACCTGGACGAGCTGATTGCGGAACAAGACTGGTGCGCCCGTCAGGACCCGATTTGTGTGGCGCAGGGACCACTTGCTGTGGGTGCTGGTGGTATTATTCAGTTCACCATGCCACTGCCAGAGGACGCGTGGGATCTAGAGGCGCTAGAGGCCGACGACGGGTTTTTTGCAAAAAATGTATATATCGACTTTATGCTGGTGGTGGCGGACCAGAACGGCAAAAAAAGCATGAGCAACATGCAAACGCAGACTGCCATCAAGACAAATAGTGTTGTGCGCATGTGCCAGGAAGAACGCACATCGTCAAACATCCTGGACATCATCGAGATGGACATGTTCTTGGGCCTAGCGGGCAACGAGTCGGAAATTGACTCGTCTCTGGTACAAAGTCTGGATATAACACGCCAGCAGACGCCTTCGGTGCTCAAGCGCGATATTTCGAGCAAGGCATCGAATGTGCTCACGGTACTACTGAAGGGCGACACCAAGCTCTTCGAAAAGGAGTACGCCGGTGAGTATACGCTGGCCATGGAAGATGTGATCACGCTGCATTTCCTCAACCTGGAGGTAAAGAAGGAGGCAGAGGTGTTGATAGCAGCAGGGCTGGCGTTTACGCAGAGCAATACTCTGTTTGATAACAACAACTCGCTGACGACAATGCGACTTGAGCCCACGCCCGCGCTGCTGGACATCTGTCCACTGCATGCGAAGCGCGGGGTCTTTACATGCAATGCTCGGCGTGAGATCAAACAGCGCCGCATGGAGTATAAGACCAACTCCATTGTGTCTCTTACTGGACGGCTCGATGAAGACGAGCAGTATTCGCACATGCGCGCTGGGCTGTGGGCGCAGAAGAACTTTGGTGGCTCCCAGTTCATTAAAGAGCTGGCATACAACCACAGCAAGGTGATGCGCGACAAATACAAGCTGAACTCGCGATACCGGAAAGGGTTTTTGATCTCCCCAACTGTGCCGTGGCGACAGTCTACGCTGGACGCTGTGAGCGATGGGCCCATCTTGGATATGGCGCAGCACTCCATCACCACCATGTTGGTGGCACTCGACACCAATATCGGACAGGAGTACCAGGCTACGGTTCTTTTGACACTGCCGCTGCGCTTAGCTCTCACTGAGCAGCAGATTATCGAGAACCAAGTGCTACTGGCGATGGCGTACGCGTACGGTGGCGGTCTTGATCCCAACAATGTGTATGTTGACCTGAACAGTATTAGGGAACAGGGCGATGGGGATGGTGATGGCGAGGGGAGACGACGCCGCGGTCTGCTGCAGAGTAATACTGAAGTATCGTCCGAATTCGATATGATTGTGGGATTTGCCGACGCGGACGAGGAGACTGCCGTCAATCAAGCTAATGCACATCGGGAGGTTGTCATAAGCGAAGAACCGACGGTGACATCCTCGACCATTGAGGCCGTCAACATTGCTGTTCTGCAAGCGGAGCCACGTTTTGTACCCGCTGTGAAGATCATCAATCCCTCCAGGACGATTCAAAAAGCATTGAGCCCACTCATTTGTCTAGACACTCTAGAGTGGGAAATGGACATTACTACGCCATTGGAATTGGATCTTGGCACCGAAGGTGGCGGAAAAAGAGTCGGTTTTGTGAGCTGTCAGGGTCGATACATGAAGCTGCTGGACGCGGATGGAAACTTCACCGCACTCCCAATCACGCACTATGCCAACACGAGCATGAACATGCGCGGACCGATGAATGACAGCGACTGGCTGATGGTGACGCGCAACAATGTTGTTGTGCGGAACCATGCCTCAACGCATGGTTGGATGTGGTGGGATATGTGCGCCCCTCCACCACGCATCGCAGGTGCGGATAGTGTGCAGTTTTTGCAAGGATGGAACAACATGCGCTCTGCGGCAACACAACATTGCTGTCTGTGCAGACATATGCCTAAGAAGCACTTTGGTCGAGACCTGTATCGACACCAATACAGTTGGCCGATCCGCATGCACAACGAGACTTTCGTTGATTTGTACAGCCAAATTTCCTATACACTGGATTCGACCGCAATCGCCATCAAAAACTGTGACGTGTACAGGGTCAACCCTCAAATCCGCAATTTTCGCGTCGAGTATGGGGCGAACGTTGCTCTGGTCAAGACGGACAACTTCGACGTGCTCCCCCCGCTGCCGTGGGACGTGGACGAACTCGGTCGAACAATCACCCCAAGTTGTGGGCCGTCGTCGTGGCGGAAGAACCGACACCAGTGCCGGTTGTGTGACATCAACACGTATCGTCCAAGCGACATGCACAAATACCCCTCTCAGGACGATGCATACCGGCGTGGCGGGCCTTGCACGAAATGTCCAGTGCACTCTGTCGCGGGGCTGCAGAGCACCACGATCAGTGATTGTCTTTGTAAACAGGGATATACGAAGCTTTCTGACGGGTGTAAGATATGCCCGGCAAACACCTACAAGAACACGGTGTCAAATACAGACGGCTGTCTATCATGTGGCGCTGGATATGAGTCGCGCAGTGGGTCCAGTGATATTAGTAAGTGTATCAAATCCATTTCCATTGGCCAGTATGGAAGTGCCTTGCCTTTGTACGTGGCGTTGTTAGGACTCATTTACCTGGAGACGCCCGTGGAGACGGCATGGCTCACGCCGCCGCCGATCGAGCAGGACCACACGATGCTTTGTGTGCTAGAGCCTGGAGGGGTCTCTGTGGACTGTGGACACGGAGTATACACTGATGTGTTTACCGGGACGCCTATATTGTTTAGCATGACACCCAACGTGCTGAATGCGATTGAGCTAGTAGACCAGCAGCAGACGTCGGGACAGCTGGGCTTGGCGCGTGCGAGCATTCTGTCGTTCCACACTGCGTCATCTGTAGATGCCACAGACCGCGTGCACATTGTGACGACGCCGTCGTTGGATGTGCCCTTTGCTTTGAAAGACATAGACCTGCACCATATGAAGGGTAGAATCAAGCAGGTTTCGCTATTTCCGCGGCCCGGGTACATGGGACCCGCTCCACCCGGGTTTGTGGAGAAAATCATGGATGGCACAGAGTGGATTCGCGGCATCATCATCAGAAGTGCACTGCGCGTGTATATTGCCAATAACAACCTCGTGAACGTCAACGCCGGCAATGACGTGTATATCGTCTCGTTTATCTCTTCTCGCCAATTGGACACCACAGTTGGCTCGCTGGACTGGCAGTGGATCATTTGTGGGCGCACATATGGCGAAGGCAGCAGATACGATTTTTGCGAGGATGGCCCAGACCCAGACAATCCAGACGAACACAACGCTGTGAATCAATATGTGCTCGACGGCGTCATTGTGCGGCTCAATGGAGCCGACTGTTGCGATTCGTGTTTCGTCGACTACAGTTACATGCAGGATTGCAAACACAAGGCAACCAATCCCAACGGACCGAACATGTATGAAAATGCCATCGAGTGGGTCCCATTCCTGACCAAACATCCACCAAGCGACTGCAGTGCTTTCTGGCTGTACACTTTTTTCACCGTCGGAGAATCTGCAGCGTGTCTGGAGTATAACTGCAACGAGGCAGCTGTGTACCGCAATATGCCGCTGCACCTTGCTGCAGAGCGACAGATAACATGGGGAAATTCAATTGACTTCCTACCCGGCACCTCCTTTACCTACCGGTCACCAATGTCCGAGAGGACCACACAGCTAAATCTCTACTCAAACATCCTTGGGTTCGTAAACATGTTGCCACGACTACAAAATGTCCCATATAATGGCTTGCAGGACTTGCGAACGCTGCCACTCCATGAAATGTTTACAGACCACCAATGCTTTCCGAGCAGTGTGTCGACTCTGACATGCCACCGCGACAACCGCAGTGTTGCGGTTCCTGTTGAGTTTGTTCACGACGTGACGGCGGAGACAACCACCACACACATTCTGCAATACAGGTACGACACCTTTGTGCCCACCGAACAAATCACCTACTGCTGCCAGACGGACGATTTGGACCTCACGTGCCCATTGGAGCAACGGGGAGCATCTTGCAACATGGACGACAATCAATTTGTGCAAGGACGCGACACTGTGCAGCTGGTCAATACATTTTCGAGTCCCGCGACGCGCACCTGTGTCGCAAGCCTCGGAGGACCAAGTGCAGGATGCCAAGACTTTGATGACTGGGGGCACGACGTGTTTGATGCCAGACAACAGCCTACCGTGTATTTCGAACGCATCATGTCTCACAATCAGGCCCGGCTGCGCACAGATTTTACGCCCGCCGATGGCATTCACGGCAGTCACATCAACTCAAACACTGCGAACACTTCCAACACGTCCAACACTTCCAGCAGTGCCAACATTTCCGACAATACCAACACTCCCAAAAATGCCAACCCTGTCAATAATTCCAACACTTCGATCATGTATGAAGCCTCGTATTATTTGCCAATTGTCGATGACGACGACCACAACAGTACAATTGCAACTGCCCCAAACTCGGGTCTAGTGCACTGTCCAAAAAACGTCCAGGAGTACCTCGAATCACTCCGCCTGTGCTCGGACACGCCCGACTTATGGGCGCACTTTAAATACAATCGCACTATAGAGGGCGCACACAAGATGGCTCCGTGCAAAACGTATCAGAAAGGCCGCGACAATTTTATATCTCTGCATGCCGCTGAGCTGGAATCTGGCGGACCACTGGAATATAAGACTGTGGTGGCTCTGTATAAAACACCGTCGGGTCGTAATCGTGTTGCCGACCTACAGACAAGCAGCAATTTTGTGCATATAGCGTACACGACTGATACTGTATTATTCCAATCCCTCGCAAAGCGCGTGCACAACGTGACACTCGTGGACACGCAGAAGGATGTCTCGTACAGCCCACTGCGAGAGCACCAAGAGTCGGGCCAGCAGCATGCCAACGTGGTAAACGGAATATGCGAAGACGTGTTGTTTGCATGGGTGCATGAGAATGTGCGCCCTTGTAGTGTATCGCCCGACTGGAACCCCAGTGACACCGTAGAACCGCGAAGCACATACACCATTGAGAGACAGCTGCCCTGTTCCCTCACACAGCAATTCGGCACTACTGTGCGACAGGTGTCGTATTTTCGCGAGATTGGTACATCCGACATCTATGCCACGTACGTTAGCACAGTGTCCA
>Ga0209491_10011001_pt1 | contig 10747 bp, 8 predicted proteins | sample BON02_FD_187213 | JGI IMG/M metagenome (GOLD analysis project Ga0209491, IMG submission 187213) | Freshwater microbial communities from Lake Bonney liftoff mats and glacier meltwater in Antarctica - BON-02 (SPAdes) (version 2) | ecosystem: Environmental > Aquatic > Freshwater > Ice > Glacier...
GGCGCGCGCGGCCTCGCGCGCTGCGAGCGCGCAGAGCTTTGCCACGCGCGAGGCCGGCGGGCTGTGCGCCTAATGAACATCTTGATAGCATATTTGCAAGGTCAGACTGTGCGCCTAATAAACGCATCTTTGCAAGGTCAGACTGTGCGCCTCATAAACACCTTGATAGCATCTTTGCAAGGTCAGACTGTGCGCCTCATAAACACCTTGATAGCATCTTTGCAAGGTCAGACTGTGCGCCTCATAAACACCTTGATAGCATCTTTGCAAGGTCAGACTGTGCGCCTCATAAACACCTTGATAGCATCTTTGCAAGGTCAGACTGTGCGCCTCATAAACACCTTGATAGCATCTTTGCAAGGTCAGACTGTGCGCCTCATAAACACCTTGATAGCATCTTTGCAAGGTCAGACTGTGCGCCTCATAAACACCTTGATAGCATATTTGCAAGGTCAGACTGTGCGCCTCATAAACACCTTGATAGCATATTTGCAAGGTCAGACTGTGCGCCTCATAAACACCTTGATAGCATATTTGCAAGGTCAGACTGTGCGCCTCATAAACACCTTGATAGCATATTTGCAAGGTCAGACTGTGCGCCTCATAAACACCTTGATAGCATATTTGCAAGGTCAGACTGTGTCTGTCTGTGGGTGTGTTATACCCGGGCCACGGAGTCGTGCGAGTGTGCGCGCGCGCACTCGGCTGCCTGTGTGTGCAAAGCGCGTATTTTATGAACAAACACGGCGAATGAGAGCGGCGCAATACGGGGGGCGTCACTGCACGTCGGCCACCTCGAGCCGGCTGATGATGAGCTTGTCGAGCGTCGCGGCGTCGTGCCTGCTGTGCAGCTCGGTGTGCAGGTTGCAGCGCCACGTGTTGATGCCGTTGACGAGCTGATCGTACGCGCCGGCGGGCAGCCCGAGCTTGCTGGCGGCGTGCGCGGGGCTGCTGACGAGCACGTGCAGCACGCGCTGCGCCGTGAGGTAGGTCGACAGGTCGTATGCGCCGCGCGCGGCAAACGCGCGCACGCAGTACAGGAGCATCGCCTGGCACGCCGCGGGCTGCGCGTGCGCGCACGCGCAGCACTCCGCGTTGCGGCTCAGGACCTGCCGCAGCAGGCACAGCGTCGACACGCGCACGGCGCGGTGCTCCGCGCCGTTGCTCGCGGCGGCCTCGACAAAGTCCGCAAAGAGCGCGCTCGCCGCGGGCGACGGCGCGTGCTGCTGCGCGAGCCAGAGGCGCGCGACGCGGTGCGTGCGCAGGATGTGCTGGTTGCCGCGCCCGGCGTGGCGCAGGCTGTGCGCCATGAGCCCGAGCGCGAGCACCCGCAGCTCGCCGCGCGGGAGCGCGCCGGTCTGTGCAAAGCCGTGCAGCAGGCGCCCGAGGAAGAGGATGAGGCTGCGCCCGCCCGCGCTGCGGTACACGCGCGGCACTTCCACGCACGCGCGGCAGAGCTGCCGCAGCGACTCCCCGAGGTCCAGCGAGTCGAGCACGACGCCCTGCGCCGACGCGAGCAGCTCGGATGGGGGCCGCTGCGCGAGCGCCGCGGTGTGCGCCGCGGAGTGCGCCGCCGCGAGAATCTCGGGCGAGAGCCGCTGCGCGAGCACGTGCATGATCTTGAGCAGCAGCACCGCGCTGCCCGGCTCGTCGGCGACGTACTCGCGGTCGCGCAGGACCGCCGAGAGCAGCTGCGCGCGCTGCAGCGCCGCGAACAGCACATCGACGGGCACCTCGCGCAGCGCGTGCAGGAAGAGCGCGAGCCCGCGCGGCGTGAGCTCGTGCGGGCTGCGCGCGCACAGCGGCCCCGCGAGGCGCAGGATGTGCTCCCACGTCGCGGGCATCACGCCGCTGCGCCGCACGAGCGCGAGGTGGTGCACCGCGGCGCAGAGGTGCGTCTGCGCGGGCGAGTCCGGCGCGAACTCCCGCGCGCTCATCTCGCACATGCTCTGCATCACGCGGTTCGCGGTCACGACGGGCATGGCGCCCGCGTAGAAGAGCACCGCGCGCGCGAGCAGGTGCGCGAAGCACTCGCGCACGCCGAGCGAGTGCGGCGGGCCCGCGGTGACCATCACGAGCTGCTCGACGCGCCCAAAGGTGTCGTCGTCGACCTCGGACGCGCAGTTGACGAGCTCCGCGGCCACCGCGGCGACGGCCGCGTACGCGTCGGGCGAGACATCGGGGTTCGAGTAGACGCGCGTGAGGATGTAGTCGAGCGAGCGGTGGTGCAGCACGTGCGCCGCGAGCGCCGCGCGCAGGTCCGCGCGCGCGAGCAGGCGCAGCAGCGAGTGGTGCACAAAGAGCGCCATGAGCTCGTGGCCGTCGGACACGCAGTCGCAGAAGCGCACGACGAGGTGCTCGAAGACGGCGCCGTCGAAGCGCCCCCCGCAGATGCACTCGAGCACGCCGACGGAGATGTACTCGACGTTGATGTCGTGCGTGAGCAGCGCGTACTTGGCGACGAGGCCGTGCGCAATGGCCGCGAGCACCGCGGGCTCGAACCGCTCGCGCTCGCTCACGAGGCACAGGCGGTCCCCGACGTGCACGACGCACTTGTGCATGCACACCACCGCGGCCTGCATGTTCGCGCGCACGTGCGCGCGCTCGAGCGGGCGCGCGACGTGCTCCGCGAGCAGCGCAAAGAGGCCCCCGAACGCGCCGGAGCGGAACGCGTGCGCGCGCAGCATCGCGTGCCCCGCGCACTGCGAGCTGTACGCACACAGCGGCGGGATCGTCGCGGGGAGCGCCTGCAGCGCGAGCTGGTACGCCCGCGCGGCCGCGGGCGAGTTGTCGCGCACCGCCATCAGCAGGCGCGCCCCCGCGACGAGGCGCGGGAGGTCGCGGTCCGCGCGGGCCTGGCGCGCGACGAACTGCAGCAGCAGGAGCACGACCGGCGAGTGCCGCGCGCGCTTGCACACGCGCATGAGCATCGCGGGCGCGCGCCAGCTCACGCCGCCGCCCGCGGCCTCGCACATGCGCCTCACGAAGACCCCGCTGTCCTCGAAGTCCTCGTTGTGCAGGAACTCCACTAGGCCGCCCGACATCGGCGGCGCGGCGTGCTAGTGCTCCCGCGCGCGGCGCGCATTCGCCCCCCCCCCTGCGGATGTTTGTGTTTTTTCCGACGGAGCGGGCGCGCCCGCGCGCGGCTCAGCGCTGCTCGCGCGGCATGCTGTGCTGCGCGCGGCTTGCTGCGCTGCGCGCGGCTCAGCGCTGCTCGCGCGGCATGCTGTGCTGCGCGCGGCTTGCTGCGCTGCGCGCGGCTCAGCGCTGCTCGCGCGGCATGCTGTGCTGCGCGCGGCTTGCTGCGCTGCGCGCGGCTCAGCGCTGCTCGCGCGGCATGCTGTACTGCACCGCGACAAAGAGGATGGCGAGCAGCGACTTGGCGGAGCAGCTCAGCCCGCAGTAGACGATCGTCGCCTCGAGCCAGAAGTCGCGGGCAAAGCGCGGCTCGCGGATCTGCGCAAAGTCGCCGCGGTACACGCGCAGCGCGAGCCAGGCGAGCTGGTAGATGCACACGACGCCAAACAGCGAGAAGAGGCCGCACTGCACGCCGAGGAGCGCGCCGATGAGCTCGTGCGGCATGTCGCTGTCCTCGGTGCAGTTCTGGGTGTTGCCCACGATGTCCTGGAACTGCGCGACGAGGATGCCCCAGATGACGCAGTGCGCGGCGACGGCGTAGGCCACGAGGCCCAGCGCGCGCCACAGCCGGCCCGCGGCGCGCGCGCCGTCGCCCACGCGGATGTCGGCGATGGCGTCGCGCAGCATCAGCTCGATCCCGTAGCCCAGCAGCACCAGCGCGCCCTGCAGGAACGCCAGGCACAGCAGCAGGTTGCGCTCGCCGACAAAGAACGTGGTCGCCACGACAAAGACCTGGAACGGCGACGTCAGCGCGTACTCGGCCCAGCGCGAAAAGTCCGGCCCGCGCGCGCCCGGCGCGGCGTCGAGATCCCCGCCGCCGCCCCCGGCGCCCCGCACGGCGCCGTCGGCGTCGGCATCGTCGTCGTCGGCGTCGTCGTCGCTGACGCGGGCGTGCCGCGCGTTGAATGCCTGGAAGAGGAACGAAAACACAAACACCAGCGCGAGGAAGGGCCACACGCTCACGTGCCCGAGCCTGAGCGGCACGGGGAGCATAAACGCCCGCGAGCCGTTGAAGCGGTACTCGGCGACCTGCAGCGTGTAGTCCTTGGAGCTGTTGTCGCACTGCTTCCAGAGCTCGGCCTGCACGTGCGCCGTGACGTTGGTGTTGTTGAGCACGACGATGCTGTCCACCCACAGGTTCGCAGTCGCCTCGGGCTGCACGCCCGCCATCACGCACACGGTCACCAGCGCCACGAACGAGCACGCCGCGCTGCAGAGGTTGCAGTTGCGCACCGAGCGCTCCGTCCGCCAGCCGCGCGGCGCCGCAGGATCGCGCGGCGGCTCGCCGCTGTCGAGAGCCCCGTACCCGCCGTAGGCTTGGCGGGACGCCATCGTGTGCGTCGGCAGTGCGGGGCGCGCGCCTGCGTATATATATAGTGTGCGCGCGCGGGCGCAAGGCCCGTGAGACGCGGACGCCCATGTTCATCGCACAGCTGGCCGCCCACGTGCTCGCAGCCCCGCAAGCAGGAATCTGGCGAGAGCCGCGCGACGCCGCGGCCGCCGCGCCCGGCATAGTCGCCCAGCTGCAAATGCAGGTGACCACGCTGCTGCGCCAGGCTGCCACGAGCAGGGACGGGCTGCAGGCCCGCCTGCGCGCCCTGCACGTGCGCGTCGAGGCCGGCACCGCCGCCATCAGCGAGATGCTGCACGAGAGCCCGTACGTCCTCTGGGACCCGTGACGAGCAACCGGACCGCCTGCAACGCGGGACCGCACGCCGCTCGATGCCCGCACCAGCGACGCCCGCCTTGCGTGCGTGCGTGCGTGCGAGCGCTCACTCGCGCCCGTAGAGGCGGACGAGGTCGAGCGTGTCGACAAAGACCGCGGCGGTGGTGGCGATGCTGAGCACGCAGCTCGTGAAGAAGACGGCGCCGCGCAGCGCGGTGCACGGCGCGAGCAGCAGCACCGCGACGTGCGTCTCCGAGTACTTGAGCCCCGCGCGCTGCGCGGCGCTGAGCTCGTACACCAGCACCGAGAGCTGCGCGATCTGCAGCGCCGCGAGCAGCACCGCGCGCAGGCTCACGCGCCGCGCGCGCGCGAGGCCGAGGATCAGCAGCGGGACCCAGTTCAGGCACAGCAGGCACGGCGCAACGAGCACGACCAGCGCGGGCGAGGCCCTGTTCTCGAACGCGTGCGTGAGGCACGCGACGTACATGCTCGCGACGAGCACAAAGGTGTTGAGCACGTGCGTCGTGAGCAGCGTCGGGAGGTCCCAGTCGCAGCCCGCGGGCCCCTGCGCGGAGCACTTGCTCACGACCGCGAGGATCGTGCACGGCGCGGTCGCCGCGCTCCGCGCGAGCCGCGTGACCGACGCCGACAGGCTCGAGTGCTCCGCCGCACACACGCGCGCGCTCGGCATGCAGCGCTGGCTGAGCCGCACCGCGACCGTCGCCGGCGCGGACGCGTTCAGCGGCACCACGACGAGGAACTCGTCGGTGTAGGGCTCCGGCATGCGGTCGATCTCGCGCAGCCCCGGCACGTGCGTCGCGATCGTCGCGAGCGCGCCGCGCGCGCGCGAGGCGACGCGCGCGCCGCCCGCGAGCGCGATGCTGTGCAGCGGCCACGCGGCGACCGCGCGCGCGCGGCTGGGGTCCGCCGCCACGTACACCGCGCGCGCGTTCGTGACGTAGACGTTCAGCACCATGCTCCACGCGGGGCGGAAGCACGGGCCGCCGCCGCCCGCGGCGACGCGCACGCACCACTCGAAGCACGCGAGCGCGCCCCCGGCGTCGCCGCAGGTGCGGCTCGCGACCGTCGCGGCGGGCCCCGCGAACTGCAGCGCGCGCGCGCCCGCGGCGGGGAGCGCGTACTGCTCCTCGAGACGCACGCTGCGGTACGCGGCGAGGCCGCACTCGCGCGAGCCGCCCGCGGGCCGGTCGCGCGCCCACGCGACGAGCTCGTCCGCGCTGCCGCTGCCCGAGGCGAACGCGCACGGGCCCGCGGCGCTGCCGGGGCCCGCGCGCTTGGCAAACGCCATGCGCCGCGAGGCCTGCGCGACCGCCGAGCTCTGCAGCACAAACGACGCCGCGCAGCACATGACGATGAAGAGCACGTACGTCGTGTGCAGGTTCGCGTACACCAGCCGCCCGCGCGCGATGTGGCGGCTGAAGGCGAAGCCGAGACACACAAAGCCGACGATGCAAAAGTTAAAGTACGTGCCGCAGAGCCCGAGCGCGACGAGCTGCAGGAAAATGAGCGCGTGCACGACGCCGCGGTTGTACTCGAGCATGCCGCGCGCGCCTGGGCGCACAGCTTATATAGGGCGCATGCGCGGTTTATTCGCAGCAATATCGCGCGCGCGCGCTGCCGCCGCCGCCGATGATGGCGTGCACGTGCTCGCACAACGCGAAGAGGCACTGCTCGACGGCGGCGCTGTCGAGCTCCGCGGGCGCCGCCGGCTTCGGCACGGTCACGCTGTAGATGCACGTCCCGAGGCGCGTCACGCGCACGTCGAGCTTGGTGCGCAGGAGCACCGCGCGGTGCGCCGCGGCGCGCGCCTGCAGGCCCGCGGGGCACCCCGCGCACACGTCCCACAGGCGCGGCCACGAGCACGTGCCGTGCACGTTGACCTCGTCGAGCCGCGGCACATACGCGACGGCGGCGCCGAAGCTGCGCCGGAGGACGTGCGCGAGGTTCCCGTCTTGCGCGATGTCGAGCCCGCACCCCGTGGTGCCCTTCATGATGATCATGTGCACGAGCGGCGCGGCGACCGCGACGAGCCCGAGCTCGCTGCACGCCGCGTCGAGCGCCAGCGCGGCGTCTGCGGCGCACGCGAAGGCCTTGCACGTCACGCGCCGCGCGCCCTGCTGGCACGGGAAGATGTGCAGCACGCCGAGCACGCTCGAGATGTAGAACTCGCTGCCGCACGGCCCGCGCTCGTCGCGCGCGTTGATCGTCGTGGTGTGGCCCGTCGCGCGCACCAGCCCGCCGACCACCGCGGTGTAGCACGCGTTGACGCAGCGCGGGGGCCCGAACGCGTGCAGCTGGTGCAGGAAGTGGTCCGCGAGGAAGAGCACGCGCCGCACCGCGTCCGGCACGCGCACGAGCACGACGGCCTCCGCGAAGAAGCCGCAGTAGTGTGCGGGCGTCGTGTGCTGCGCGACGTCGGCCGGACGCGCGACGCGCTGCAGCGCCGCGGGGTCGTACACGCGCGCGGCGCCGAGCGCGGCCGCCGCGGCCGCCGCCGCCGCGCACCGCTGCACAAAGAGCTGCCGCCCCTCGTCGCCGCGCGAGTGCTGCCACACGCACACGCTGCCCGCGCACCACAGGTCCCAGCGGCTCTCGAAAATGTCCACCGACGGCGCGTCCGGCGCGCCCGGCGGCTCCTTGAGCACGCGGAACACGCACCGCGCGCTGCGCGTGTGCACCGCCCTCACCGCGCTGGCGCCCGGCGCGTCCGGCAGCAGCATCGCCGGCAGCCCCTCAACGTGCGTGTTGACGAGCGCGTGCAGCGCGTGCGCCTGCGCATCCCGGCGCAGCCCCGTCCACCCGGGCTCGTCCGCGCGCGCGAAGCGCAGCATGCCGCGGTTATGGCGCGGGGCTGCGCGTGCAGGCGGATGTCGTCCCCGGGTCCCGGGGTTGCAACTTGCGCCCCCCGCTGGCGCGCACCACGAACGTGCCCGGCAGCATGTCGGGGTGCGTCAGGTTGAAGAAAACAAGCGTGTCCCAGCCGATGTGGTGCAGCATGCTCGGGCTGATCAGCGCGCCCCCGCGCGAGCCGAGCAGCGCGAGCAGCAGCACACACCACCGCACCGCCCGTTGCAAGAGGCGCATGGGCCTCGCCTGTGCGGGGGACTGTATATACGATTCTGTCTGCTTACTGGCACTCATCCGCAGAAAAAAAAACGCCCACAAAACACACACAAAGTGCTGCGACCCGCAGAGGACTTGCTCTTGGACTCTTGATTCGCGCAAAAAAGACAGACTTGTTGTTGGACTCTTGATTTGCGCAAAAAAAAAGACGGACTTGCTATTAGAATCTTTATTCGCGCAAAAAAAATACACCACGTGTCATCGCGCAGGCCTCCGATAGCCTACGGCGCACACACGCGCAGAACTCGCTCCCCCACGGCGCGGCTCTTGATACTGAGGTTCGCATGCGCGAGCACCAATTGCACGCGCTGCGCCCCCCCGCTCTCCCTGAAGGCTGCGTGCATGTGTGCGTACGGCGCCACCAGGCTCGCGAAGACACCGAGCGCCTGGCTCTGCAGGCCCCACGCAGTGACGTGCTTGTCCATGAGCGCGTTCATGCGCAGCACGACGCCGCCGTGCTCCTGCGACGTGTCCTGGATGAAGGCAGCGTCGGTTCCGGCGAGACAGCTCAGGGCGACGCACGCATTGTGCACGGTGGAGCGCCTCATCACCGACCACTGCAGAGCCGCCATCAGCACGCGGGCCCCGCCGCACCGCGACACTTCGCACGCATTGTGTCTGCACATCAGCATGCTCTGCAGCGCGCTCACGCCCGCCTCCTGGATCTCCACACTCTCCGGAAACGCGCCTGCCGGATACGCGGTTCCCGCGCAGTTTGCCAGCGCAGCCACCACGACGGCCACGGCGCCCGCGGGCGCCACGGGGTGCTTCTTCTGCGTCCTCGCGGCGGGGCGGCTGAGGTGGCCCAGCAGGCGGCAGCACAGGAGAACCGTCGCCCCGTCCTGTGGCGAGGCCGCAATAGCCGCGAGCACCGCGGGCATCACGAGGGCAGACGCAACGGCGCGACGGTGCCGCCTCTCCGCGGCCAGCCTCACCAGCACCTCGAGGGCCTCCTGGCGCGCCTCCTCCGTGCGCAGAATCACGGCGCCTCCGGCGAGCGCCTCCACGAGGCAAGCGACGACCCCTGCCGCGACCATCCCGAGCCGCATCGCGCGGTCGCGCTGCACCAGCGTCTTCAGCAGGCGCGTGCTCACCCTGTCTGCTTCGCACCACACGGGGCGGCTCGCATGGAGGCCGATGGCGCGCAGGCTCTGCACCACGAGGTGCATGCCGCGCGAGGCTCCGTAAAAGTCGATGCGGGAGGGCGTCTGCCGGTGCACCAGCTGCTGAAGCGTCTGCATGCACTCCACCTGCAGCGACCGCGTGTCGGGGAACGCCGCCATGCAGTGGAAGAGCATCGCGTCGACCCCGCCCAGCAGGAGGAGCCGCGTGCGACCGGCGTCGGCGAGGTGCTGCACAAACATGCAGCCCGAGTACACAATGTCCGCGCTCGCCGCGCTGTTCTGCAAGACGTCCACGACCGTCGCAATCAACTCGGGCGTCGTCACCGTCACCGTTCGCGTGGTGGCGCGGCTGCCCTCCATCATGCGGTTGAGCGCGTGCAGGGCCAGGTTCGCGACATCCATGTCCGCACGATGCCTGTGCAGCACGCGCACCACCTGCGCGATGACGCCCGTGCGCATCATGTAGTGGCTCGTCTCGTGGGTGACGGGAAAGTCGCTGACGGTGATGCACGCCTGTCCCTGCAACGCCTGGTGCTCCGCGTGCGTCTGCATCGCCGCTCTGACGAGGTCCGCACAGTCGTGCACAAACTCCTGGTCGGTGTCCTCGTCCTCCACCAGGCTCGCGATGCTGCGCATCACGCAGACCTGCGTGTCTGCGTCGTACCTGTGCGCACGCGCCTCCCGGACAAAGCACCCCCTGGCGAGCATGTGCTCCTCGCGGACGTCCGTCGAGACAATATCGTGCACGAGCCGCGGCATCTCGGCGCAGAAACGCTTCCCCGAGTCGCGCAGCGGGCGCAGCCACGCCTCGTCGACGACCGCGTGGCCGATGCACACCTCCCAGGCCTTGCACACGAGCCTGAGGTCAAAGAGCCACTCGACGACCGCCTCGGTGGCCTCGTCCGCACGGAACACGCGCGAGAGCACGTCCGGGTCCAGCAGCACGTGTCCGGCTTGCGCCTCCGCGCCTGCGTCCGGCGACAGCGGCGGCGGCGGCGTAGCGGTAGCAGGCATGCTCGTAGCGGTAGCAGTAGGCCGATCGCGCAAACCCTCCCGAATATTGACGATTCGAAGCATCCGACCCCGTGCGAAGAGACGCGCACGAACCGATTTTTTTTACAGAAATTAAAACCCCTCCAATTAAAACCCCTTTATTTTGACTCCTGTGAAGCGACACACACGAACGGGTTCGTGTGTTTTGCGAGGATTTTTTTTCTTTCTGCACCGCGGTCCTCGCGCCAGAAAAATGAAAAAACGCGCCACAGGCCCGGGGCGCGCGCGCGCTGCGGGCGCGCGCGCGATGCGCTCGATCAACATCGAGTCGTACAATATCGTGCTGCAGGGCGAGGTGTGGAAGCACGACATCGCGCCGTGCTGCCGCGAGGCCGTGAGCCTGCTCGAGAACAACGAGTCCATCATCACGTGGCTCGCGCCGAAGAAGAGCAGCGAGGGCCACGCGGGGCACATCCCCGCGATCTGCTTCCAGGCGCAGTACTGGACCCTGTCGCTGCGCATGTCCAAGTGCGTCTTCCGCTCCGTGCGCCTGCGCCGCGGCTTCAGCAACATCCAGACCGTGCACGGCATCCAGACGCTGCGCATCCCGCAGCTGCTCCTGAACGAAAAGCAGCGCACGCAGGCCCGCTTCGAGGTACGCCCCGCCGCGCCCCCCCCCCCC
>Ga0209491_10011002_pt1 | contig 10747 bp, 7 predicted proteins | sample BON02_FD_187213 | JGI IMG/M metagenome (GOLD analysis project Ga0209491, IMG submission 187213) | Freshwater microbial communities from Lake Bonney liftoff mats and glacier meltwater in Antarctica - BON-02 (SPAdes) (version 2) | ecosystem: Environmental > Aquatic > Freshwater > Ice > Glacier...
GGGGTCTCCATGGAAAGCGACGAAACCGTAGGCCCGCAGAGCGATTTCCGGAGTGATGGGCAGCAGGTGGATACGCGCTGGCGGCATCGCCCGGATCAGCCATTTGTGAAGCGGTTGTCCGAGCGTGATTCGTTTTCGAGGATGTGCCTGCTTCTGTGCCAGTTCAATAATGCTGAAAGGGGAGAGAGCGAGAGCCGGCTCTGAATCCAGTCGCTGCCGGACTTCGGGGGAAACCAAATGAGGCTCGTGGTAGAGCCGCAGCCATGCATTGGTATCGAGCAGAAAAGTCATTCCGCATCGCGATTGGCCGGGTGTTCCTCCCAGTCTTCCGGCGAGAAAGTCGGTTCGTCAAAGCTTCGGATGTCCGCCTCCGACATGAGTCCCTTTCCCGAACCCATCCATTCGGCCAGAGTGGGGGGCTTGGAGGAATCATTGAGATAATAATCCCGGGCAGGTTGAGGAAGCGGTTTGGAGTCCTTGACGCCGGCGATGGATCCACTCGTCACGATTTCGGTTGCCGGATCAATCACGGCCACCACCTTGCCGTGGTCGGTCAACTGGAGGCTCGTCGTCCCTGCAGTCACTTGCTGCAGCTCCTCGGCACAGTGCTGCTGGAATTCCTCGACGCTGATCTGCTTGACGGTCATGGCGCAGAATGTATTTCGGCACCGTCGCCGATTTCATGCCGCACATCATGATCACCCACTACAATTATGCCGCCGCCTGCTGGATCGCTGGGGTGCTGACCTGGGCGGTCTACGTGCTCCCGAAGATCTGCCGGTTTCCAGCCGACGATTGAATGCTCGGACCAACGCCGACAACAACGTCCCGCGCGGCAATTGTTGTTCAAAATCTGCTCGAACAGAGGGCCGCTTTTCGATCTAAATACCGGAAGCCGGTTATTTCAAATGTCGACCTCGGTGCGAATTGACAAATGGTTGTGGGCCGTCCGTGTGTACAAGACGCGGGGGCTTGCAACCGATGCATGCAAGGCGGGCCACGTGAAGATCGAAGGCAAGTCGGTGAAACCTGCGCACGCGGTCCGCGTCGGCGAGACCATCACCGCCTACACGGGACATCATACCCGCACGGTGAAAGTCACCGGTCTGATCGACAAACGCGTTGCAGGAAAAGTGGCGACGGATTTCCTCGACGACCTGACGCCCAAGGAAGAACTCGAGCGCAAGACGAACGCGAGTCTCCGGCCGATCAGCCTCGTTTCCAAAGGCAAACCCAGCCGCAAGGACCGGCAGGCGATGGATCGAATCAAGGAACAGCTTTAGCCTGACCGGAAAAAAGCGACCATCGACACGCGGCCGACGGACAGTTTGTCGTCAACAGAACGTGTCAACAGAACGTTGCGAATCCACGGCGGTCCATTCAGGATATCGCGATGCATGCCGGACTATTTGCACTGTTGATCGGACTGAGCTGGGGGCTCACCCGGGCGGACGAGCTTCCCTCCCCCATCGAGACACACCCCGACCTCGAGATCAGCCTGTTCGCCAGGGAACCGGACGTCATTGATCCCGTCGCGCTCTGTTTCGACGCCGCCGAACGAATGTATGTGGTCGAGATGCGGGATTACCCTTACGGCATCCCGCCGGAAAACAAACCGGGCGGAACCGTGCGCCTGCTCGAAGACACCGACCACGACGGTCGCGCGGACCGCAGCACGCTGTTCGCCGAGAATCTGAGTTTTCCCACCTCGATCGCACCCCACCGAAACGGCGTGATCGTCGCCGCGCCGCCGGAAATCATTTATCTCGAGGACACCGACGGCGACGGCAGGGCCGATGTGCGCGAGGTGCTCTACATGGGGTTTGTCCGATACGTCACCGACGGCAACATGTCCGGTCTGCGTTGGGGACTGGACAACTGGCTGCACGGCGTCAACGGCGGGCCGGGCGGCTTCATCACCGCCACGCGAAAACGCGGAGAGGGACTGCGGCTCGGTGATCTGGATTTTCGGCTGCGCCCCGACACCGGCGAAATTGAAACGACCTTTTCGACCGGAGGCGGCTTCGGACTCGTGTTCGACGAATGGGGCCGGAGTTTCACTCCGCATAACGTCAATCACATGCAGATGCGCATCCTCGAAACAAAGCCGCTTCAGCGAAACCCCGGCCTGCCGCCCGTTGAAGGAACCGAAAACATTTCCGATCACGGGGAAATGGCGCGCATCTACCCCATCAGCAAAGCGCAGACGCGGCCGAATCATCCGGAACAGGCCGGATATTTTACGTCGGGCGGAGGGGTGGGATTCATCGGTCATCAGGCCTATCCCGGTGATCTCGCGGGCAGCGCGACCGTCGGCGACGTGGTGGGCAATCTCGTTCACCGCGACGTCCTCATAGTCGACGGTCCAATCCTTCGCGCCAGCCGTGCGCCTGCCGAACAGACGAAAGAATTCCTCGCCAGCACCGACCCCGCGTTTCGCCCGACCGGACTGGAGCTCGGCCCCGACGGCGCGCTCTATCTTATGGACATGCACCGCGATGTCATCGAGCACCCGGACTACATTCCCAAAAAAATGCTGGAGCAGATGGACATCCGCGCCGGGGATACCAAGGGCCGCATCTACCGCATCCTTCCCATCGCGGGCGTCCGCCAGAATCAATCTCCACTCGACCGCATGACGCCCAACGAACTGGTCGAGGAACTGGCCGGCCCCAACCAGTGGCGGCGCATGACCGCACAGCGCCTGATCGTGGAGCAGAACCACCTGATCGCCTCCGGGGCGCTGCAGCAGGTCGTGAGAAATCACGCAAATCCGGTCGCCCGCCTGCACGCGCTGTGGGCGCTCGCCGGAATCGGCGAACTGGGCGACTCCGTCTTGCTGGCCGCGCTCGAGGACGCCGATCCGGGGGTGCAGGAAAACGCGTTGCAACTGGCCGCGGGCTTCACGACCGACAGCCCGTCGATTCGCGATCAGGTGCAGCGGCTCGCCGTCAACGGCACGACTCCGCGCGTTCGATTCATCGCCCTCCAGTTCATCGGGGATTCGGACGCCGCCTTGATCGGGGAAGCGGTGCTCCACACGTTAAAAACGGACGGTGGATTCCGTTGGTCCCGCGTGGCGGCCCTCTCCGCGCTGCCCGGCGGCGAAGTCGATTTGCTCAACCGGCTGATCACTGACCGTTCCTTTCTGATTGCGTCGTTTGCAGCCACCGTTTTAAACGAACTTGCTGACCTGGCCGGCAGCCGTTTGACCGAGTCGTCCACAGCCGAACTCAACAAGCTTTTCCGGAACCTCGCGACGCCCTCCTTGGATGAACCGCTGAAACTTGCCGTCCTCGACGGATTGAATTCCGGGCTCGCACGGCGCACCGAAAAACCGGATGCGACCGCAATCACCACCACCCTCGAATCATTGACCATCGACAGCACGCCTGCGGTCCGGCGCGCGGTCTGGCCCCTCCAAACGCAACTGGGACAACCCGCCTCGGCGAGCCGGCAGAAGGCGATCAAAGAAGCCGTCGGGACCGTCGCGGACCGTCGTCGATCAGAGGTCGCTCGTGTCGAGGCGATCCAACTGCTGGCGATCAGCGATCTCTCCGCATCGACCCCGGTGCTGCTCGCCTGCTTCAACGGCGGCGAAACTTCCGAGATCCAGCGCGCCGCCCTCGAAGTTCTGCGCCGCCCCACGGACACGAAAATCGCGAACGGCTTGCTCGACCGCTGGCGCACCATTCATCCCTCGCTCAAACGTCCGGTGACGTTGCTGCTCGTGGGCAAGCGCGACTATCACGACCCGTTGCTCGTGGCGATCGAGGACGGGCGGATCCAGGTCGGTGAACTGAATCTCGATCTCGAAGACCGGCGTCGTCTGCTACGCTGGAGCGCCGCCGACATACAGGAACGCGCCGGAAAATTCCTCAGCGACGGCGAATACGGCAACCGCCAGGCGAAGGTGGAGGAATGGCTGACCAGACTTCCAAAGGACGGCGACGCGGCCGGCGGTAAAGAAGTTTTCAAAACCGCCTGCGCGCAATGTCACAAGGTCAGGGAACTGGGAAATGAAGTCGGCCCCAATTTGACCGGCGTGTCGCATCGCAGCGTCGAAGATCTCATCTCGAACATTCTCGATCCGAACATGGCGATCAACCCAAACTACGTGAGCGTCTCCGTGGAAACCAAGGACGGCGAACTCCATACGGGAATCTTGACCGCGGAGACACCGGACGCCATCACCCTGCTCCAGGCGCAGGGCATCCGGACCACCATCAACCGTGATCAGATACAACGCTTTGAATCCACCGGCACGTCGCTCATGCCCGAAGGACTGGAAGCCGGACTGACCCCCGAACAACTCCGCGACCTCGTCGCCTTCCTGCAGGACTGAAACTGGTTCTCCAAACTGGACGAATAAGGAAATAAGGAAAAGGATCACTGATTCACTGCCCTCTGATCACTTCCCCGCTCTGTGACCTGCGCGCCACCGTGGTGAAAACAGGATTCCTGAAGTTGCCACACAGGAAGACGCGAACAACGCGCCAAGAAACCCGCCGACAACGTTCAACGCAAGATCCAGCCCCGAGGAATTTCGCGACGGCATCCACGCCTGGACAAACTCGATTCCGAAACTGAATGTCGCCGCCGCGACGGTCACGCCGCCGACGTTCCGCATCCCGCCAATTCCAAACCCGTGAAGCGCGAATGACAGCGCGAGCCCGAACGGGAGGAATCCGAACAGGTTCACCACCACGTCACTGACGAAGCTCCGGTTGAATTCAACCTGTTGAAACGGGGTTTCGAAGAACTGCTTCTCCACGATGACATTGCTGTCGCGGAAATGGAGATCGTTCCGACGGGCCGAATGATCGCGGGCCATCCCACCTGTCTTCTCGGAGAAATCGTAGAGCGCGACCACGTTCGCCACCCCGGTGATCGGGAAACTCGCGGCGCTCTTCCAGCTCTCGTAGCGCTCCATTACGTTCTCGCCATCAACCAAGCCGCTGCTGAACGCCCCGCCGCGAACGATGCCCTTCCAAGGGTTGATTCCATACGCCGAGTTCCCCAAAACAAGCCTGCCAGTCTGCGGCGAACCCGGAATCTGTAAAACGAGATCCGGCTTCTCATCGATCAGTCGCCCATCGAAATAAAACCGGGTCCCGCCGGGCCCTGACGAGACCGTCAGGAGATGGTCACCCGCCACAGGTTGAGGAAGCTTGAATGTGATTCGTGGAGTGCGCCGTCGGTGCGAGTAGTCGTCCCCATTCATCATGATCAGTTGATCCGACCACTTTCCCAGCACCAGCTGTGTTTGACCGTCACCCGCGTAAAACTGGATGATGAACGCAAACTCCGCCTGATGGTTTTCAAGACCGTTCAACGCCAGCTCCAATGTGAAACCTTCGCGCGTGAACTGTCCCGCCAGCTCCCTTGAAATGAACGGCTGCGTGCAGGCCGTCCCGTAAATCCCGAACTCGATTCCGTTTCCCTCCGACGCCCATTTCACGTTGTTGTGAAAGTTGTATGCCTTCGGATTCAGCCCCGCGAACAACGTCACTAGAACGACCACCGCAAGCAGCACCAGTCGTCCACGATTTTGAGCGATGTTCCTGATCATGCCGGGACCCCTGGACGGAAACCAACGATGGACACGAGTTCACACGAAGAACTCGCCCGGCTGTTGCGGGCGGAACTACCAATCTCGTTATTGGTGTCCATTCATATGCATTCGTGGTTGAGAAAAAATGATGTCGGCTACGCCCGCGGATGCGCGTCGTCGTAGACCTTCTTCAGACGGTCCGTCGTGACGTGGGTATAAATCTGTGTCGTAGCGAGATGCGCGTGCCCGAGCAGTTCCTGAACGCTCCGCAAATCCGCGCCGGCGTTCAGAAGATGGGTCGCGTAACTGTGCCGCAGTTTGTGGGGCGTGAGGTCCGGATCGAGCCCGGCCGTTTTGAGATGGTTCTTCAACCGCTGTTGAATGATGCGCGGTTTCAGCGCCCGGCCGTCGGAACTTGTTGCCTGGAAAACGGGGTCTTCAGCGCCCGGTTGATTCGGGAGCAGCTGCCAGTAATTTTCAATCGCCTTGAGCGCGGGTTCACCAATCGGCACCTGCCGTTCCTTCCGGCCCTTGCCCATCACGCGCACCAGCAGTTCACTCCGGTCGACGTCCTCCACCTTCAGGGCACACAGCTCGCTGATCCGCAGTCCGCACGAATAAATCGTCTCGAGAATCGCTACATCGCGATAACAGGATTCGGCAGACACAGGTCGGCCCGCACGCTTTTCCTTCTGTTCTTCCAGCGGTTTCAACGGCGCCTTCAGCAGATCCAACATCTGATCGACGGTCAGGAATTTTGGCAATCGCCGGGCGAGTTTGGGAAGGCTGATGTTTCTGACGGGCGATGACTCCAACTCACCACGCCGGACCAGAAACCGGTAGAACGATCTCAACGCGGAGAAGCGGAGTTGAATGGCTGCGCGGCCAAGATTTTTGCGACCGAGAAAGCGGAGGTAGGCCCGGAAATCATCGCGCTCCAACGTCAGCCACGGCGGCGCGGATTTTCGTTCTTCGCGATGCCACCGGGAAAACACCTGAAGCGCGTGGCTGTAGTTTCGCCGGGTGTAATTCGATGCATCCCCATCCGTTTCGAGATGGTTCAAGAACGCATCGCATTTCTCGTCGGAGAAGTCCTGTTTCATTTCGCGCCATCAGCACAATCACCTGCCGGAGCCGTCCGTTTCTATTCTTCTTCCGCGTCCGGGAACTCAAACTCAACCTTGCCCTTGTCGGTCATCTTCAAATGAGCGGAGAACGACTTGCCATAGCGCGAGACGAATTTCGTGAGCAGATCCGATTTGCGATCCGTCAGGAGTTTCTTGACCTGCACTTCATCCACCGGCTGTTCGAGGATCGTCTTGCCGACCTTGAACTTGCAGGGCTTGGTCTCGCGCTGCAAATTCTCGCAAAGATAATCGGTCTTCGACTGAAACACTTTGCCCTCACACTTCGGGCAGACGCCGAGCGCTTCCTGTCCGGTGAAGTCAACCTTCTCCTCCGGCTCCGTCGATTTGGAGCCGCGCTTTTTCGAGGGGTCACGTTTCTCGAATTCAAATCTGACCTTGCCGTCCGCTGCGAGAACGAGGTGCGCTTTGAACGCGCGACCGTTGCGTTTTGAAATGAACTTCGTGAGCAGATTGGTCTTCTTTTCCGTGAGCAGTTTTTTCATCTGCTCTGGCTCGATCCGTTGCTGGAGAATTGTCAGGCCGGATCGGAAATCGCAGCTCTTGTCGGGGCCGACCGCCTTTTCGCAGATGTAGTTCATGCCGTTCTCGAACACGGTTGCCTGGCATTTTGGACAATGCCCGAGCGGTTCCTTGCCCGTGAAATCAACCGCCTCGGAGGAGCCGTCCTTGTCGTCGTTGCCAAAGTCAAACTCCGCCTTGAGCTCGTCGTTCATCTTGATCATCGCCGAGAACGGCCGTCCCATCTTGCTGCGGAATCCGTCCAGCGGACCGATGACGCGCTTGGTGATGAGCTCTTCAACCTCCGGGATTTCAAACTCGCGACCCGCCACAATTTTCCACAGCGAGAATTCGCATTTGCTGCACTTGAACGATTTGTAGGTCTCCTTGATCAGGCCGCTGCATTTGGGGCAGGGCGTCTTGAGCTGGCCGAAATCCCCGGGCACCGTGTCGCCATCATATGCCTTCGCTGCGGCAACCATGCGACGGGTCATCTCGCCGATCTCGCGCATGAACTCCTCCGCCGACATCTGGTTCTGCTCGATCTGCTTGAGCTTGTATTCCCAGTTTCCGGTCAGCTCGGGGGAACACAGTTCCTCGATGCTCAAACCGTGCAACAGCCGGATCAACGAAACGCCCTTCGCGCTCGCATTCAGTTCGCGGCCCGTGCGGTAGATGTATTTCTCGTACACCAATCCTTCGATGATCGACGCGCGGGTGGCCGGAGTACCGAGCCCTTTTTCGCTCATCGCCTCGCGCAGTTCCTCGTCTTCCACGAGCTTGCCCGCGCCTTCCATTGCGCCGAGCAACGTGGCTTCGCTGTAGCGCGCCGGTGGTTTGGTTTCGAGTTCCTTGAGCTCAATGTCCTTCGTGTCGACCTTTTCGTCCGGCAGCACGGCGACCAGTGAAGCGTCTTCGTCGGTCGAACCGCCCTTTCCGTAAACGGCGAGCCAGCCGGGATTGACCAGCACCTTGCCGTCCGTCTTGAAGGCTTCGTCCTCAACGCGGGTGATGCGGGTGGTGATTTTGAATTCCGCGGGTGGATGAAAAATCGCAAGGAACCGCTTCACGACCAGGTCGTAAATCCGCTGCTCGTTCTCGTTCAGCTTTTTGGGAAGCTGGTTCGTGGGAATGATCGCAAAGTGATCCGAGATCTTCGCGTTGTTAAAAATGCGTTTGTTCGGTCGCACCCAGCCGTTGCTGAGAACCGCCGTCGCGAACGGCCGGTATTCGGAAGCGCCCTTGAGCACGTCCATCGTCTTCTTGACTGTGTCCGGATAATCCTCCGGCAGTGCGCGGGCGTCGGTTCGTGGATACGTCAGCACCTTGTGACGTTCGTAAAGTGACTGCGCGATTTTCAGCGTGGACGACGCCGAGAAACCAAACCGCCCGTTCGCCTCCCGTTGCAAACTGGTCAGATCATAGAGCAGCGGCGACACCGACGTGCTCGGCTTGCTTTCCTCGGTGACGATGCCCGGTTTGCCGAGGCACTTCGCCTTGATCTGGTCGGCGAGTGATTTTTCCCAGATGCGTTCCGGTCGCAGTTCGGCGTCCGCTCCCTTTTCCTTCGACCGCTTGAAATCCTCGTCGAACCAGCGTCCGACGTATTCTCCCGCCTGACAGCCGAAGGTGCCGTGAAGCTCAAAATAATCGCGCGACTTGAATTTGCGGATCGCGTTCTCGCGCTCGACGATGATCGCCAGAGTGGGCGTCTGCACCCGGCCGACCGTGGTCAGGTAAAACCCGCCGGACTTCGAGTTGAACGCGGTCATCGCGCGGGTGCCGTTGATGCCGACCAGCCAGTCGGATTCCGAACGGCACACGGCGGCGTCGGCCAGCGGTTGCAGTTTCTCGCCGTCGCGCAACGCAGTGAATCCGTCGCGAATCGCGGCCGGAGTCATCGATTGCAGCCAGAGCCGCTTGGTGGGCTTCGTCGAATTGGAGTGCTTTAAAATGTAGCGGAAGATCAGCTCCCCCTCGCGACCGGCGTCGCAGGCGTTCACGATCACGTCGATGTCCTTGCGCTTGATCAGCTTGACGACGAGTTTCAACCGCGACTCGGTTTTCTCGATCGGCTTGAGATCAAAATGGTCCGGGATCACCGGAAGATTGGTGAAGGTCCATTTGCCGCGCTTGACGACAAATTCCTCAGGTTCCGTGATCTGCAGGAGATGACCGACCGCCGATGTGACGACGTAGTCTTCGCTCTCGAAGAAGTCTTTTTCCTTCTTAAAGCCCCCAAGGACCCGAGCAATATCTCCTGCAACGGACGGTTTCTCAGCTATTATTAACGCTTTGCCCATGACAATTGACCGGACGTTTACAACGCCAGTCAAGCCGCGGCAAGAGGATGTTTCCAAACTGATGATTTATATTGGGCTCCACACAAATCGCGGTCGTTCCCCGAGAACCGCTGAAAAACCCCAACGATTTGGGGGTCTTTATCCCGGTATCGGATGGCAAAGGGCAAGCCGTCGTTGCCCGTGGTTTAAAAGTTCCTGCTGAATATTCTCGCAGTCGACGTAGGACGGGCTTCCAGCCTGTCCCGTTGCGGGGGTGGGCAACCACAGTGTCGCCGAATGAACCTGAGCCGGATCCATGCATTTGCGATGGGGAGCGGCGGCGGCCCGGCGACGACTTCATCCCGGGTCCTTCCCTGCGCACCAGATAGTTCTCTTAACTTGGCCGGCGCTCCCCGATTCATCTGCCTGATTCCTGACGTCAGAGCCTGACGCGTCACAAGAAAGCGGTGAGTCCATTGGCATCGGCGGAGACAGGCTGGAAGCCTGTCCTACGATCGGAGCACGGGAAGTCCCGGCCCGCAACGGGCGCCGATGCCGAAAACCAACGCTGCGTCGCCGTGCTGGAAGATGTGCTGAAGTCTTGATGGTGCGGTGAAAAGGGCGCACACGGGTGACCGACGGGATTGCACCCATCGCGAACGGGAGCGTTTGAACACGAGGGGCAGGAAGACAACGGCCAACCAGAGGAACCCGCCGAAACACGAGCGCCTTGTGGACTGCGGTGTCGCCGTTGCACTCTGCCACCGCAGTCCACAATTTCCCCGTCCGTCCACGACGGACCGCTGCGGGAAGAATTCCCGGATTCCGTTCGTTGCCATTCCTGCCCCACGGTTCTGAAAGCATCCATGCCAAACTCAAGACTTGCCCCAAACCCGTAAATCGCTAATTTCCAAAACATGACGGCGCGTTTTTGAATCAATGACCTCAGGAGGCGAATAATTACGCTACGGAGGAGGCGGTCATTGTTAGGTATGGTTTGTTTTTTGTTTTCTTCCCGGCGCCGGTTTCGCTGGGCAAGTTTCTTGACGCGTCGGTGTTCAAGGATCGTTGGCCGCAGGCCGTCATGGGCTTGTTGCGGGGTGACGTAGTCGATGCCGGAATGATAGTGCTCGGTGTCGTACCACGTAAAGTAGCGACTGAAGTATTCGCGGGCCTGGGCGTCATCTAGGAAGCGACCGGGATACTCCGGGGCTCGCTTGACGGTGCTGAAGGCCGATTCGATGAACGGATTGTCATTGGGGGTT
>Ga0209491_10011004_pt1 | contig 10746 bp, 15 predicted proteins | sample BON02_FD_187213 | JGI IMG/M metagenome (GOLD analysis project Ga0209491, IMG submission 187213) | Freshwater microbial communities from Lake Bonney liftoff mats and glacier meltwater in Antarctica - BON-02 (SPAdes) (version 2) | ecosystem: Environmental > Aquatic > Freshwater > Ice > Glacier...
CCCCCCCACACACACACAGCCCACAGGCACACCGCAACGCAAAACGTGCCTGCCTTATAACCACCCATTTTCGGCCTCCATCTCCATTCACCTGCACCGCGGCTTCTTTCCTTCTTTCCAAACAACCTCCCCCCTCCCCACTCCACCCGTCCTCCATCATGGCCTCCTCCTCCGCTGCCTTCGCCAAGCTCCCCCTGCCCCTGCAACGAGCGGTCATCGCCCTCATGATGCAGCTCCGGCAGTCCGAACAGGCTCAAATCGTTCATTGTCGAGCGTTTTTGGAGGCATTGGCAGACGCGGTGGCCTTGCTCTCGGACGAAGAAGAAGCAGCGGATGCCGTCAGCCTCGTCTTCCTTCCCGTCTACACCATCTTGACCCTGGCTTTTCCTCCTCCACCACCACCACCACCACCGCCAAGCCCACTGCCAGCATCCTGACCAAAACCAACACTCCACCACCGCCTCAAATTCCGCCTAAAACTCCGCCTTCGACACCACCACCACCAATACAACAGCACCAGCACCAGCAGCACGCACACCGCATCCCCGCAGAAGCCAATGCCTTCGCAGCCGGCTTACGATGCATAAGCGCAACGGCAGACAAATGCGGCCCAAGCACCATTCGCGACGACCCTTCCATTCACCTCAAGCTCTTGACGCAGTTGGTTATGTCATTAGCCACGCTGAGTAAGGAGGATGAGACGAAGCGTGTCGAGTGGTGGGTGGAATGCTTTGGTGGGGTTACAGGCAGATGACGTCCCATCACCATCCGTAGCGAGGAAAGCGTAACGAGTCCTCTCCCTCATTCTCAGCAGCAGCTGCAGCAGCAGGGTGAGGGAAAGGTTTGCGTCTACTTTTATGTTGCTGGACCGTGGGGGGGAGCTGCTGTTTCATTTGCCTGGAGTAGCAGCAGCAGTGAGTGATAGAGGGCTGCGGACGACGCTTCGTCTCCAAATGGGATACCTTGAATTATTGACGATGGGTGGGAGGGAGGGAGGGAAGAAGGGAGGGAGGGGGGGGAGGGCAGGTGATGGTGTTGTTGAGGGGAGAGGAGATAGAGAAGACGATGGGGGCGTTGAGGGTGTGTTTGGAGGCGGAGAGGGGAGGTGGGAGGTTGCAGGTGATTGATCCTTTGCCCTAAAAACAAGCCCGCCCCGGGTCACGAGGTACATTCCGGGCATTCTGCATCACTCGTGATCGCGGGATGACCGGCAGCCAATGTAGCGGCTTGTTCAGAGCGGGATGGCGTCATCGTTCCGCGAAAACGTCAGTGGCCTGATGCTGGCTTAGCCCTCGTGACCCGGGGCGGGCTTGATTTTTCGTCACAACCCTTCTAGAAGCATCTTATCGCCACGTAGGTGAGAATTTCTACTTTCTTGTCATTTCTATGGAGATAGCATTTTTTATCTTTTTTCAAACGAAAAGAATGTGAATAGTACATCAGCAGTGACAAGAAGGCTAAAAGTGAGTTCCCAGCACATCTACCATGTGACTCAGACATAGTTCAACCATCTCCACGCTACCAGCAGGGAGGCTGGGTTCTCGGCGAATTAGAATGTACAAAGCCAGGCGGCACGCACGCCTGGATGGGGAACACGAGACTCCAAGGGCCTTCGGGATGGACAGGACCACAGATAAGGAGGCTGGAAGTGAGTTCCCATTTAGTACTTGGGGCTCAGACCTCAAGCACGTTTCTCCATGATACCAACAGGAAGTATGAGCCTCAAATCACTCAAATCACACAAAGTCAGGCGGCCACCGTGCTTAATTGGATGCTCGGGACTCTAAAAGCCTTTGGCAAGAGAAGGAGCCTACTTCCCTTCCCGGAACGCTCCAAAAGCCACCAGGACGCCGACCCAGCATGCGCGCCGCAGACATTTCCACTTTTCCGAGTCTTTAAGATCAAAACGACATGCTGATTGTATGGAGGTGGCTGAACTATGTCTGAGTCTTTTAATAATTTATAGGGACTTACTTCTGGTCTCCTAGTCCCTGCTCCTGCCTTCCCAAAGGCCCTTGGAGTCTCGAGCACCTGTATCCGACATGCGCACCGCGTGGCTCCGTGAATTGCGAATAACCCAGGACCCAGGCTTCACGCTGATAACACGCAACGACCTAACCAAAGTCGGAGTCGCGACCACCAACTGGCAATATCCCCTTCCGGCGGCTCCAGGAGCCCACAATACCCTCCAACAAGCATGCACGCCGCATGCATTTCCGATAAATCGATGGCCCCAGGCCTGGGCTACACGCTGATGACACGGAGCGGCCTAACTAAAGTCGGGGTCGCGAGCACGACCTAGCAAGGGCCCATTTGGGGCCACCCTGCTCCTCCTCTCTTCCACGAGAGGTCCATAGAAGCCGGAAAGAATGCTATACAAATCGCATGCATTTCCTCAATCTCGAAAGCCTATTTTTTCTGCTCCACGTTGCCACCATGAAGCTGTCTTCACGAGGCCGGAGTCGTGTGTGCACGGCCGGCCCCCGTCTAGCCGGCTGGCCCCCCTACCTCCCTTATCCCCCTATCTACCTGAAGGACTCCCTAGCACCCGCCACTGACCCGGCAAACCCCTACAAGCCTTAGCCAAATAATAGCCCAGGACTAGGGCTTCAGGTGATACCACATTTATGTCTGTTTTGTCACCAAGGGTAGATGCCCCCAGGTGGTGGAGGCCCCTCCTGCCTTGCTCGGCCCTGCGCCTTCCTGGCTTTTTACCTTCAAACCCCTGGGCATGGGCATTCAGGCCTGGCCAAAACCCATACTCCTGACATGGTCGAGAGCTTGGTAATCAAACTATGCGGAGGTGGTATCCATATCAAGTTTCACAGTCGGGGTCGCGTGCAATTGCTGGCCGCAAATCCCCAACCTCCTCCCCAGGCCCATTTCGACGGCCTCCCCGCATCCCCCCGTTCTCGGCCAGTCACAACATCACGACCCCGCACCTAGCGCATTCGATCGGCCACGTCGAGATGCACCGACCCTCCGACTATCGAGGAGAACGGCCCACGCAAACAAACTATCAAGTTTTATTTTGAAAAGTTTGACCTCCCCGGCTGCGGTGCTTCGCGGAACGGCGAGTGAAGGGAGCAATGGGCCATCTGATTTTTACACGATGCTCTGGCTGCGTCGAATCCACGACAGCACGACAAAAAGACATTCGCTCCAACTGTGTAACAAATGGTGAGAGGAAAAGCTTTCCCATTTCGCTTTTTCCTCACTGTCACCCTCCCCTTGTCCTGACGTACTACAACTACTGGCAAGACAGCCGTAATTTGTGGCTTCGCGCCTCAATTTTGTTCTCTGTTCCCAGAAGGAAAAGCTTCCCCCTTCACACGAACCACACCAAACAATGCATCATCTTCACCTTTCCACAAAAAAGCTAGCACAGCCCATCAAAAAAGGCAGCGCCCGCCGCAAAAGGCGTGGAATTTTGCGCTGAAATATGCTGAAGAGAATGGGCCAAGGACGAGACTCCCTCGATCATCAGCCCGTTGCCTGCATATGACGCGACAAGGCGTTGCAGCTGCGCACATGCTCTGCGGCCCTTTGCGTGCGTGGCAAGCCTTTTCATGTCTTTATGTTACTCGGGCATGGGTCCTTGGGTCCATAGGATTCATCAGGTCTAGTTTGCATCCTCCAGCCACCTGCCCTCGCCGAGCCCAGGAGGCCATCATACGCCACGCGTATATATGCGTCCTTCTCAGAGAGCAGCAGGCCAGAAGACATTTGATTTAAAAAATACAGCTCCTCCAACGTCTCCGGCTTCCAGGGGGTTGTCAAAATCACCCAGGCAGTGCCTGACCGGCAACACCGACCTGCCCAGCCCGACAGTGTGGTCCTTGCAACACCCATAGCAACCAGGGACATGCGATTTGGTACAGTGGGCGTGTCAAAAAGGCAGATGCGGTATCTACGACCTTGAACTTTGGAAGCAAATTTCTCGAGACATTCGGCGGAGAGCGACCCCCCATCCTGAATGGCTTTGAGGGCCTGTGCCTGCACATGCCATGCCTCAGGGCACTCGGATGAGAGTTGATGGTTTCTTGCAAGCCCTCAGGCCTCCTCGAAGCCCATACAAACTCCCTATGGCTGTAGTTGGCGCGACCGGCGGCCCTTTGGTGCCCGTGCTTTACTCACTGGCGGAGGGACGACGAGAGATACCAGCCTCGTTTCGCAACCCCTCTAGACTTTCGCGGGACTCGCTTGCCGCGTCAGAGCTACACGGGCTGACGCCCCCCCATCACCACAGGACATGCACACAACACCTAGGCAAGACACGGGTGTGCCCGCACGGGGCCTGGTTGTGGGTGGTGCCTCGCATGGGTGGTCAAGTGCATGCCGGAGACAGAGTGTCGACACGACGGCGGGCCATCCCTTCCTGCGTTTTCGGTCCTTGGCCTCCCTCCCCCACATGCTCTGAGTGTACTTACTGTCCACTTACGCAGTCCAACAACCCCGACCACCACACATGCACACAACATACAACCCACTCAGACACATACACACACCCCACACACCCCACACACAAACCACAGGCAAGGTCGGCGTCCCGCCGCCCTCATCCTCGCCCTCCCCCGCGTTCGCACGCCCGCCCACCTACACCCAACTCGACCACCAAGCCCACCACTCCCTCTCCTCTACCAATGGCGGAAGTACAAGTTGACACGCACCTGCGCCGTTCCTCCCTCGACCTCTCCATGACCGACGAGCTCTCGGGCTGCGCCGCCGTCCTCCTGGGCGCTGGGCCCCTCTCTCCCCGTGTCCTCCACCCGCCTCCCACCGACGCCCTCCCCACGGTTCGCACCCTGCTCGAGCAAAAGGCCCTGCACGAGGGGTTGGAGGATGCCTTCTTCGTCGCTGACCTCGGGGCGATCATCCGCCAGCACCGCAAGTGGCAACGCTGCCTCCCCCGCGTCGAGCCATTCTACGCCATCAAATGCAACACTGACCCTGAAGTCCTGCGGACCCTCCTCCCCCTCTGCGCTGGCTTCGACTGCGCGAGCAAGGGCGAGATTGAGACGATGCTTGCTTTGGGTGTCAACCCTTCCAACATCATCTACGCGAACCCCTGCAAGCCCCCTGAGCATGTGCGTTATGCCCGCGACCATGGCGTGCACCTCATGACGTTCGACAACGCGGATGAGCTTGCTAAGGTGAAGGCTATCAACCCCAATGCCAAGATGGTCCTGCGCATTCTCACCGATGACTCCAAGTCGGTCTGTCGCTTCGGCACGAAGTTCGGCGCTCATTTGCCTGCTACGTTGCCGTTGCTGCAGACAGCGCGTCATTTGGGTATGGATGTGGTGGGGGTTTCTTTCCATGTCGGCTCGGGGTGCCAGGACCCCATGGCTTTTGATGACGCGGTGCGACGAGCGAAGAAGGTCTTCGAGGAAGGGGCGCGCCTTGGGTATCGCTTTACCCTGTTGGATGTCGGGGGTGGGTTCCCTGGGTCGGAGAAACGTCATTCGTCTGAGGATCCCGATATTCACGGCAAAGCCGAGGGGAGCGTGACTTTCGAGGGGATTGCTGCTGTCCTAGGGAAGGCGATTCAGGCTCATTTCCCTGACCCGGCTGTACGAGTGATTGCGGAGCCGGGACGTTATTATGTGGCGCCGGCGTTCACGCTTGCTACTACTATTACCTCTCGACGAGCGGTGTATTCTGATGCGGTGGCGGCGGATGACTCGACGATGGAGGGAAGAGCAGCCACGGCTGTGGCGGCTGGGGGGGCGACGGGTGCTGGGGGGGTCTGTGGGATGGTGATGACGACGACGACGACGACGACAAGCGCGATGATGATTGAGGAGAGTGGAGGGATGGAGGGAGGGAAACAGGCGGATCACCAGCTGATGGGTCTGCAGCAGGTGCAGGTGACGAGCCAAGAGAAGAGTTTTATGTATTATGTGAATGATGGGGTGTATGGGTCGTTCAACTGTTTGCTGTTCGATCACGCGCAGGCTTTCCCGAAGGTGCTGGCGACGAAGTCCCGCGCGGTCCGTCATAAGGAGAGTGTGTGGTTGGGGGAGTGGTATGAATGCTCGGTGTGGGGCCCGACGTGTGATAGCATGGATTGCATCTCTAAGAAGACGTTGTTGCCAGAGCTGGCCATTGGCGACTGGCTTTATTTTGAGGAGATGGGCGCGTATACTCTGGCGGCGGCGTCCAGGTTCAATGGGTTTGAGCTCTCCAGGGTTTTTTATACCAACACGGAGGCGATGCCATGAGGGGGGGGGGCTATGAGCTGAGGGAGGGAAGGAGGGAGGGAGGGAGGGAAGGTGGGTAGGGTGGTGCTGCTTTTGGTGTGTTTTTTAGCATTGTACATTGAGAGGCTTTTTTTGGTCACTTTTTAAATCAGGTCTTGACGCCCCTGCCCGTTTTCTTCTGTCTGGTTAATTTTTTCGTCTTTTCGCCCCCCTTTTTATATCCACCCCCGCTGTTAGTGAGTGAGTGTATTTGCATGTTCTCCATCTCCTCTTCCATTTTAAGCCGTTTTTCTCTTCTTTTCCTTCTGTTTCCATTCATCGTTTCTGGCACTTTGAGTAGTGCTGGATTTCTTCTTTCCCCCTTTTAATGTATATGTGTGTCGTTGCCTTGTGTGTGTGCTTTTCTATTTTTCTTGCTGATGAGATGAGTCAAAAAGAGGGGGGGGAAGAGAAGATAAGGAACAATTACTCCTTCTGTGTAAGACTGGAGTGTTTTCTTCCCCTCCCCCAACAATCATCACAAAGGAAAAGGAGGGCTCACAGGCGCGCACGCAAAGTGGAAAAGGAATAGATGGATGGAAGGGAGGGAGGGGAGGGAGGGAGGGAGGAAGAGGAGGGAGGGCGGGGTATATTAGGAAGAAAGGGAAATAATAATGATTAAGGGTGAAGACGGGAAGAAAGGGAGAGGGCGTCGCTTGAGAAAAAAAGGGCAACAGGAGCAGCACCAGGGGAGGAGAAGGGAAACAGGGATAGAGAGATTGAGAGAGAACGAGGAAAAGGTATTTTTTCAACACTATTTAACCTTTCGGGGAGAGAGAAATAACGACAGCAGCAGCAGCAGCAGAACGATGAGAAGAGCAGAAGAGCAGCAACAAGAGCAGTAGTAGAGAGAGAGAGCATGAAAAAGAGAAGAGATAGAGTGAGTGTGGCTTGAGAGGGTGGGCCGAGACGCACTGCAGCAGCAGCAACAGCAGCAGCAGCAGCAGCAGTAAGAGCGAACGACCATATTATCACCATTACCACCACCAGCAGCAACAGCAGCAGCAGCAGCAGCAGCAGCAGCAGGAAGGAAGGAAAAGGAAAGAAAAATAAATCAAGAAACACCACAACCGAAAAAAGTAATTTATGTAGAGGAGGCCCTCTAAAGTAGTACTGAATATATTATTATAGGTCTGCCTCAAGGAAAAGATCAAAGAGGCGCCGCACAAACACAGACACCATTTCATTTTGTGAGGGTATGGAGAGAGAGGGGAGGAGGTGGTGGGTGATGTGTGGGTGTGTACTGTACGTATGCGTGGGTGTGAGCGCTAGAGGAGGGGGAGAGAGAGAAGTAGTGTGTCGACATGAGGATAGGAGGAGGAGGAGGAAGACTCTCCCTCTATTTCTATTTGACCATGAAAGGTAGAGGAGGAAAAGGAAAAGAAGAAAGAGAAACGAGTGAGAAAGTGAGAGGTTGTGGGTTTATTCTTCACCTTGGTTTTTAGGATAGGGGAGGGGCTGCTGGTCTGGTGTGCTTGCGTGTGCTCTTTTTCTCCCTCAATTAGTCCGTGCGCCCCCCTGCTTTCCTTCTGCGTGGGAGGGAAGGGAGGGGGATGCAGAGGGAGAGAAGAAGATGTGGGCTGGAAGGATGAAAGAAAACACGAGAAAGAACAACATAAAATGTCATGAAACCCGAACAACCGCCAAGGCGTATTCATCGTCATTTGCGACTGCGACTTTTATTTCTTCGTGTGTACTTTGCTTTCTTTATTGTATTTACAAATTTATCGTTTTAATATACCATTTGCCTTATGGCTGTTGTCCTTTTCTTTGCAGCTCCTTCACTTCACCTTTCTTTCCGCTCTCTTCCTCCTCCTCAGCAGCAGCAGCAGCAGCAGCAGTAGTAGTAGCAGTACCAGTACCGCCTCTTAGCCTTGTAAACGCCTCCAACACCCCTTCCTCCAACTGACCCAACATCCGCCTCTTCACCCCCGACAACAACTCCTCTCCCACACCACTACTCCCTCCTCCTCTTCCTCCTTCATCTCTCCGTCTTCCACTCAAATGCCCTTCTAAAGCCGCTAGTCTCGACTCCAGCCGCGCTATCCTCTCCTCGGGCGTCCCTCCCTCCACCGCCGGTGCTACCGATACCCCTAGCCCTCCTCCTCCTCTTACTTGCTGCTGCAAATCCTGTCGATGCATGTGCTCTTTCTGCTCGGCAATTGCAGCCTTGAGTTGCCCCACCTCTCCTTTCATCCCTTCCCTTGTCCGTGACAACCCGTACCACAAAACCGTGGCGGGCGTGGCGGCCAGCACCATGTTCCAAGCCCACCAGTCCCACCCAAAACGCTTGGCGGCGTTGCTGGGAAGGCGCATCCGTGTAGAAAGGGGAGGAGGGTGGCGAGGGCGCAACAGACTAGAGGGTGGGATGATGGTGGGAAGCGTGCTGTGGCTTTTGGAGGGCGGCAGAGAAGCAAATCGAGGGGGGCCACCGCCTGCCGGGAGTTTGTGGGCTTGGGCCTGTGTCTGAGGTGGTGGGAAGGGCGTAGAATGTGTGTGAGACGCGTGGCTTGGTTTTAGGGAGCGAGGAAGGAGGAGGGGGGGTGGGGAGGTCACGGCAAGAAGGAGAAAGGAATTTTCATGAGCCTTGTTGGCATCGCGGCGTTTTTACCCTTGTCAACACTCTCTCCTCTCTTTCAGCCCACACATATGCACCACGACTCACGTCTCGTCCTCTTTTCAACCATGCCACAGGTTGCTGGCAAAAAGCGCAAGGGCTGCCGCGTTGCCAAAACCACAGCCAGCCTCCCAACCACAATGCATGCTTCTGCACGTCAACCACGCCTAGGCACACCCTCCTCCTGAAATACCACTACTCACACACACCCAAGCAAGCCACCACCACCTAACAACAACCTAAAAGAATGTCCACGTCCTTCGCCTGGCGCCGAGGCCAGCCCATGGGCAAGCTTCTAACCCAGCCTAGCAACCTGGATGGGGTCGTCCGCTGCCTACAAGAGAAGGCGCAAGTACATTTGACAAACGCCAGCAGCAGCAGCAACAACAGCAGCAGCAGCAGCAACAGCAGCAGTAGGGGAAACAAGAAGCAGCAGCAGCAGCAGCAGCAGCAGCAGCAGCAGCAGCAGCAGCAGCAGCAGCAGCAAGTGTCATGGACAGTACCAGGCCTAGCCAATCTGGGCAACACATGCTTCCTCAACACAGTCCTCCAATCCCTCGCCACCCTCCCTCCCTTCGTCGCCTCCCTCCAACAAGCCGTCCAGTCCCACCACGCCCAAGAAACCCCCGTCAGCCACCTCGTCCTCGAATGCCTCCTGCGCCTCAAGCCCGTCGCCATCGCCTCTCCCTCCTCCTCCTCCTCCTCCTCCCGGACCCACCACCAGCAGCATCAATACCCCCCTCCTCCCCTCCCTCCCCACACCACCGCCCTCCGCCCCAAGGACCTCCATCAAACTCTGAGAGAACGCTGCGCCTCCTTTTTCCAAACCCACGAACAACAAGACGCGGAAGAGCTACTCCAACTCCTCCTTGGCCTCCTAACCGACGAACTCAAGCACAAGCCCTCCTCCTCCTCCTCCTCTTCCTCCTCTTCCTCCTCCTCCTCCTCCTTCTTCTCCTCCTTACCAAAACTCGCCCCCCGTCCTTCCCTATCACAAATACCACGCGGAGGAAGAGGAGGGAGGGAGGGAGGGAGGGAAGGAGGAGTAGGAGGAGGACTCAAAGGCCTCGCAAGCAAATTCCGGGGCCTCTCCACCCTCGCCTCCCCCCCCTCCTCTTCCTCCCTCCCTCCCTCCTCCTCCTCCTCCTCCTCCTTTCACAACCCCCTCTCCGGCTGGCTAGCCTCTGCGCTACAATGCTGCGAATGCGGCCATCGTCGTCCAATCCAAAACTCCGCCTTCATCGACATCGCCCTCCCCCTCTCCTCTTCCTCCTCTTCCTCCCTCCCTTCCTCCTCCTCCTCCTGGCTCCGCCCCTCCTCCCTCCCTCCCTCCTCTGGTACTAATCTATCAGATATCCTCCATTCCTTCGCTTCAGCCGAACACGTGCTAGACGTCGAATGCTGGTCCTGCTCCCAACAGCACTGCCTAAGCCAAATAACAAAAGAAATTGACCAATTAACAAAATCCATCAAAAACATCAAAGAAGCAAGCCTCGAGAACGAGGGAGGGATGGAGGGACTAGTCCAAAAATGGGAGAAAGACCTCCTGACAGCAACAGCCGAAGAAGAGCGCCTCCAACAACTAAACCCCGACGAGCCCTTCTCCCTCCCTCCCTCCCTCCATCCCTCCCCCCCCCAAAACAAAAAGGAGGGCGGGAGGGAAGAAGGCCTCCGTCGTACCTTCCGAAAGCGCCTGGTTTTCTCTCGCCTCCCCCCCTTGCTTTGCCTCCACTTGGGGCGACGTGTCTTCTCTCCTTCCCTCCAAAAAATGATCAAAATAAAAGATAAGGTCGTGTTCCCCTTGTTGATAGATATGGGTGGCTTCGCCGCGTACGGGGGAGGGATGAGTGCGGATGTTGCGTCGAGGGAGGGAGGAAGGAAGGGAGG
>Ga0209491_10011007_pt1 | contig 10744 bp, 14 predicted proteins | sample BON02_FD_187213 | JGI IMG/M metagenome (GOLD analysis project Ga0209491, IMG submission 187213) | Freshwater microbial communities from Lake Bonney liftoff mats and glacier meltwater in Antarctica - BON-02 (SPAdes) (version 2) | ecosystem: Environmental > Aquatic > Freshwater > Ice > Glacier...
TTAAATTCCCCGATATATGATGGAAATGTTCAAAACTACGATTATGCTTTATTTCCTTTTTTCAGAGGCTTCGACCTGCAAGAGGAGTTTGAGAACGTCGTATTTTTGCTTGAAGTCGCTGGCTGTCTGCAAAAGGGACATGATTTCGTGGTTGCGGATGATTGTTTTGAGTGACGTTTCTCGCGGTGCGATGCACGACTTGAAATGGAGTTCGATGTTTTCGGCGGTATATTCGCCTGCCACGCCGCCCTGTTGAGAGCCATTTTTCATGTCAGAATTTTTGGTGCGTGTAGAGGCTGTTTCCTGCATGACGACAGGGAGGGTGTGCGATTTGCACAAGTTTACGACGAATTCCGTCAGAACACGACTGTCATCAGTCCCCATTCGCGCACAGATGTCGCATCTTCGTGTCAGACTCGACATAGCGAGACTTGCTTCAACTTCTTCTTCGTCAATATCCATTTTTCGAATGAATCAAAAGAAGTAAAAGGGCTCGCGTAGATGATGAAACAGCACGGTGGTGTTTATATAGCATTTTGCACTATGCACCTATACCTCTGTTTACCCACACAATGTCGCAGGTAGGTGAGCCTCACGAGGGATTTTTTAGAACAAATACTTTTCACGGGATGTTAGGTGTGAAAATGATTCGAATTTATTGTGCTCAAGACATTCCATAGCGTATAAAAAAAAACCCGGCAATACCACTTAGGTATCTCGATTGTTTACTGAATGTATCTTCTGCGCGTGAAGCCTATACGACTAGAACACCTGCATAAAAGGCGTTTGGTTCGAAGGCAGTTAAATCATATTCAATTATTGTATTCAGTCATTTTGATTTTAGTTATTCTCGACCTCGGGTGGATCTATATAACTTTGTTTGTATAACAACTTCTGAGAGTTATTGTAAGTCGAATTCCAATTAGGATCATTGCGACGTCCTAAGAGTATATAAACGATGATATTTGAAAGTTTTGTACCGGTGACAATACTCGAACATTGCTCTCACGCGACACAAATTCCAGAGAATGCAATGGCATGCGCAAAACGAGCATGTGGTAGAAATGAATGAAACTGTGCAGCATGAACCCTCAGGGAATCATCACCAAAGCGCGTCTGTCACCACAGAAAAACGAACAACGGACAGTCGGAACGTGGAATCTGGCTTATAGCGGCCCAACCTTTATCCTCATTGTTTTGTTCTACGACGTGGAGAACAAAACTCGCTCTGTATACTCTCTTTTCGCACGCCTCTTGACGTGGTACGAGCGTGTTACCGGGAAAGCAAAACACAGACACGTCGGGTTCAACATTGGAACATTAGATGCCCGCGGACAAGTTACAATGCTGCCATACGATATAAGCTGTTTCAATTTGAGATCCTCGGGGATTGCCTTGCTTTCTGCTCTCGATCGAGATTTGCGAAAACAGCGGAATAATTGTGTGGTATGCAGCGACGCCCTGTACATCGAAATATCTGCAGAGTTTGTTGATCAGGTGCTCGGCAACTTAAAAACCCGTAATCACGCCTTCAAGAGCAATTCCCTTCCAACAAAAAACATCCCGTATCCCTCCCAGAAGACTTTCATTCACGACTACTTTTATTTCATATTCTATTTCAGCTTCTTCAGATGTTGTAGGGCTTGCACCCTGGCTCAAAAAGATGAAGAACTTCTTGTACACTTTGAATCAATAAAAATACGTGCCTTTGTTTTCTTGTACACTTTGAATCAATAAAAATACGTGCCTATTCATATTATCACCAGGAAACTATTATCATGAGAAGCAGTCATGTCGTAATATTGTTATTTTCGAACATATTCATCTGTTTTTTCACATGTCTTGTGCACATGCCGTCTACGAAAGATAATAAAAGCAGACACTGGAAGCCAGAAATTAAGGCACTAGCAACAAACCTGAACGACACTCTCGGTACAGGGGCATTCAGATACGATCTGTCGTACCAAACCCGGTTTTGAGATAAACCGGATTTGAAGATAGGATTTCCGTTTATCTCTGTGTCGCAGCTGCAGCAGCCACCGTCAATCAGAGCGTGTATGTCTGGTGGCATGCATGTGACCAGGATTCAAATCATCATGCCGAATTGTGCTTGAACGAGGTGCAGCGGCGAATCATATGGCCATCCAATCTACATGTTTTATCCAGAGACGACTTTTACCGCAAAACACAAATCCTTCCAGATATCACGTACAACACGCCGGGATTATTGACGTCACACAATACTTTTGACGGCGTGTACACAACTGCGTGGAAGACAATGAGATTGCCCAGCGATTATCCACAACTCCAGAAAGAGCATTTTGAAAAGTGTTACAAGGATGTTTGCAATCAGCTGAGATTGAAAGACACAGAACATTACAGACTCCCTCATGCAGTATACACGGTATTACACATTCGGGGAGGTGACAAGAAAACCAACACAACTGAATTCAACACGAAGTCAGTCTTACAGCAAATGCCCCGTGGAACCAACATATTAGTGATTACAGATGATGATACCTACGATTCACGTATGCTCTCAGAGTACAGCCACAATTGACGCAGTAACAACTCATTCTACATACAATTCCTGCGAAAAATTCAGCAGAATTATAGCAGAGAGGAGATCCTCTTCCGAGACTTTCATATTTTGCTACAGGCAGAAAAGATTATTCAACATTCACCCAGCGCATGGTCCGCATTTTCGAATACTGCCTCAATGATACGAAATATACCTCTCCTCAACACTTGGAAACCTATGCACTCACATAATGAGCAATTTATTGGTTTGATGTCTACCCTACATTCACACTGGCAGGAAAATTGTCCCCGTGAAATTTTCAGTTCAAACAGAGCCGATCAAGTCGCGAAATTTTTGAACATGACATCGTCTCGCATGAAACTAATCAGTAAATTACACCAGTCACCATCTTTGTAGAACCACTTTTTCCACAAAACTTCATTATGAACCATCTCTAAACTTCTTTCCTAAACGGTGCATAATCAATGCACAATGCAATGCGTCTATGCGTCGAGGAAACTCGGGAAATGCAGAATGTCACAAACATCGCCGCTGGTGAATGTGATTTTCTGCTGCGACAGTCCTTTCGAGAAGAACAAGAGTAAGAAACGCAATTCCAGCTCTTGGATACATGCATTGGAGTATTGTGTCACGTCAGTAATGTGCAGTGTCTCTGTGTAAAAAACAAGCTGCTGTGCATACGAGAAACAACGAACCGCATCCAACAGTCGTGCAAGGCCTCCCTCTACCAAGGGGGTCGACTTTGGCGTGAACAATTTCTGCTTTTCGTTCTTTTCAGAAAAGGCAAGAGCGTATTTCAGAGTCCATGCTTCAAGCGGCACTTTCAGAACAGCAGGCGGGTTTGAGGTTTGCGAAACCAAATTCAAGAAACTGTTCACTAGTTCTGCATGGACTTTTTCTGCGGCAGATGCATGAACATGCCAAGTCAGCTGTGTCACTTGCATAGCGGAGACGATTTCACGCATGGGTGACTTGACGAGAAAAAAATTGACGTTTGGATTCTGGATATTCTCGGGTATAAACGGAATAATCATCGGGCTGGTGACCGCTGTCTTCAAAACGTATTCACCGACCATGAACAGAATCCACGATTGCTGCAATCTGTCTGAAATTGAAATGGAGCGCAAGCACATGGTCTCGGTAAAAGTGTACGATCAATGGCAGACTCATGATATCTACTGCGATTGACTTCATGAACGTAGGACATGGCATGGCTTGGTGCAGGGAATTTGCGTTGACAATAGACAATATGCACCACAGCGCGTCTATGACGCTGTAACACGCGGACAATATGCGAGTTGGGCTGATCAAATGAATACAAACACATGGCAAATTACTTTGACTGTCCTTTTTCTGAGCAATTAGCTTGAAATCGACATATGCCAGGACCATGCGTGCCTTGTCTGGCTGTAGATTCTGAGTGTGCATTTCACACGCAACCACGCTGAAAAAAATACAGCTATGTGCTTGCTTCTCCCCTTCAGTGATAGCCCCGCACGCCGTGCATCTCTTCTGTAGAAAGTATGCCGTATGACACTGACTCGCAACCACCTCTCTATCAATTCGTTTATCGTCACAAGTGAAAAACTCCTCGTCGTCCTTCTCGATATTTGCCTTTTTAAGACTCAACAGGTATTTGCTGGCGGTGTAGGCCAAAACACGTGTAACAAAACGCCTTTTTTTTTTGAATAAAAATCACCTTGTGCACAGAAATCACGTTTTCCGCCAGAGAATTCGTGCAATTCAACCTCACCCCCTGCATGGTGTGTACAAACTTGAAGTCGATTTTTAACAAGGCACACATCTCTTTGAGTCCGAATGTTTTCAAAATGCTGCTCTCTAGTGCGTCTGGTGTAATGTGCTCCACATGCTGCAAAAGCATGCGCATGCCCCTCGGGGTCGGCTGTATACGACTTCTAAAAACCCGAGATCACCATTTATTGGGGAAAAAACACAAATAGAACCTCAAAAAGAGTTCGTGAAAGATTAAATCACGTCAACAAAGACCACACAAAGAAAACATCGGCGAGCACGAATCACAGCTCACACTGCGTTTAGTCTAAACTTTCCCTGTGCTCTAACCCTTGGTAGGATTGTTTCTCAGGGGTGAATTTATGATGGTGCGTTTTGCACGGAAGCCACTGGCACATTCTGTACCTTTTCTGCAGGGTCATACCAATATTCGAGAAAGGGCCTGGTCATGATTAATTGGCTGTGACCATCCTTTTTGATGCATTTATATTCTCTTCCATTGTAATTAAAGGATTCGAATTTCGAATTTTGGAAATTTTTGAACGCTTCAAGTTTTGTAGATACTGTCATTTCGTCGCTCGTGTATTCCACGCTGAAAATAAGATATGGCATTTTTTCGTCAGACTTATGCTTGAAACAATTCGCCGGTTGCCTCCGGAAATTGACGACAATTGATTCATAATTACATCACTGAAGTGCAATTTCACAGCGAGCAGTGTTTCATTTTCTGGTGCTTCAGAAGTAAGGTCCAAGTAAAAAATAACAAAGTTTATGTAACAAGTGACCGTCGGTGGATTTTGAACAGAATATTATCGCACATATTCGAGAATTCCACCGAGCAACACCAAAGTAATACTGAACAAGTAGTAAAAATTCTGCACCATTTTCGCATCGACAGAATGCGAATTCGATTCCGCTTTCAATGTTAGTATTTCTCCCTTTTGTGTAAGAAGTAGCTCCTTTTGATTCTTTAAGTTCTTGTATACAATTGCTAATTCTTCTTGGAGATGCTTCAATTCTTCTTCCTCTTTTTGCCATAAATTATCACATCACGAGTAGGCTCCTCGTTTCTGTTAGATTTCGGTGCAAGGGCAGATTTTGTCTTTTCGACTGTAATTTTCTGTTGTATGATACTCTGCTCTAGATTTTCAGCGATAATTCGTCCTTCCTGGTATTCACGAGTACCTCCCGAAAATGTCTCGGACAGCTTTTTTATTTTCGTGAATAAGGCGTTGTGATAGTTGAATACTTTCTACCTGCACTTTTTTGAAGTGAAGAATTCTTTGTAAATAATCTGTAGTTGCGATATGGCAGGATTTATGAGCAATTCTTGCAAACGCGAGGGTTTGATTTTTGGCACGAGGTCAGTCAAAGCATCTTTTGGGATCCGCGACCACATGGTCTCTACTAGGCTACGATTTTCATCATCAGCGGATCCATACGTTGACATAAATTCCATATGCTTCCTGGAGACAAAAACTCCCAGTATTCCGAGCTGTGCGGTTGAAAACACCCGTTTCGGCTCGCGAATTTCCAAGGCTCTGAATTGGCAATGTCGGTTGTACTGGCAGTATTCTCCACGATTTTTTGCGAAAAGGACGTCTCATGCTTGCGGATAATTTTGTTTAATTCATCGAAAACGCTTGGCGTTTCTATTTGCGGACACACAGTCGAGCTCTTCGTCCGAAGCGTTTCCAAGAGACCACGCAGGAACATGTTAGTTTCGCGGCTGTTTTCTGCCTGCTTTGATGCATTTTCTACCAAGCCTATTCCGTCTGTGCGTACATTTCAGTTCTCGTCCAGCACCTAGGCACACAGAGCTTTGTCTGCGAACAATGCACAAAATTCCTGCTGATTCCTTGCACAGTCGCAAATCAGCTGGCTCTGCAAGAGACTTATAGAAGCGCTTAGCTCGTTTTCCGCGTCACTTTCAATAGTTCCGCGTTTTACTTCGGCGGTTTGTTGTTTATGGAACCACTTGGCCAGGAAAATATTGGCTTTGTTGCTGCGCAGCCCAAACCAATCAGCGAGGATTCGAGAAAATTTTGTCTCCTTCGAGCATGCCAGCTGTAACAAATACAACGACAAAATCTGCACAGCATTCACAAGATTGAGGTCCGGCAATATCAGGTCGTGGACACTTGTGTTTGAAGCGATGGGCAAAGGAAACATTGCAGCCCCTTGTATGCTCGAATTGTTACTATTTTTCTCGCCATCATTCTTACTCGACCTTTGTCGACCACCGTCCTCCGTGCTTCTTGCAAGGCCGTTCTTCCTCGAAGGCATATATTTTCCTGATATTCTCCGTGAATACCCGATGTATTTATATATCATTATGATGTCGTTACATCTGTCACCTCTTCGTTTTGTCTGTTTCACAAAAAGCTGCTGAAAAATGCACATCTCGATACATCTCTGCTCTCACGACAAAAACAAAATATCACAAAAATGTCCTACCTGTGTCGCATATTCATAATGTTGTAACGTTTAGCACAATATGAGGGGTTTTTAGAAATTCAAGTTTTTGTGTATGCGCAAGGTGCTTTGTGTGATCTCAAATACAATTTCTGTGCAAAAAATCTGAGACTTGTCAAAAAGAAATTGCAACCCTCCAGAAATTTCTGCTCTCACACCAAAACCAAAAATCACAAAAACGTCGAATTTTGCATTATATTCGTGATTTCGTGTCATTTTAAGCACAATATCACGTATTTTCTGACTTTTCAGTTTTGGTGTTGGCTTGCACGTGTTGCATGTGGTGTTGCACGAAGTGTTGTATCTCGACTTAGATGGTTGCTGGTACATCGGTTGCTGGTACATGGGTTGCTACAGGGGTTGCTGCTGCATCAGTTGCTGCATCTGCATCGGTTGCTAGTGCATCGCTTGCTAGTGCATCGCGTTCTACATCGCTTGCTGCTGTCTCTACTACATCGCTTGCTGCTGTCTCTGCCTTGTTCAGTCGCTAGTCCCTTCAATTCAACCGCTAATCCCTTCAATTCAACCCCCCTCCTTCGTATAAAACAGATACACAAATAGACGATGTTTCCGCACATGTGGTATGCATGTGTCTACACATGTTGTATGCATGTATGTGTCTATACCTTCATGTCTCTCGTGTGTCTATACCTTCAAGTCTCTTTGTATTTCTGTGTGGCACTGAGGGTCAGGACAGATGAAAGATGAGGACGTAGATGAAACATCAGGCAGCATGTGCACATGGCCCGCAACATGTGTCTGAGATCACTCCAACAAAAGAGGTGTCGAGCTCACTGAAAGCCAATTGTGGTGTCGATAAAATCCTTCATATACATTGAAAATTGTGGCATGATAATAATAATACAAACTGTATGAAACTATATGAAAATTTGACGAGTACTTGTCAGAACACATCTGCTCCGTGTGTAACACATGTGCTGCGTGTGTCTACCCGATTACGTGTACACAATGTGTGTGTGCCTGTGTGTGCGTGTGCGTGTGGGCATGTACGTGTGCGTGCGTGTGTGCGTGTGCACGCATGTACGTGTGCGTGCGTGTGCGAGTGTGTGTGCATGTGCGCGTGAAGGTATTTCTGGCGTGTATATCCGAGTGGGCACCTATCTCAATGCGTGGTTGTGTCATGTGTGATATGATGCGGCTGCAGACACTTGTCTAGGAGCATCTTGCTCATGTATGCTGCTACGTTGCGATGTCACGGTTGCTACGCTGTGGAGCTGCGTCATTCTGCGTCTTGCTGCGTCTTGCTGCGTCTTGCTGCGTCTTGCTCTTCATGTGGCGTTTGGTGTGTGGTGCCCCTGGTAGAGCGGCGCTGCGGCGTATGTGCTTATCGGTATGTGGCGATCGCTATCTGACTACCATGTCCTTACCGATGCCTTGTGTGTCTCATGCGCTCACGATTTCATCTTAAAGCTTGTCTGTGAGGTGCAAGGGTGGGCGGTGTTTGTTGATATGGTGGTGTGTGTGTGATGGTGTGTGTGTGCATAAAGTGGTTGCATCTTGTCTGGCTGTGGGGCTAGGTCGTGTGGTGCTACGTGTGCTTGCTAGTGCGCCACAAAGGCTTTTTGCAAGTGCCGAGCGCGCCATGTGGAAAACAGGTGTTGCTCTTCTATCACTCCCTGTGTCTTGCTCTTCTTTCCCTCCCTTGTCTCTCCCTCCCTTTCGCAAAAGCAGGTCTTGCTTTTCTCTCTGCATTTCGCATTTGGACCCCCCCCCCTTGCAATGCCCTTGTTGTTGCTTGACCTGGGAGTAGAGCTCATTCAAAGACTGAGACAGCTTTCGGCGACGGCACGTAGGGCCGCACAGACACGTAGGGCCGCACAGACACGTAGGGCCGCACAGACGTGTCCTTGCCTCCAAGGTGGGGCGACTGGCTTTGCATGCTTGCTCGTGTCCTCGATCCAGGGCTTGGTACCTTAGTCAACAGCAGCGCTTCAGCTACACTCGTTAGATTGGTGGGAGAGCGCGGCGGAGACTTTGGGGGTGAACGTGGAAGCCTCGGCGCCGTCTTGAGCATTGGCAATGGCGATCCATTCACACTCCCGTAGAAATGCAGAGGGTCGAGATCAGGACGCACGATCGGTAAGGCGGGTTTGATGTTACGGTATGGGCTTTGACCTGTTGATGCGAGGTCATTGATCGTAGTGCTCATGGCGTTGTAGGATGTCTGGTGCTCCGACCCCGACGCCCTGCTGCCTCCTGCCACATACCTTACTTCAACAATACGCCATACCAGGTGCAGGCCACCTGTGCGGCCTAGCAACTAGCGGTGGAGGTGACAGGTTGCAGAGCCGGCGAGAGGGCTGGGACCTACGCGAAGCTCAATTCTACTATATATTTCATCCACACACAGTTTTACATCAATACACATCAAAATGCTCAGCGAGGGAGACAGAAAAATAAAAAGAATGGGGGGTGGGAAACAGACCCATAGTTTTGGGGCGAGCGGAGGAAGGGCGATTGGTATGAATATTGGCATGGCGCGGATCGAAGCCACGGCCATCAAACGCCATGTTCACCTCCTCCCACGTTTTGAAGTCGTAGACCTGTGCATCTCCCGGAAATCGCACTTGAAACGTGGCTCTCACGCTACTGCCTCCAGGCAGCGACCGCTGCGGGATGTTGATACTCTCTGCTTCACCAACAGTGCGCGGACGAGCGCCAGACATGGCCGTGCCAACGCGAGAGGCTTGACGCGATGGCTGCGCACTGTTACAGCAATGCACTATTTCACTGTCAGTTGCCACGTTTTAAGAGTCCCAGACGGGTTGGCAAAGTAGCACATACATGTATACACGCACACACACGCATACGAACACACACACGATACCTGAGAGGGGTCGCGGGAGTCGCAAGACGGCTCGAGGCCTTCTGGCTCGGCGGGCCGCTGGGAAACGGACCATTCAGCTTCCAGGGCTGGAGCTTCCTCGTGCGCATCAACTCCGGAGTTTGTGGCGGCGTGTTCATCATCAGCATGTCTGACGTCCAATTTCCCGCCTGTCGATTTGTTGATTTGTTTTTCATGTCTTCAGTTTTGCGAAAGAATCACACGACACTCACAAATAAGAGAGCACGAAAGCAGGAACCTGCTTCCACTCTTGCTGCCGGCCATGATTCGGCACACAGATCATGGCGCCACCCGGGCCTTGCACCCAGTTCCACATATTTGACGACACCATCTGTCGAAATGGAACCCTGTGGAACAACCCAGGCAGCTGTAGAGAACAAGATTCAATAGAGAAAAAGATATCGTGTGCGTGTGTAATTTCCACCCCACAGTCCCAGATTACAATGAGCAATAGAGAGCCAGAGAGAAAGCTGGAGGTTGATCGAGAGCGCTCGCGAGCGCGAGCGCGCGGGTGCGCGAGGAGTGCGAGGGCGGGAAGCGATGGAAGAGAAGGGATGGCAGTCGATTCAATTCTCTATGATCTACAGTCCTTGTACACCGCAAGTTGAAGAATGAGATCAGTGGACACACAGTGTGATGGAGCTTTTTGCAGTGTTGGAATCGCCGATTCCAATTGAAATCTACGCCAGCAGCTGCTCTTGCAAAAGAAAACGGCTGGGTGCATACGAACCTCAACTAGGATAGCGCCACTAACAGGGAGCAACGGTTCAAGTCAGCACGTTGCCTGTTAGCCGTATGGTCTGGTTCGTGATCAGTCAAGCTCTGCTCATTATTCCACACTACGAGAACCTCCGGTCCTCGGTACCCCCCCCAATTTTTTTTTTTTAAATTTAAAAGTGTTTATTAAGGAGTAACCTCAGCGAGAGGAGTAAGCAACATTCAACATTAAAATCGAAAGACACCCAGTTCGCAGCTGTTAAACTCCCCAAATGTCTAGAGGAGCCCTACAACACCAATTTGATCGTAAGAAAATCTCCCAAGGGGGGGTTTCTTTGTTGGGGGGATCCCAAATCAAGAACCCGGAGGAAGAGGAACCCCCCTTCAAACTC
>Ga0209491_10011008_pt1 | contig 10744 bp, 8 predicted proteins | sample BON02_FD_187213 | JGI IMG/M metagenome (GOLD analysis project Ga0209491, IMG submission 187213) | Freshwater microbial communities from Lake Bonney liftoff mats and glacier meltwater in Antarctica - BON-02 (SPAdes) (version 2) | ecosystem: Environmental > Aquatic > Freshwater > Ice > Glacier...
TGTATCTAATGGCAATCTTTGCACAGACATAGTATTTGATGTCACAGATATAGTCTTTGATGACGTAGGCGCGCCTGCGATCTCTGACACATTCGGCCTGCTCACTGTATGCCATTCCTCTACTTCCTGTCACACGTATGAATACGTCACGTCGCATATATGCATGAGGCATGTCACACGTATGAATGAAGTATGGGGCACATATGAATGAGGCATGTCACACACATGAATGGGGCACGTCACGAATAGGAATGAAGTATGGGGCACATATGATTGCCCACGACTCGTGAGCCATTCCTTTGCTTCCTGTCACACGTATGAATCAGTCACGTCGCACATATGAATAAGTCATATCCCATATCTGAATAAGTCATGTCCCACATATGAATGAGGCGTGTCACAAATATGAATGAAGTATGGTGCACATATGAAACCCCACGACTGGTGAGCCATTCCTCTGCTTCCTGTCACACGTATGCATGAGTTGTGCCACACAGATAAAAGAGGCTTGTCACGCATATGAATGAGGCACGGTACACTGTGGATGAGGCGAGGCATATTGCACATATGTATGCGCCATGTCATACATATGTATGGGCCATGTCACACATATGTATGAGCCATGTCACACATATGAATGAGGCATATTGCACATATGTGTGAGCCATGTCACGCATATGTATGAGCCATGTCACGCATATGTATGGGCCATGTCACACATATGTATGAGCCATGTCACGCATATGAATGAGGCATATTGCACATATGTGTGAGCCATGTCACACATATGTATGAGCCATGTCATACATATGTATGGGCCATGTCACACATATGTATGAGCCATGTCACGCATATGAATGAGGCATATTGCACATATGTGTGAGCCATGTCATACATATGTATGGGCCATGTCACACATATGTATGAGCCATGTCACACATATGAATGAGGCATATTGCACATATGTGTGAGCCATGTCACGCATATGTATGAGCCATGTCACACATTCGAATGAGCCATATCACACATATGAATGAGCCATATCACACATATGAATGAGACATGTCACACATATGAATGGGGCATGTCACACATATGAATGAGCCATGTCACACATTCGAATGAGCCATATCACACATATGAATGAGGCATGTCACACGTATAAATCAGTCATGTCACACGTATGGATTTCCAAAGGCAGACACACACATGGCAGACACACACATGACAGACACACACATGTAGATATCCAAGACGACATCTCTGCCTTTCACACGTGTGGATATCCAGACACACACATGTGGGTATCCAAAAGCACACATGTGGGTATCCAAAAACGCACATGTGGATATCCAAAGACGACATCTCTGCCTTTCACACACGTGAACATCCAGGCAATCACATGTGGATATCCAAAGGCGACATCTTTGCCATTCACACATGTAAATATCCGAAGACACACACATGTTGATATCCAAAGGCGACATTTCTGCCTTTCACACGTGTGGATATCCAGACACACACATGTGGGTATCCAAAAGCACACATGTGGGTATCCAAAAACGCACATGTGGATATCCAAAGACGACATCTCTGCCTTTCACACACGTGAAAATCCAGGCAATCACATGTGGATATCCAAAAGCGACATCTTTGCCATTCACACATGTAAATATCCGAAGACACACACATGTTGATATCCAAAGGCGACATTTCTGCCTTTCACACGTGTGGATATCCAAAGGCACACATGTGGGTATCCAAAAGCACATATGTGGGTATCCAAAGGCATACATGTGGATATCCAAAGGCGACATTTCTGCCTTTCACACATGTGGATATCCAGACACACATGTGGATATCTATATATATACATATATATATATACATACATATATATATACATATATATATATACATACACATATTAGCATTTAATGACAAGGCTGCGCCTGCATTCTCGGATGTGTTGGACCTGAGCACCACATATGATTCATCTACGTCCTGTCACACATGACTGAGACATGTCACACATATGAATGAGACATGTCACACATATGAATGAGGCATGTCACACAGATGAAAGAGTTATGTTACACATATGAATGAGTCATGTCACACATATGAATGAGTCATGTCACACATATAAATGAGGCATGTCACACATATGAAAGAGTTATGTCACACATATGAATTAGTCATGTCACACATATGAAATAAATGAGGCATGTCACACATATGAAAGAGTTATGTCACACATATGAATGAGGCATGTCACACATATGAATGAGTCATGTCACACATATGATTCATCTACGTCCTATCACACATATGAATGAGTCATGTCACACATATGAATGAGGCATGTCACACATATGAAAGAGTCATGTCACACATATGAAAGAGTTATGTCACACATACGAACGACGCATGTTACACATATGAATGACTCATGTCCGCGCAACTGGTGGACACTTCCTCTATTTCCTGTCACACATATGAATGAGTCATGTCACACATATGAATGAGTCATGTCACACATATGAATGAGTCATGTCACACATATGAATGAGCCATGTCACGCATATGACTGAGTCATGTCACACATATGAATGAGTCATGTCACACATATGAATGAGTAATGTTACACATATAACTGAGTCATGTCACACATATGAATGAGTCATGTCACACATATGAATGAGTCATGTCACACATATGAATGAGTCATGGCACACATTTAACTGAGTTATTTCACACGTATGAATGAGCCATGTCACACATATGAATGAGTCAGGTCACACATATGACTGAGTCACGTCACACATATGAATGAGTCCTGTCACACATATGAATGATCATGTCGCACATGCGCAGCCTCTACTTCCTGTCACGCATATGAATGAGGCATATTACACGTATAAATAAGTCATGTCGCACATATAAATTGGGTATGTCACACATACAAATGAGCCATGTCGTTCACATGAAGACGTTGACACAGACATAGACACAGGCACAGGCACAGACACAGACTCAGACTCAGACACGACACAGACACAGACATAGACACAGACATAGACACAGACATAGACATAGACACAGACACAAACATAGACACAGACACAGACAGACGCGGAAACACACAGACACAAACAGACACAGGCATAAAGATAGACACAGAGATACATACACACATAGACAGAAACAGAAACAGACACAGACGTAGACACAGACACAGACAGAGACAGAGACAGAGACACAGACATAGACATAGACACAGACACAGGCATAGACACAGACACAGGTACTGGCACAGGCACAGAAATAGACACAGATACAGACACCAACACAGACACCAACACAGACACAGTCAAAGAAAGACACAGACAAAGACACAGACAAAGACACAGACACAGACACAGACTCAAACTCAGACACACATGCAGACACAAACACAGACACACGCGTGTGCGCGTGTGTACACAGACACAGACACAGACACAGACACAGACACAGACACAGACACAGACACAGACACAGACACAGACACAGACACAGAAACAGACACTGCCACACACACAGACACACGAGTGCGCGCGTGTACACACACACATACGCACGCATACGCATACTTGTGCACGTAGCACGTATGCAATCACGTGCGAAAATACACACACACACACTGCCACACGCACGCACACACATGCACAAACTGTCGCACTGTCGTTGTCTCTCTCTCTTTTGCTCATTCACTACCTCCCCCACAAACAACCCTCATTCTCTCGTTGCTTCTGTTTTCCCTGTCTTTCATTCTCACACACTCACACGCACAAACATTCACTCCCCACACACACAAACAAACAAACACTTCCTCAAAACCGTACCTCTTCTACCCAATCCTGCGGCGACAGAATATCTGCAGGCAAAGATGTCTTTACTCTCCCTTCTACATCAGTTGCTGATCTTTGTACAGATGTAGCATTTGATGACAAGGTCGCGCCTGATACCTTGGACCTGAACAACTCATGTACGCACACACGCACAAACATGTATTTAGACACATACGCATGCATTCCTCAGATGAAAAAATAGTCCTGTAAGTGCCATTGTGTGTGTGTGTGTGAGCATTTCTCTTTCTCTTTCTCTTTCCCCCTCCTCTCTTTAGGTTCGTGTGCATGCGTGAGGGTGCTCGTGTGTATACAGTGTGCTTGTGTGAATGTGAGAAAGTGCGAGCGTGTTTGTGCGCGCACAGGAAAATACCGCAATGATGTTATATTTGCATACCGACACTGGTCAGTCTCTCGTGCGCCTTGCGTGTCGGAATACACGAAGTCCGAGAACGATGAATTACGTGCCGCTTCCACCCCAGCACCATTGTCACGACTCATCAGCATTGGGTTTTCAGCTGTGTGTGTAATGAATTTTTTTGCGTGCTAGCGGTATTATGGTTCGGAAAAAGCGCATTACGGGGCATAGGCGCATACGAACAAGTTTTGACAGCCAAACCACGTGTATCTACTCAAGACTCCTTACCAGGCGCAAGTGTCGACATCAAGTCTTCGAAAATGAAGAGGTATGATGATAGTCATATCTCGGTTCCACCTCCCGTCCTCCCGACCCTCATCTGAAGGTCGGGAGTCGATTTTTATTTTTCGATTTCCATCGCTATATTTCGTGTCTTCGGTCGTGTTCAGTGTGTAACGCCGGTAGCCGGATCAATTTTCGGACCACTTTGATCGAAAGAAAACCCCTCCTTCGGGGGGGTTTTCTGTTTACTGTGTTCCCTGATCAAGAGCCGTGTGTAAGAGATTTCACGAAGAGATGCGACCGTCGCATCTCGTCGTGAAATCTCTTACACACGTCTCTTGATCAGGGAACATAGGAAATAGAAAACCCCCCCGGGGGAGGGGTTTTCTTTCGATCAACTTTCCCATACTCACTTTTCTAAAAGCGATTTCAAGAACGGCCAGATTTCTAAATCTTGCTTCGTTTTTCAAGGAATCCAAGTAATCTCGTCGGCAAAGTTTTTCTCTGCGGAAGAAGTTAACCGCTCAGCTTTATTTCACGAATCTGAATACATGAATCCGCTTTCAAAGGCTTCTTTTTAGGAAAAAGGCCGTGAAAAAGTATTTAAATTAATTGTTCTAATTTGGGGATAAATGAATTCACCCCACAGACACAAAGTAATGGCATTTGAATATCAAGTAAAGTAGATCTTGAAATCTCGTTCTTGAACTCACTTTTAGAAAAGTGAGTCTAGGAAAGTGTTCTGAAAAATTGATCCGGCTACCGGCGTGAATAACAAACAAAATAAGAAAGAAACAAAGAAAGCGATTAGGTTGGGTCTTCGAAGGAGAGAAAGAAAGAACGAAACAAACAAACAAACAAAAAAACATGCGCACCACTTGTATGCGTTCCTGAGGTAATTGGATTGCTAGCTGTGTGGCGGCATAACAAACCCAAAACCAAAACAAACCAAAACAAACAAACAATCTGATCGAAAGAAAAGCCCCCCCCCGGGGGGGTTTCCTGTTTACTATGGTCCCTCATCAAGAACCGTGAGTAAGAGGACCCCCCTCGAAGCTCCTGGTACAAATTCTTCGAAGGAGTCCTCTTACTCACGGTTCTTGATGAGGGAACATAGTAAATAGGAAACCCCGAGGGGGAGGTTTCTTTCGGTCAACTTGTCCAGTTATCGTTGGCCAGGCCAAATATCACTGGACACGTAGAGCTTTGAACAAAGCTACTAGACTATTTCTTATGATTTCATTAATGTCTCTGTCCCGGTGCTGGAGCGGTGTCATGGTGTCCACTCTCAAAGTCTATCATGTGCAGAGGACTGATGCATATCCCACGACCGGAAATCTTCAGATTGACTTCCCGCCCCGACTCCCTGGGCAGTCTCTCGGACCCTTTTGTACACTGTGAACTTTGCGCACTCTCTGAGTCGGGTCGACTCGACTCTCCCGAAACAACAGACTCGTTTCCATCTTTCTTTCTTTCTTTTTTGGGTTTAGAAGACCCAACCTAATCACTGGACTAAGCGGATGGCGAACACCCGATTAGCCACCCGCCCGACCCAATCAATGATGTATGTTCCCTTACAGGTAAATAGATGTCAACAATGTATTTTACTTATTGTTGAGTACAAATATCTAAAATCATGTTCCGGAGATTTTTATTTTCCAGAATTTGATCCTCCGCACAAGATTATGCGGTATTGGGTTTATTACTCAACCCAGTTGTGTTTGGATTTCCACCTGACAGAATCTGTCAGGCGGAAATGATTTGTATTGGTGGTGTACCAGTTTTGAAAAAGTATTTCGGCGGGGCCGGCCCTTAAATCTTTACATGATTCATAGGGGCGGGCGGTTAGGACCCAAGAAACTGTCCCCTTGGCACTCTTTCTTTCTTTCTTTCTTGGGTTTCGAAGACCCAATCTAATCACTGGACTAAGCGGATGGCGAACGCTCTTTCTTGGGTTTCGAACAACCTACCTAACGTTCGCTAAGCCGATTTCGACCATTGTGTTGCTTTGTTGTATTAAACCGATATTGGGGAATCGTTATGTACGGTCCCGGGGCTTCATCGTGAGCGAGCCAAGGGAGACGCACCCACGATCTGAGATCGCCGACGTCCCAACCTTACCCTGTCCCCCCTTAGATAACCTGGGGTGTCCGGATCCTCACCCTGCACCTTAGTGTCGGGAGGTGACAAATGACTAGACTCCCGCCAAACATGATAAAGGACTGTTGACGTCAAAGGCTGACAAAGCCATGAGTCGGCCCATGACGGCTGCAGTGATACGACTTGCTTGTGTGCACATCATTTGCGCACAATCGTCAATAGGTAAGAGGCGACACAGCGTTGGAATCATCTGTTGCGTCATCGGCCTACTGATAATGTTCTGTTTCAAGACTCTGACTCATTGAACGATGGTAGCGATTATCCAGCCTGAATGATGAACGTGTTCCCCCAGGCTCTGGACTGGCTGCAAGGCAAGGAAGCATCATTGCATCGCACGCTGGTGAAAGCAACAGACTCCACTTTGTCAAGAAGCAGTACAAAAATGTTGATGGCAGGAGGAGAAGTATGCAGAACAAACATGCCGAGCCGATCAAGACAAAAAGAATGCTGCACGCAAATGCGATCTTTCCTGTGTCTGAGAATGTCACAAAGACGCGGGATCATACTACTGCGCACGCCTATAGCGACGAGCAGGTGAAAATGAATTCGTTTGTGCGTGTGATCTTTCACACACAGCCCAATAAACTCACGTGTTGACGTTACAGATTGCAGAGAAGAGTGCGTGCTGCAATCACTTTATATGCGGGAACTCTACGACTGAAATCTTGTGTGAAAGCGTCAACGGGACTGATGTCGGAGGAATGGCCACGGCCCCTTCTGCTGGTAATTGCAAGGCGACCGTCAAAAGGTGAGTGTGCGTGGAAGGGACGGAGAGCTTTTTGCAAAGATGCGTCACGTGTACAGCAGTGTGCTTCTTTGCGTTCGATTATGTACATTATCAATTGACGGGTCCGAGAATGCAAACAGGTGCCAATGTATCTGGCAAAATTTTACTCTAGACGAATTAGCTACTAAAGCCGAAGCATCTCCCCAGGCTGATGACAAAAAAGTAAGTAGCAAATAGGCACATACATATTCATGCAGATTTGAAAGAGTGTGTATATAGGTGTGCATGTGTGTGTAATACATTCGTATGTGTATATGATGTACACGTAGATACATATCAAAATAAATGTATGCATGTATGTATTTATGCGAACACACACACACACACACTGACATGAATTTACGCATTTGTGACAATATGTGTATGCATATATATATATAAAGATATATACATATATATATATACAACATATATATATATATATATATATATACATACATACATACATATAAGTGCATATGCACACACACTTCAAATATATATGTATATATATATACATATATATATACACACATACATATATATGTATACATATATATAAATATATATAAATATATATATATATACATATATACATACATACGCAATTTGTAAATGTACATATTTACTCGTATGAATATATGTATAGTGTAGATACAAATGCACGTAGCACCGTATCCATTTATACATTGATGCATGCGATGTGCTTATACCCGTAAATAGAGAGCTCGATTCACATATACATATCGATCCATAATTTTTTCATTTTTTGTGTACATATAGATACAGATGCATATGAATGCATGCATAGTACAGATACAAATGCACGTACGAATGTATTCATGTATACACCATTTATACATGTATATACGCGATGTGTATATACAATTGAATAGAGCTCGATTGAGATCCGTGTGTAAATAGACACATTCATACGTGCATTTGTATCTACACGTGTATATACAATTGAATAGAGCTCGATTGATACATACACTTTGATCCGTGTGTAAATAGACACATTCATACGTGCATTTGTATCTACACTATACATACTTTCATACGTGCATCTGTATCTATACATATATATTAGTCAACTGAGGCTCCGAAAATGCCACTTATTAGCCACCATTGTTTTTCTTTATACTCACACATCAAAGACACACACACATACACACACGCACGCACGCACACATACACACACACACAAACACACACGCACACATACACACACACACACACACACACGTCACACCACAGAGACGGCCAGACACGCAGAAATGGACACAGACATAGACACAGACATAGACACAGACACAGTCACAGACAGACACAGACACACTCGCAGGCACAGATACAGACACAAACACAAACATAGTTATAGATACAGACACTCACATAGACACAGACACAGACACAGACACAGACAAAGTCACAGACACAGACACAGACATAGACACAGGCACAGGCGCAGACACAGACACAGATTGTCATCGGCATTTGTGTCTATACATTCATATGGGGTGGCTACGATTAGTAGGCTCCTTAAAATTATAGGTCTCTTTTGCAAAAGAGCCCTGTAAAAGAGACTATATTCTGCAAAAGAGACCTATCAATTTAAGGAGCCTACTAATCGTAGCCACCCCATACGTGCATCTGTATCTATACATGGATGTTGCGAAAGCAAGAAAAGAAAAAAAAGGAAAAAAACAGATACAGATGCAATTGTATCTGTACATAGATGTTGAGAAAGCAAGAAACACAGTGTTAATGACACAACAGCACACAATTAATAACACGAATGCGAATAAAAAAAAATGCGGTGGAAAAAAAAGACTGTGCAGGGGTTCTGCTACGGGTGGAGCATAGAACACATTATCAATGACACAAATGCCCAAAATTTCCCGCAAAAATCGAGTACGGTGAACTTGTCGACGCTTGTTCTTGTGTGCATCCCTCTCAGCATAGCGCTCTGCTGTTTCGTCTGCGGCATTTTATGGTAATGTGTTGAGGTGTTTAATAGCGTGTTGTATCGTACTGTAGTGTGTTGCAGCGTGTTGCAGTGTGGTGCAGTGTGGTGCAGTGTGTTGCAGTGCGTTGCAGTGTGAGTTCTTGTGTGCATCCCTCTCAGCATGGCGCTCTGCTGTTTCGTTTGCGGCATTTTGTGGTAATGTATTGCAGCGTGTTGCAGCGTGTTGCAGCGTGTTGCAGCATGTTGCAGCGTGTTGCAGCGTGTTGCAGTGCGTTGCAGCGTACCTTGACGCGTTGTAGTGTGTTGCAGTGTGTTGCAGCGTGTTGCAGTGTGTTGCAGTGTGGGTTCTTGTGTGCCTCCCTCTCAGCATGGTGCTCTGCTGTTGTTTTGGCAGCATTTGGCGGTAATATGTTGAGGTGTACTGTAGCGCGTTGCAGCATGCTTTAGCGAATTGTAGTGTGTTGCAGTGTGTTACAGTGTGTTACAGTGTGTTGCAGCGTGTTGCAGTGTGTCGCATTGTGTTTTCTTGTATGCATCCCTCTCAGCATGGCGCTTTGCTGTTTTGTTTGTGGCATTTTGTGGTAATATATTGTGGTGTGTTGCAGTGTGTTGCAGCGTGTTGCAGCGTGTTGCAGTGTGTTGCAGCATGTTGTCGCATGTTGCAGCGTGAGTCTGTGTTTGCATCCCACTCAGTATGGCACTCTGCTGTTTGTTTGGCGGCATTGTGTATGCAAAAAATTCAAATTCATACAAATTGCATGGGCCCACACACGCGTGCAATCTCTTTATCTCTGTTTCGCACACGCATAAACACACGTACATTACTCTCTCACACACACGTAATCCTCTCTCTCGCACACACACACACACACACACACACACACACATACACACGCGCGCGCGCACACACACACACACACACACGCACACAATCACACACACACACGGCGCGCGTACGCATGCACAAACACACACACACATACACACATACACACAAACACACACATACGCACACACACATGCAAACACACACCCACGCACACACACACGCACACACACATGCAAACACACACACACGCACACACATGCACACACACACACACACACACACACACATACACACACCCACACGCACGCAGGGCCCTGACAATTATCTAGCTCTGCGGGACGTAGGGGCAGTGGCAGTTGCCGATGGAGAGGTAAAAATATATGTGTATGTATATGCATATGCATATATATATATATATATATATGTACATATATATATATATATATATATATATATATATATATATATATATATATATATATATATATAT
>Ga0209491_10011011_pt1 | contig 10744 bp, 7 predicted proteins | sample BON02_FD_187213 | JGI IMG/M metagenome (GOLD analysis project Ga0209491, IMG submission 187213) | Freshwater microbial communities from Lake Bonney liftoff mats and glacier meltwater in Antarctica - BON-02 (SPAdes) (version 2) | ecosystem: Environmental > Aquatic > Freshwater > Ice > Glacier...
CCGCGAGAGATATAGAGCCCTAAGGTATTACCTTAAGCTCTATACTTGGGGGTAAGACGAGATAACCATAGTATTTAGCACCTAGTAGACAGTAAACCAAGACGTACCGCCACCGAGGCGACGCTACGACTTTAAGGCCGACTACAGGCACGGGCATGACGAGGCGACCTCTACAAGGCCAACTCGACGTACAGGAACAGGAAGACGCAGAGCGTCTTGAGTATACAGTAATATCCCCCTTATATAGCAGTTGATAACCGCGCGAGCTGGTGTTCTTCCGAACACTGACCGCGGCCACTCAGCTTACATGTATTGCCGAGATGTAACCTGAGCAATCAAACCCAATGATGAGACGTATTCAAACCCGACGACGAGGCCAGTGCGCACCGGCCTCAGTCATCATCATCACAGGAATCAGTAACGGTTTACAGGCACCCATACCCCCCAGATTTATCGTCTATCTTCCAGAGTAATGACTAAGGTTAAACCTTATTCCTTACTCTCCAAGATAACGACCCCCTCACAAAAGATAAACACCCAGATTCTCGTGAATGACCATTGCGATTGCGGACGGGCGACAGTTTTGCCGACGAACGGCCTCAGCGTGCCGACCAATCATCCGTGACAAACCATCAACCAGAACCCAAAAACCAGAACCCAGCAGTCGCGTGCCCCGGCCACCATGCCGGAGGCGCCCCAACCATGTAACCCAGCGGGCTTATGCCCGAACAGCCAACTACCAGGAGACATGAACATCCAGTCGCAGATCAACCCGCTCGCGTCAGCTGACACGGGCGGGACGGCTGGCTATGATGCCGCGGCGTGTGTTAGCCCACGCGGCAAGTGTGATGGCGCGAGTGTGTGCGACGCGCGCAATGCCAGAGTACCTTCTCCTACAACCTTGCCTTTACAAGCACGACAAGTCGTAGCTCCACAAGCACAGAACTCCGGCACCGGCGCCGCGGTCAGCGAGCTCGCCATCAACCCTACCATCGAGAGCGCGGGCAGCAACACGCCCGCCGCCTCCACCTCCACCTCCAAGGACACGACCAAGGGCAAGATCACCGCTTACTTCGTCAAGTCGACCGCGGACGGTCGGGCCAGGCGGTCTGCCGTGCGCGGTCCTTCCGCTCCCTCCGTCCCTTCCATTTCCATTCCAGTCCCTACCCCGGCCGGCGTTGCTCCTTTCGACGCTATCGCTCTCGCCGTCCCTTCCGTTTCCATTCCAGTCCCTACCCCGGCCGGCGTCTCTCCTTTGGACGCTGTCGCTCCCTCCGTCCCTTCCGTTTCCCGGAGGGTCAAGTTCGACCTTCCTCCGGCCGGTGTTACTCCTTCTAACGCTGTCGCTCTCTCCATCCCTTCCGTTTCCCCACCCGCCCCTCGCCGACGGACGGTTGCTTCTACGAACGACTCGTCCATCTCGCAGCCGACGAGAGCTGCTTCGCAGCATTCTACGAACGAATTCACCTCCAGGACTCGGCTCTACGTCGTTTGCGGATCTCGTCTCGTCGCATCTGGTATTAAGCTAAACGCAGCCGCGGGAACCAAGGCCCCGCCTGCGCAAACATCCAATAAAACCATATTTACCAACAACACCTCTCCTAACCTCGGGCGCTCTGAAGAGTCGCACAACGTCACCATCGAGGAGTCGCCCAACGTCACCATCGAGGAGTCGCCCAACGTCACCATCGAGGAGTCGCCCAACGTCACCATCGAGGAGTCGCCCAACGTCACCATCGAGGAGTCGTCCAACGTCACCATCAAGGAGTTGCCCAACGTCACCATCAAGAAGTCTAAGACGAGGCTGCGGGAAAACAAGAAGTTGAAGAAGCAGGCCTCCGAGGCTAAAGACAACTCTTCCGATGCCCTCCTCCCCTGGGCAAACTATACCTATGCCGAACTCCGTAGTTATCGCGATGAAATGGAGATGGCGTTCACCGGGTACACCTACGCCCTTCTACCCGAGAGCCCCATTGACGAGTTCACTCCCACGCAGGTTGTTTCTGGGCCTCCCACACCCAAACCACCCACTCGTTCCCCCCGTCGGCCTACACCACCAACCCCTCCTATGAGCCGGTTAGCGAAGGAGACCGCGAAGAACGCACGCAACACCCCGAAGGCGGTTAATACTTCTCTCGCCCCCTTGCCTTTGCCCCAGGTCGTCGAGGCGGAGCAGGCACCCACCACGGGTATTCCACCCGTGCCTGATCCCCTTGAGCCCACGATCTTGCCCCAGGCCGTCGAGGCGGAGCAGACACCCACCACGGGTATCCCACCCGTGCCTGTCCCCCTTGACCCCGCGCCCCTACCCCAGGATATTGAGACGGCGGGCGTCCACACCCCCGAACCAACAACCTCTCCACTTGAGGCCGTTACTCCGGCGCCGGTTCCCCTCACCGGTGCCCAAACTACCGCCACGAACACCACCCGTAAACGGTCGCTTAACGCCGCTCGCCTATTCCGTTATCGACAGGGTCTTAATAGCTCGGAACTCCCAATTTCGGAGGCATTGGCATTAAATATCGCCGCCCGCACTTCCATTACCGCCCACACCACGCGCCATTAACACGTTCGCCTTCAGAAATGTAACCGTGCAGCACTCTCCAATGCTAATAGCGAACTTTCTACATTTAAGGCTACCACGTTCAAGGATGCCCGGATCTTAGCCATCCACGCATCTGTAGCGAGTCGCGTTAGCCAAACGGCGCCGTCCGTCTTACGCACCTCTGTAGTGCAGGAGTTAGGCGCTCATTTGCTCTGTGTTACAGAGGATCGTCTCGCGCCCTTTAGCTTGAAGAAACTCTTTCATCATCTTAGCCAAATGGCGCCTTCGTCCCCTAATTTAGACAAACCCGGCCTCGCCGCTAAGAAACCAACTCGGAAACGCATGCAGGCGCCCGATCCAATTCGCCTATACAAGGCCGCCACCCGGCACGTTAAGGCCGCCACCCTTAACCTTAACCATCTGCTTGAGACGCAGAAGCGGTTAACCGCTACTAAGGATGGGCCTTTTATGGACCCAGGATCACCCCCCCCGGTATTAGCGGTGCCCTTCGTTCCACCATCTTGGGCGGCGATAATGACCGGTGGCTACCGCCACCATCGTCTCCAATGCAAACTCCACGCCAACCACCCACCTTCTCGCAAGGAAACACGTAGGGCCAACCGCGCAAACCGTCGCAAGACCCCCCGTAGCTGTGCCGGTCCCCACCATGGACCCGACCGACCCCTTTCTGGTTCCCTTCACTCCGTCCTTCGGTTCACCCCCACCCACTTTCTCGCAAGGAAACGCGTAGGGCCGACCATTGCAAGACACCCCGTAGCTGCGCCGGTCCCGACCCTGGGCCCGGCCGTCGACCTCGTTCTGGTCCACCTCACGCCACTCCGTCACATTCATCATACACCCCCTCTAGGCCTTATCGCCACAACGACGGTTACAGACACGGAGAGAGAGGCGATGACGATAGGGGTAGATCACCACCCCCACCACCACCGAATCCCCCCCGTACAGATCTTCCCAACTTACCGATTCGGTGCCATTATTCGAACCACAAAGGCCAGTGCGAGCGTATTTGCACACTCTATAAAGGCCAGTTCCGTTATAGAGTGGTCAGGAAACATACCACCCTCACGTTTTGCACTGCTAATTGCATGGAGTCTTTTATAGGCGAAGAGCGGGATACACTAATAAGCCAACCGTTCCCGCCACACACACGTCCGACACGCCGCCGACGCGTTGCTTAACCAACGTGTTCGGGCGCTCCTCAAGGGCAAGTGTCCCGACAACCCGCGGAGTGGGTACGCTTGGCCACTTAGGGGTCTATTGGATCGGACGGTGCACGGTGCGCGTGACAGCAGGTATGGGCTTACAAGATAGAAGCACGTGTGCTGTTTTCTCGCGACTCTTGTATGACATCGCTATCAACGCTGTTAATTACCGAGTAGAGGAAGATGGGCATTTTAACATGGCTAGCGTAGGATTACTTCGTTGGGCTGAGGATGTTGAAAACCAACACCTTTTCCGAGTCGTTGGCCTTGACGCCAACTCGGCATTTCACTGTGATAGGTGGGGCCTCGAGTCACCCGGTAGGAATCCCACTAAAGGCACTTATGTCCCGGTAGATCGGGCCCCGGGGGAAAGGAGTAACGGTAAGCGTCGTCAGGACTTCCCTAACCCCTCGGTTGGTCGCTCCCCTCATTTCTCTTCCGCTTCCTCCTCTTCCTCTGACCCACGGGAGCCTATAGCTGATGGTAAGGGGCAAAGTCGGGGGGAAGCCAGCTCCTCCAACTATGTCCACCCACCTCCCGCGAGTGTCGCGGCCCCTCCGGTATCTACTACCATTCCACACCTTATCCTCAGCCGAAGAGTCCCTAGACTACTAGAGAGCAAGAGATCTTGGTGGTCTGTTAGTGACATCCTCAACTACTCTATGGATCCGACTAACCCAGAGGAATGCAAATCCCTGACCGCCTATTTGCACTCTTGTGCTCGAGTTGGTTATATCTCACCTAAAGATGCGGATGCTATCGAACACGCCACTTGTTCAGGGTTAATAGATTGGGCCAATCTCGCTATTAATAAACCTCGCTTCGCAACCTTGGGTATTCCTGCAAGACAGGATCCTGTCTCGCTAATGATCGACCAACACCCGGGAGATAACTATTTTCTTAGCTGCCACTGGGATACGCCACTCTCTCCACCTGTTCCGCAACTTGTCGGAAGGGCACTAGTTCGAAGGAGGCTACCGAGGTTTATCGACCTAGCCACCGACAGGAGTCTTATTCCTGCGGATCTTGACCCTTCTCCAGGGGCCGGAAACGTCCTTCGCGGTATTATTCTCGGCTTACTACGCCAGCCACCGGCACCTAACGAGCCTTGGTGGTCTATTGGCGCTCTCTTAGAGAAGGGGATAAATCTACCCGATTCCGGTTCTCACAGGTCGAGCGTCGTTCAAACCGCTGAATGTTTAGTCAACTATTTACAGGCGTTGGGTACAATCGGAGTCTCCCCGCCTACAGGCTACAGTATTATTCTTGAGGCCGGTTTGTTTGTTTGGGCCAGACTACCCAATTATAGACACCTTGTGGTAATCTTCGAGTATAATGATATCTATGGGCCAACGGCCTTCGGCCGTCGCCACCTCCTTCAAAACCCCGTCCTCGGTATAGGAGAGATATATTATTTCAGGCTTCCTGACCGCCCACTTACGGAACCAAACTCACCAGCCACGCCAGACTCACCAACCACCCCAGATTCACAGCCTCCACCTTCGCCTCCCCGAGACGACAAAGGGCCGCCCATTATTATTAAGGATAACCCGGATGACACTCCGGCCCATTCCGACCCATTTACCTCGAACCCCGACCCCAATCACACGGTCAATCCTCTCCTTGGTAAGGCAGTTACCGCTTTATTTTGCTTTCAAGGGCCAACAGCACAGGATTCCTATACCGTTAGCGAACTTATAGGGCACCTCACGGAATTATCTGAGGATATGACCTACGATAAAAAGTACGAGGTTCGCTTATTCCGCCGGTACCTACAATTGTGCGCCGCAGAGTACTCGGTAACTACCGGAGACGATCATGGCATCTTATGTATCGGATTGCTTCGATGGGCCAAGTTCCCTAGAAACCATCTTATCTATATTTGCTTTGAATCCTACCCACCCGCTTCTCACCCAGGACATAGATGGCGTCTCAGAGTTAACGATGAGGTCCATCCTGACGAGAATGCACTTTCCACTCCGGTCACTACACCCGCTCCGTACACGACTCCCCCTTTGCATCTGTTTGCCGACGCCATCCTTAGTAAAATCGTCACCGAGTTGCTAAAGAAACCTTCATCCCGAAATGATGAATGGTGGACTGTTAATGAGCTTCTAAGTCAGACCACGGAGGTGTGGATGGATATGGGCCCCACTCCAGTAGAGAATTACACACTCCTCACTGTCTACCTGCACTCGTGGGCGGGCAAAACCAAACCAATCCAAGACGCCCACCACGCATCGTGTGTAGGATTATGCGTGGTAGGATTAATTCATTGGGCGACTCAACCAAATAAAGAGTCTATATCTACTTGGTCTCCCAAGACACCAATATCTACTTGGTCTCTAAAGACACGGACGGACCGCACCTAAGTATGGAGAAGGCGGAGACGGCTACCCAGGAAAATTGTGGTGTATTAGGCTTATTAGGGCGGTCACTGACTCCAACCCTGCATCCCCACCTCCAACTCCCCCTCCGCCGGACGATGACCCACCGGAGGATGAGCAGAGAAAGGATAAGGCTGGAGAAACCCCAGGCCCTAGCGAACTATTTTGGGCCATGGAACGGCTATCGAGTGGCCTAAAGGGTTCCACTTCCCAAGGCGGCACTACGGCCCCCGCTCACCAATCTTCGTCCACCCTACCACAACACAACCTCGGGTTACACCCGGATAGTGTTCATGCAGATGAGCCTGGTAAAACGATAAACATACCTCCTGGTTTTATTGACCCAGCCGCTCACGTGGAGGAAGATGTTGATTTTGGGGAAGAAAGATTATTCTTCGGACGATAATTGTGACAACTTTGTGCCCCCACCATCGCCTCCTGATTCACCTCCGCCACCATCGCCTCCCGGCTCACCTCCCGATATGCAAACCGGTATACCGCGCGGGGACCCTGTGGTCAACCTCCCCACACGGCCTACTTCCCGCCGCGTTACCCCTGTAGCACAGACGGAGTCGGAGATCGAATCTATTCGACGTCTCAAACTCACTAAGGAGGCTCGTGATAAGGAGGATAGGTATGAGGCGCTTCACGGTGAAAATGACCGTAGAATACGCGAACTTAACGCGATCACTATGGCCGAGGATGCTGAGCTTGAGCGCCAGATAGAGGAGACTATCGTGCAACTACATATCGATCAACTGACCAGGCTCACCGTGCCACGTAACCACGCTATGTCCACTAGACAACATTCACCCCCGGCGGTAGCTCAATGCGCACTCAAGGACTGCAACAAGGATGCCTTCGTTATCGGGGGTACAGCGTCCCTCTGTTGTAGCCGTAGCCACCTTAGGTACCTACAGGCCATACGCTCTAAAACCAGGTGCGCCCTCCCGGAATGCGAACGCCCGGTCCACTTTAGACCAGACATACTCCTTGCTTACGATTTTTGCTGTATTAACCACGCCAAATTGGCAAATAAATACGGTAATAAACCTGAAGCAGGACCAGGAGAGATCAAGTGTGGCTTTCCAAGCTGCAACAACCTCGTCTTTTATTACTCCACCGCAGGTCACTACAATTTATGTGGTATGACCTGCAGGGAAAGAATGGCTAACCTTCCAGTCACCCCTCCCATGTTGGAGTTAACTTGTACTCGGTTTACCACACTTGCCGCCGGCGCTGTGCCCCCGCCTTCTAATCCTCCTTCCGCTCCGGAATCGATTATTGACTACGGCACGCCACCAGATTCACCCTCTATCTTAACCACACAACCAGCGCCTCTGGCGATCCACCCGCCCCCACACCCAGCGCCTCCGGCGACCACCGATCCACCTACCCACATTCCATTGGCGCTGCTGCCTACTCCAATGCCAGAGTATGCCAGAGGCCTATGTTTCCAATTGGGCCGCCCATTACGTAACAACGGGTTCATCTAACCCGTCCCCGGTTAGAACGAACCCTTTTGGTAGCCAACACACACAGTGTACGCAGCACGCCACCAGTTACACCACCCCTACCACACACAGTCAGAAGTAGCGGTTTTCATAGTTCGTATGGAGAATGAGCCTGGTGAGACCCCCTCATCTAGCTCTTACGTTCTCCCCCGTATAGACCACGAGGACGAGGCTCCGCCACCCTCGAACCCAGCCTCGGCTCCAGCCAGTGATTACGACGAATCCGAGAGCGAGTCGCTCTCTGACTCTTCTTCACATGGAAGTTCACACGCGCAGACCTCGGTCTGCTCATTTTTTTTTCCTAGTACCAGCCTTTTGAGTCGCGCCCGTTACGCCTTTAGCGCCGCTTCGCGAAGTTACTTGGCCGTATTCAAAGAAATATATACCTCCCCCGACTTAATTTGTCGCCAAGCTACTAGAGTCATCACAGACGCACATTCTAAATTCGGCCTCGACTTGCATGCTCGTCATTCCAGGCGGGTAAACAAGTCGCGACATACATATAACGGCGATCTAGACTCTGACCCTATTTCACTTCCACCTTCGGCAGGAGGTTCGTACAAAAACTCCGAGGACGAAGCATCTCCATTAAGGGGGGGAGAAGCCAGGACTCCTGAGTTCGCTCCTGAATATGGCCCTTCTGACCCACCCGGTGTCCCACCAGGACCTCCTAGGAGAACTTTCAATCCTGAACAGGGCCATCTTTTCTCTCAACCTATTTCCGCGGCGCCAGCCGAGGGAGCAGCGCCACCTTTAGTTCCCCCCATTCCATCTCTTCCATCTACGGCTCCCCCGGCTTATAGTGGATTGCTATCCCCACACCTTAGGCCTTCTACGCCTGCTCCCTACCCCACCCCAAACCCTAATTTTGGGATGGATAGTGGATATGATGCTTTCCACACGTGGTATGACCCTAACGGCGATCTCGCATCCCATGCCTCCCTTTAGAGTGCCAGATCGGAACCCGTTGCCGCCCCCGTCCCGCCATGGTTGAATTTAGGGTTAGAGTTAGGGTTAGGGCCTGCCCCCCCTATACGCCGGTAATCGCCACAACTCCACATGTGCCTGTAATCGCCACAACTCCACACGTGCCTGTGATCGCCACAACTCCACACGTGCCTGTACTCGTCGCAGCCCCATACGGACCTATTCCTACGGTGCCACGCCCCGCTAGCGCGTATGCGGAGAGTAATGCTTCTGCCTCCGATGACCTGCGGTCAGAGAAGAACTTCCATGCTCGCGAACAGGCGGTTTACGATCAGGAACGTAAGCTTCTAATTGAAACCCAGAAGTACGAAAGCCTAAACCAAGAGGCTGCACTTAGAGACCTACGGGCAGGTCACGCGGAGCGAAAGAGACTCAAGGACGTAGAGCTAGCTCACATGCACGCTCAAAACGAAACCGCCGCTAACGCTCCACAGCCGCGCCACACACGTTTTGACTCGCACGAGCCTACACGCCATCATCATCGGACCTCCACGGTCCCTCCTGTCCCCGCCACTAACCACTCGGCAGAGCTCCAGGCGTATTTTAACGGCTTGGACCCTACAGGAATGGCCGCCTTTGGTAACCTCAATCCCGCGCCAGCCCCGTTGCATACACCCGGGCCGGGTTGGTTCAATGCTCCCGCCACTCCCCAAACTCATATGCCTACCCCTGGCATATCAAGGAAGAGGGTGCCCTATGGACGGGACAAACCAGAGATAGAGTCTTACAAAACGCCTTGCCCACGGGACCCCTGCGGTAAAGTATTCCACCCGGGGGACCCTAAAGACCAAAGGAACGTCTCCACCAACGCCAATTCCAGCCACTGGATAGCCCTCTTTGAGTTATCCGCCGCGGAACACGCTGCCGTTTACATAGATTCGGAAGATTCAGAGTGGGTTCGCCTAGTACTATCTATGATTAAGAATAGATCAGGCGATAAATGGCATAGTAACTCTATCTATTTGAGAGAGATCTTGACGCAATGGCTAGAGTCGCGCACTCTACAACGCACCAAGGGTAAGTCTAAGGACTCGACAACCGCCCTAAACACGCTAGAAGTCCTAAAATTTCATAGCGATTTATGGGCCGGTGACGATACCACTAAAATTGCGGAGGGATGGGAAACGTTTCGACTAACCTTTATCCGCGCCATTACTAACGCACTCACCCACGGTTGCGATTGGATGGAGATGTCCTCGCCTGTTTGCATGTTTGTAGCCGCGCTCTCAAGACCGGACAGCAGCGAGTATGATCCATCGTAGTTACGGCCATGAAAGACACGTCCCTCTTCTGTAACCCCGTCCTTCACGCTATGGTGATAGTTGCTAATCTCGATAGCTCCTTTTCACAGGGCGTCCCTGGCTATTCCAGAGAAACACCTTCCGCCGCATGAGAAGCGTGTGTCTCCCGCCTGCCAGGCGAGGACGCTCTTAGCTTAGCCAACCGCGTCTTTGATAGCTATTTGCAGAAAATAGGAGACGACATCGACCACCGCACCATTTGGGGTAACGAAGTTTATGCTAGCGAGATAAACACCCGTACCGCCTACTGTCTTGGAAACGATGTTAGTGACCCCGCCCGTGGCCGCGGTAACCATCACCAGTTCACCCTCCGTTGGCACGAGGCACAACAAAGGATTCGCTCCGGAGGTTGTAAAGTACAGGAGATGAGTAATACCTACATCGCCTCTCACCATATTCAGACCTTTGAATTGGCTAATGACGCTGTAAAGGTATTTAACGCACAACATCCAAGTAGCTCTACTCTCAGACGTGTAGCTGCCGTTCAACCTCCGACCAATCCCACTCCAACACCGAGCCGGAGAGATGACGGAGACCTTCACAAAATGGTGGCTGCCTTATCCAAACAAATGTCTACCTTACAGACCAGTACGAAGAAAACACTTACTTCGACTGTTGCAGTGGCCACCCCTCACACACCAAGCGCTCCTGCCCCACAGCGCGGCGGCGGTAAGGGAGAAAGGAGCACCAACACTGGTCGCGGAGGAAGGGGACAACCCTATAACGCGGTCCCTAGGGTAGTCGTAAGCGGAGGCGTAAGCGGATTACCTCCTCCTAATAGTAGGTC
>Ga0209491_10011012_pt1 | contig 10743 bp, 4 predicted proteins | sample BON02_FD_187213 | JGI IMG/M metagenome (GOLD analysis project Ga0209491, IMG submission 187213) | Freshwater microbial communities from Lake Bonney liftoff mats and glacier meltwater in Antarctica - BON-02 (SPAdes) (version 2) | ecosystem: Environmental > Aquatic > Freshwater > Ice > Glacier...
GGGGGGGGGGGGGGGGGGGGGGGGGGGGAGTAGTAAGAAGAGGAAGGCGATGGGAGGGGCGGCTGCGGTGACGGGGGCGGACTTGGCGAATAAGAAAAGTAAAGCGCAGGGGAAATTGGAGAAGGTGTGTATGCTTTTGTCGGATTCTTGCCGGTCGTTGCATTTGGACGAGCGGGTTGCTCAGGTTGGTTTTACCATCGCCGATAGCGCTAGCACAGAGGGGGCGTTGAAGGGCAAAGCGGAAAGTGTCCTTGTTGCTGCTATTCTTTACCTGGCGTGTAAACACTGTGGGGTGCTTAAAAGCATCGCCGAGGTCTGCTCTCAGTTGGGAACGAACAAATTCGAGGTCGGGCGGGTGATTAATGATATTTCTCGGAAGGTCAAGGCCCTTGAAGCTGTCGTTTTTTCGCCGGAGGAAGTGGTGGACAAGTACGGAGGCCAATTACGGTTGCCTCTGGGTCTGCGAGCAGCGGCGGTGGAGGTGATGAAGGCCGCGAGGGAGGTGGGGGGGTTTCAGGGCATGCACCCCCAGACGCTGGCGGGAGCGGCGTTGTTGCTGCTGAGTAACACTAGGAAGATGCAGCAATTTGTGCTGGGAGGGGAGGGAGGAGGAGTGAAGAAGGAGGAGGGAGGAGGAGGGGGTGGGGGTGGACGGAGTGGTGCGTTGGCAGGGACTGTGTTTCCCCCTCCTGCACGGTCGGTGGGAGAGGTGACGGGCGCGACGCTTGTGGGAGTTGGGACGATGAAGAAGGCGCATGCCCTGTTGTATAAACATAGGGAGAGTGTGGTGCCGTCTGTGTATGCTGCGGAGATGGCGAGTCACTTGTTGGAGTTGAGCCCGCCGGCGGAGTTGGAAGTGTAGGGAGGGAGGGAGGGAGGCAGGGAGGGAGGGAGGGTGGGGTGTACAAAACAAAAAGAGATAAGAGAAGAGCTGTAGTGCTTTGCAGCAAGCAGCGAGCCATGTGTGTACAAGTAGGTAGCAAAACAAAAATAACGGAAGAGAAAAAGAGTGAGAACGTCGTGACAACAAAAGCTAGCTTGGCCAGAAGGGCTTACTTTCATTGCGTTTCGTTTGCAGTTCAGTATATCTTTCTTTTTTTTATTGACAGGGGTGTTTTGCTTTGGTTTTCAGCTAGGAATGTGTGTACAGAAAAAGGGGGAGGAGGAAGGAAAGGGCCTTACTTAGACCCTGCGTGGCGGTGGGAGGGACAGGGAGGGGAGGGGCTGCTGCTGCTGTTGCTGCTGCTGCTGCTGTTGCTGCTGCTGCTGCTGTTGCTGCTGCGGTGGTAGATACTGCCTTTGCTCCAGCGTCTGCCTCATCACGTCGAACGGTCGAATTTCTCCCCCCAACGCAGGGTCGGGGGTCTGAAGAAAGGTGAGGATGGTTTGCGGGTGGTATTTCTCGAGCTCTTGCAACAGGAGCAGCAGTCGCTCGGCAATGTGAACGAGGCATCCACTCGTCTCCTCCTCGCTCAACACCCCCATTTCAGGAGCCACCTGATTAGATACCAAAAAGGCCAAAGGCGGGGCAAGCAGCCGTTGCTCCTCCTCAAGCTGCTGCTGTTGGAGCTGTTGCTTCTTTTGCTTTGCCGTCATTTTGGTGGTAGGGGTCGGAGGGGCGGCGGCGGCTGCTGCTGCTGCTGGAGGAGGGGAGGGAGGGCCAACTCGTTGCTGTGCGGCAAGAAGCTTGATATAGAGAGCGCAGAGCCCCATAACCTCTTCTAATCGTCGAGTCGCTTCGAAAGAGGCGCCAGTCACGTAGGCGGCCATGCATTCTGGTGCTACCCCCATCACTAGATCCAGCACTGCGCGCCACAAGTGCGGACGGAATGCCAGACCGTAAAAAGTGGCGCGGACACGCTGGGGGAGGCGGAGCTTGATGGCTGCGGCGGCGGGGGTAGACCCGTTGGGAAGAGCAGAAGTGGTGGTGGTGGTGCTTATGCTCGTTGCTGCTGCTGCTGTTGTTGCTGCTGCTGCTGGTGCTGCTGGGGTGGTGGCGAAAGAAGCAAGGAAGGTATCTGCCCCTCCACAGGATGACGAGACTTGGGGTAAAGAAGGTGGAGGTCTGTGGTGATGGACACCACCACCGCGACTGCTGGGACCGCTGGAAGAAGGGAAATAAAAGGGAGCATGGATAGAAGGCCGAGCAGAAGCAGGGCTGGCGTCAGCGATCAAAATCTCGGTCATAACAGGCACTTTGAGCAGGATCAAATAAGGGTGCCACTGTGCTAGCTCGCTCAATCGATGCACCGCCTCATTATCCCGCTGCCCGTCCAAGCCTAACCGACAGAGCTGTGCAACATCGTCAGGCATCCGTTGCTCCACCACCGTCGAGCAGGGCCGACGCAAGAGACCCTCGCCTTGTCGCAAGACACGAATGACCAGGCTAGCGTCCACGCGTTCTTCTCTTAGAATGGTGGCGGCGTCGGTGGGGAAAGCCATGTAAAGACGATGAAATAAATAAGCTTCTGTTGGTGGAGGGGTGGTCGTGGTCGCGCCGGTAGCACCATCGGCATTAGCCTTGTCCCCCGCGCCAAGCAAAGAGAGTAAGTGCAGCAAAAGCTGACGGCGAAACGCGGCGTGACGACCGGAGAGGTGCAGGCAGAGGGCCGCGATGGACTCGTGAAAGAGACTGAGATGACCCGGACGACTGCTACTACTACTGCTGCTACTACTACTGCTGCTGCTGCTGCTGCTGCTGCTGCTGCTGCTGCTGCTGCTGCTGCTGCTTCTAACAAGGGCAAGGCCTTGCGATATGAGCTTCAACATTGCCATGGCCTCCACGGGCCCCAAGCACGAAGTAGCTCGACCACTCAACAACAAAGGATGATGCCCCCCCCCACTCATTTTCCCCCCTCCTCTAAAGCGAGTCGTCTCCGTCGACGTCGACGCAGCGGCCGCCGCAGCAGCCGCCAATCCCTGCAGCGTCCCGGGGGTAAGCCCCAACTCGCTCACCATCGGGCTCTGCCCCGGCCGACAAAACCAGCGTTGCAGCAAACATAACGCTACATAAACATCCAACGGGGCAAACCCTCCCATCGTACCCGTACCATCACCACCTGCCAGGTTAGCCTTCCCCGCCTCCTTGAAAATGCGACGGACCAAGGGCTCGAGCTCGTCCACGGAAAAGGTCTCAAGCACTTGCGCCAACAGCGCCAAGCGGAGCTTACTGCTACTCCCCCCACCAGCAGTAGCAGCAGCCCCTGCAGGACGGAGGAGCAGCAACTCCCAAATCAACCCTTGGCACCGCGCGCCCAACCCTTCCTCATCCGTCGCCAGCCAATGCATCTGACAAAGCCGACACAACACACTCGCCGTCAAGCGTACCCCTCCCTTAAGCACCACCCTCCCTTCCTCCTTCTCCCCCTCTCCCTCCCCCGTCGCAGCAGGCAACACACGCGCATGCAAGGCCTGCAAGACATAACTGACTTCAACCAGCTGGTCCTCCCCATCCCGACCATGCTTGCGAGTCCACCGCCACCGGCCCGAAGGTCCCATCACCTCCTCGGAACCCACAATACTAACAGCACGACGTAGGACCTCGACGCTGTGTGCTTCTAAGGCTGCTTCGGAGACGAGCAGCGCGCGTTCAATCACGTCGTCTAGTGGCTCTTCTTCTTTTTGGGGGGGTTTGGTGGTAGTGGTTTTGCTTCTCTTGGCAGGGCGCATGAGCTCGAGTAAGCATTGCTGGGCATTGGGACGGAGGAAGGGAAGAGGACGCTTCTTCGGCAGTGTCGTCGGAAGATCAGGATTCTGGGACGGTGACGCTTGAGCTGCTGCAGGAACTGCTGCTGCTACTGCTGGTGCTGCGTCAGCTTCACGCAATTTGCTCGCCAGGCCCCTGGTGCTACTCACGAGCATAAAGCCTCGGAATGCTCTGCTGCTAGCAGCTGGGGTCGAAGGAGGAGCCGAGGGAGGCACCGCCCGTCGAGTCGGCGAGCCCTTCCTCTTCTTCTCCTTCTCCGTCTCAGACACTTCTGCTGCTGCTGCTGCTGCTGCTGCTGCTGCTGCTGCTGCCGTCGCCACCGTAGGCTCCTTGACCTCCTTCCCCAACCAAGCACAAAACACACCAGCACACGCCTCCTTCTCTTTCTCGTCCTTAGGCGCGTGTAATTTCATGTAAGCCCCCACCCGCCGTGCCAGCTTCCGTATTAGAGCACGTCGTGTTCCCAGCGTGCGAGCCAGGCCCCAGGTAGCGAGGGAGGAGGGGGAGAGCAAATTACGATAGACCTGACCGCTGCTGCCTTTTTCGTGTTTGCCCAGTTCTTCGGTCCGAGAAAGGGCGGCGTGGAAACACTCGTGGGAGAGGCCCGAGCAGAGGAGGAGGCGGGGGAGGAGGAGGGGGGGCATGCACCGTGCGGAGGCAGCAGAAACAGCAGGGCATTCGCACTTGGCTAGCTGCATCCAATCGTCGGCTGACAATGCCGCTGTTGCTGCTGCTCCTCCTCCTCCTCCTTCTGCAGTAGCAACAGCAGCAGCAGCAGCAGCAGCAGCAGCAGCAGCAGCAGCCTCGCCCTCACTTAACACCTTGACGGCGCCGGGCACCCCAAGAGGAGGACCAGTGGCAGCGCTTGATCCAGAAGGGAAGAGAAGACCTAGCATTCGTTCCAAGGCCTGGGGTAAGACGGCTTCTTTATGCATGCTTAGAAGAGCAAGACAAGCAGAGAGGAGGGTCCCGGGGAGGAGGACTTCGATAGGTGCAGCAGAGGGAGGTGCGGTCGGTGCCAGCATCAGGCGGATTTGATCACAACTCTGCCAGACCCGCGTGGCTTTGCTGCTGCTACTACTACTACTACTACTGCTGCTGCTGCTTGTCACAGAAGCAGCAGCCTCCTCAAGGGTCGCCTCGATCTCCTCCACGACCAGCCGGCGTAAATGAGGCACATGCTGTATCGTTGCTTGAATCACCAACTTCCTTGACGCCAGCACGCTGGACGCCACAAAACTAAAAAAAGAAGGACTACAAAACGCCCCGCTCAATTTTAATCCTCGTCCCTTCGTCTTGCTCCGACGAATTCGAAATTGTTCCCCCCCCGCCGGGGCTGGCGCTTGTGCCTGCGCAGCAACCGCAGCAAAAGCACCCGGCCCGTGGCAGTGGTAGAAAAGGGCGAGTAAATAATAGCTGATCACGTGATGGGACGCCTCTACTTGCAAGGCCTCATAGAGCGACCTTAGGACCGGCGCGGATTTAGCCTGAAAGCAAGGTAAGGTCTCCAAATGAAACGCCCACGCACAATGCTCCTGTCGGGCGTCGGCCAAAAATTTCGGGATCGTCAATAGCGTGCGTAAATCTGCATCTGCGTCTTGCTGTCCCTTCTTCTTACTACTGCTGCTGCTGCTGTTGGTGGTGGTGACACCAGAAACCTGCCCTTCCTTCTCCTGCCGGCTCACCAGCAGCCCATCCAGTGCACGACGCACGGCAACCCGACGCGCCGACTCAGGGGCGCGCAGCTCGTCGGTAAACACAGATAAAGCCTTCAAAGCCCCCTCCACCTTGTCCACTCCCTCCCCCCCGCCCTCCCCCTCCCCCTCAGGAAACAAGCGGCTCATGATGGTCCGGCGCATTGGCTCCAAGAGCTTCCGCAGGGCCACTTGCACAGCACTACTAGTCGTTGTTATATTCCCTCCCTTCCCCCCCTTCTCCTGCCCCTGCTGCTGCTGCTGTTGCTTCTGCTGCTGCTGCTGCTGCTGCTGCTTCTGCTGCTGCTCCATATGCGCAATCATAAACATGTGACAAATACATTCAAGCGGTAACCTTTTCATAGTCACTTCTGGCTCAGCTGCTACTGCTGGTGCTAGCCACTCCATCGTCGTCTCTAGCATGCGTCTCGACACACTACTAGACCCATCCCCCGCAATCGCCGCAGCCACAAAATCAGGTTCTGTCGCCCTTCGTAGCCGCGCGCCGATCCCAAATTCGGCATCTAACGCCTTGAGTTGCTGTAAGACTTCAGGCGGTGGTCTCCGAGGGGGCATGCCCAGATCGAGGAAGAGGAGGGGAGGGAGGGCGGGGCGTTTGTCACCAGCAGCACCACTCATGCTGAGTTTTCGTTTTTTGCTCGTTCGGCTTCGGTCGCCTCGAAGGAGGTTGTTCAGCACTGCTTCCTCCTCTGCCAGCTCCACATCTGCCGCGATGATCTGCTCTTCCTCCGCTCGTAACCCTCCCCCCGAGGCTCCATTACCACCAGCAGCAGCAGCAGCAGCTGACGATGACATACTTGCCCTCTTCTTACTACTACTGCTGCTGCTCCTCCCTCCACTACCAGCCGTCAACACCGCGCCAGGAGGGGGGAAATGATACTGATTACACACCACCATCTGCATCAAACACCTCAAAGTCGGACACTGCTGCCACAACCACCGTCCAACCGTCGCAGGATTACTCCCACTCACCAACAGCAACACCAACGCCACCCTCCAAAACAAATCTGAGTGCGCCAACGCCGGCACCTGGTCAGGACTCAACCCCCTCTTTGCCAAGAGCTCCCCTCCCGGCTCATACCTCGCCAAACTAAACATATCAATAATCACACCCGCTGCTGCTGCTGCTCCTCCTCCTCCTCCTCCTCCTCCTCCTCCTCCACCTCCACCACGAAACTGCAACTCCACCCCCTCCTCCAATCCCTCCCCCCACACCGCCTTAGCCACCAAATGGTCCTGCTCCCTCTTCGCCACAATCCCCCCCGCTCGTCTTATCAAGTCTTCCAATTGTTCCAGCACTGCAACACAGCCCCCCGCGGGCCTACAAGCAATCAGACGCGTCAACCCTGATAAGTGCCGACACGTGCTCTCCTCCACCCCCACATACCGAGCCAAAAAAGCCTCAGGAGACTTATCGGTTTTCTCGGGCTGCTGCGACGAGTTGAGCAGCAACATACTACAAAATAAAGATAACGCATCCTGGTGATGTGGCGGAGCTACCGCCGAGGACGAGGAAGGGAGGCGTGGCAAGATCTCCCTCGACACCTGCAAGGCAAACCGAGCCACATGCGCATGAAAAGCCGCAATATCCCTAATCGCCCACAAACGCAGCCGCCACTGTTCGAAATGCTTGGACGCCAACAGCTCTTCCTCCGTCGCGGTCCCCGAGCTTAAAATTGCTCGTTTTGTTCTTGCATGTTGTTCATTCCACGCCTTCCCCTGCTCAAGACACACCTGCGCGCGATACCTCAACAACGCCGTCACTCCCTCCGAAACCGCCTTCAAAAAATTCTCCCACCTAGCCGCGCCCAAGGTGCTTAGGACGTGCGGAGGGAGGGTGAGTAACACTTCCACCAATGGCAACAGATCAATGTTCTCCAACGTGAGTGTCTTGACTATGCTAAGCAACACCTCCTGCACCCTTGGCCCCGGCCGTGCAAGCAACTGCTCTTTCAACCCTAGAGCCAATTCACGTCCAATTTCTGCCCGAGTCAACCACAACGCAGCCGCAGAGAAGGAAGAAGGCGTTACCCCTCCTCCCCCTCCTCCTCCTCCTCCTCCTCCTACTCCTCCACCACCAGCACCAGCACGACTACCCACCGACCCAGTCGACACCGAAGCCGGCAACGCCAACGACGAGGACGAGGACGAGGCCAATGGAAACGCAGTCCCCCCCCCACCCCCACCACCACCAGCCCCAGCAGAAGGCGTGGAAGCACCCCCTCCTCCCCCTCCTCCTCCTCCTCCAGGCAAGGCCTGCTGCAGAATCTGCGCTAACGTCCGCTCCGCCTCCGGCCTCCCCTCCCTCCCTGTCACGGCATCCATCAAAAAACACGCAATCGTCTGCCGTAGAAATTGAGGCCCCTTCCTCACAAGCACCGCCATACTCTCTACAAAAAGGTGGGCTTGTTGAGATGGGAGTTGGAGATGTAACAGAGTGTCGACTAGAGGAGTGTCTTCTGCTATAGAAGGATCAATGGCCTTAACCATTGCTGTTAAAAGAGTCCGCGCATTCTTACTCGTTGCCGCGGATTCCAACCATATCTGCAGGTGTTCCGAGGCCAAGCGACGACAGGAGGGAAGAGGGGCCAGTTCAACAAGGGTGGCAATTACGGGCCACATTGACCCATAGGCTGCTCGGGAATCGAGCCGGGCACGAACGGCGTCCAGTACCAGCAGTTGCGCGCTTTCCAGGCAGGCGTTATAGCGTGGGCAGACACGAGGGAGTACGTCTTCAGGGGGGCCATTGAGGGTGAGGGAGGGGAGGTCGGGGAGGAGGGAGGTGGGGAGGGAGGAAGGGGCCGCTGCTGCTGCTGCTGCTGCTGCGGGGGATTCGGTAATGTTGTTGGAGGAGGAGGAGGAGGAAGAGGCGTTATACACGCCAACTACTGCCTCTTCCAGCACTTCCTCGTCGCCCGAATCGGAGTCGTCTGAATACGTGCTGTTGCTCGCACCCATATTACCAGTACCACCCGTCCCTCCTCCTTGCGTTGTCGACAACGATGACGGTGCCAACGGCGGAGGCAAGGCCAAGGGAGGAGGCGGCGGGGGCATACTACCCCCACCACCTCCTCCACTACCACCGCTACCACCACTGTTGGTCGGTAGCTGAATCGGCGTAGTCGACGGCGTGCCACGCACAGACGAGCTACTACTGCCACTCCCCCGCAGCCAGGGAGAGCCTTGCAAAGCAGCAGCGTTGGCCACGGACGGATTCCAGCACGTGCGTAGGTTGGCAATAAACGTTCGACAACCCGAATCTTCTTGCTCCTCCACCCACGCACGGGGGCCCAAAGCATCTTCCATGTACGCTTGGAGGAACGCCCGAGGCCAGTCCCGGCAGTCGCGAAAGGCGCGGAGTAAGACATTGCATGCCAAGCGGTGGAAGAACGAGCCCGCACGTTGGGCGCTGGCCGAGCGAGTGTTTTCCGGGGCACGAAGCCAGTTTAGGAGCAAGGGAAGGACGGTGTCGTTGTCTCGAAAGAGTTGGGGCTTGGCCTTGACGGCGCACATGAGGGCAAGGCTGGCTGCAGCATGGGGAACCTCTTCGCCTGCCCCGGCGACGCAGTGACAGAGTTGGATGGCGGCTGTTTGGAGGGAGGGCAGGTCGTTTTGGCCGCCTGTCTCGATCGTATGGACGAGGTCTTGCAGGGTCGACGGTGGAGGGGGCTCGGAGTCGTTCATGGTTGCGGCTTTGGGTTGTCTAGCAGCAGTAGAAGCAGGCAGCAGTGCAAAGGAGACGCCGTATCATGCTTTCTTGAGCTGATGAAGGAATGAAAGCCATGAGTTAGGTGGCGCCCGCGCGAGGTGCTGCAACCTGTGTAGTTGTAAGAGGTCGTCGTGGGGTCAGAACGTGAGAAAGTGAAGGCGTTTGGTTGTGGTGGTGGTGGTGTGGACACAAAGGGCAAGAGATCGCAGAGTGGAGGGAGGGAGAGGTTCGCTGAAAGCGTTGCGTTATGAGTATTGTCGGCGAGACCTTCTTCCATGCCCTCACAACTCACACAACACCACCACCACAGTTGTCTTTCACGCGCACTCACAGCCCCCTTTCGCACCTCTACCACCTCCTTTCCATTTTGCAGGCGCTCGGAGGCCGGCACATTTTTCTGGGGCTACAACACGGGCACCAAGGCAACAAGACTCTTCATCATCATGCATGGACCAAGACCAGCCGCCTTCATCTCCCTCCTCCGTCCTTGCCTGGTCTTGGTGGTGCTCCTCCTGCTCCAAGGCCACGGCGATGCGCATTTCTACATCGTGGTGCAGCCGGTACGTGCACGTGGGGTTTGGGCTGTGCGGTATGGACTGATTGATCAAGCCAGGCGATGCAACAGGAGTGTTCCCGCCATCCCCACCCGGCACTGGACACAACTACGCTCACCCACACGTGAGGTTTGGGTTGGAAATCGGTCGGGGACTCACGAGCAAGCATGCGAAACAAGCATTCCCGCGCAACATTCCCCCACGCACACGCCCCTGCACACAACCACCTTCACTCACCCCATCCATCCGACCCCACACCCCCACTCCATCCACAGCACGCCGGCGAGCAATGCTTCCTCATCGAACAACCACAAGGCACCCTCGTCACGGTCGAATACGAAAATTCCGCCTACGCCACCCAAAAACTCAACCTCGTCGCCAGCCTTCGCTCCGGGCCCGGCACAACCGGGAGCAGTAGCAAGATGATCCAACAAGTGCAAATGGACGAAGGAAAAGGCCACGTTAAATTTGCCACAGTCAAAGACGGCTTCCATTCCTTGTGTGTCGTCCCGTCCACGGTCACAAAACCCACGAAAATTGGCCTGGAAGTGACTTATGGCAAGCCTGAGGCCTTTTATACTGACCTAGCGAAAGAAGCACATATCGATTTGCTGGAAGCGAGCATCATGCGATTGAATGCAAAAATGGGGCAAATCTTGAATGAGGCGGATTTTATGAAGGATAAAGAGGTCTTGTTCCATCAGCAGTGTGAGAGGACTAATTCGGCGGCGAGGTGGTGGCCTATTCTACAGGTGGCGATTTTGTTGGTCACGGGCGTGTTGCAGGTTAATAATTTGAAGCAGTTCTTCAAGGCACGGAGGCTTGTTTAGATAAAGGAAGGGTGGGCATATGTATGTTTATGGAGTGGGAGAAGAGGAAAGGGGGGTAGGGGGGGGAAGGGAGGGAGGAAGGAAAAGACTGTGATGGGAGAGTGAGAGAGAGAGAGAGAGAGACGGTGGAAGAGACAGCCAGACAAGGCAGAAAGAAGAAAACACAAAGAACGAATGAACAGAAAACGACGACGCAATAGTGGGGTATGACTCCGGAGGAGGAAGCACG
>Ga0209491_10011013_pt1 | contig 10742 bp, 13 predicted proteins | sample BON02_FD_187213 | JGI IMG/M metagenome (GOLD analysis project Ga0209491, IMG submission 187213) | Freshwater microbial communities from Lake Bonney liftoff mats and glacier meltwater in Antarctica - BON-02 (SPAdes) (version 2) | ecosystem: Environmental > Aquatic > Freshwater > Ice > Glacier...
TCGGCACCTCGTGGCGCAGCCAGCTTTCCCAAAGCAGCACATCCCCCACCGCCGGCACCACATAGTGAAACTGCCGCAATTCCGCCCGCGTCTTTTTCTTGCGCCCCGGGGCCGCCATCATCATCGCCAGACGCGGATCTTCGTATTTGATCGCGCTTGTGCCGTCGGGCATCGCCACATAGGTGGTGCCACTGATCACCGAATGGGGGTGGATGTGGCCGGTGTGGATTCCCCCCTCGGGCAAGATGTTGATCCACATCGAATCAAGCTTCAACTTCTTATCGCCCAGATCAAACTCAGCGTCCTTGGCAAAGGCCGCCACGTGCTTGTCCAGCACCTTCACCAGATCCTTGAAGATCGAAAACCGCCACCCGAGATCCGACAGCGAGGCATAGCTGGTATACCCCGCATAGCCGTTCTTCTCGCACCAGCCCTGCCCCGCCTCGTCGTCCTCGGCAATCGACAGGCAGGATGCGGCCAGCTCATTCGCATCCACCGGCTTGCCCAACTCGGACAGTTGCGCCCGGTACAGGCGGGTCACGAACAGCGATTGAATCTCGGCCATCCCAAATTTCCTTCACAGATCAGAAATGAAAAACCCCCGCCAGTTTCCCAGCGGGGGCTCAATTTCGCAGGGCGGGTGAAACCCACCGCTGCCTTACCAATCCTCGCGCACCACGGTACGGGTCTTGATCGGCAGTTTCATCGCGGCGAGGCGCAGGGCCTCGCGCGCGACGGCATCGGTCACGCCGTCCAGTTCAAACATGATCCGTCCGGGTTTAACCTTGGCCGCCCAGAAATCCACCGAACCCTTGCCCTTACCCATCCGAACCTCAACAGGCTTGGACGTGACGGGCAAATCCGGGAAAATCCGGATCCAAACCCGGCCCTGACGCTTCATGTGGCGCGTCATGGCCCGACGGGCTGCTTCGATCTGACGGGCGGTGATCCGCTCGGGCTCGACAGCTTTCAAACCATAGGTGCCGAATGTCAGGTCAGAGCCACCTTTGGCCTCGCCATGAATCCGGCCCTTGTGCATCTTGCGGAATTTGGTGCGCTTTGGTTGCAGCATCTATTTCACTCCTTACCGACGGCCACGGTCGCCGCGATCGCCGCGGTCGCCGCCGGCACCGCGGGGTGCGGGCCCTTCCTGAAGCTCGGCCAGACGGCGATCGTGCGCCGAAGGATCATGCTCCATGATTTCGCCTTTGAAGATCCAGACCTTGATCCCGATGATCCCATAGGCGGTCTTTGCTTCATAGGCAGCGTAATCAATGTCGGCGCGCAGGGTGTGCAGCGGCACTCGGCCTTCGCGATACCACTCGGTCCGCGCAATCTCGGCCCCGCCAAGACGACCGGCCAGGTTCACCCGGATGCCAAGCGAACCCATGCGCATCGCATTCTGAACCGCACGCTTCATCGCGCGACGGAACGACACCCGGCGCTCAAGCTGCTGTGCAATCGATTCGGCCACCAGTGCCGCGTCAAGCTCGGGCTTCCTGACTTCGACGATGTTCAGGTGCAATTCACTGTCTGTCATTGCCGCCAGCTTCTTGCGCAGCGTTTCGATATCCGCGCCCTTCTTGCCGATGATCACGCCCGGGCGTGCAGTGTGCACCGTCACCCGGCACTTTTTGTGCGGGCGTTCGATAATCACACGGGACACGCCCGCCTGGGCGCATTCCTTCTTGATGAATTCGCGCATCCGCAGATCTTCAAGCAACAGATTGCCGAAGTCCTTGGTGTTGGCGAACCAGCGGCTGTCCCAGGTGCGGTTGACCTGGAGGCGCATGCCGATCGGATTTACCTTCTGTCCCATTATGCCTGCTCCCCTACGGCTGCTTCAACCTGACGGACCTTGATCGTGAGTTCGGCAAACGGTTTGATGATCTTGCCGAACCGGCCACGGGCACGCGGTCTGCCGCGTTTCATGGTCAGGTTCTTGCCCACATAGGCCTCGGCGACGATCAACTCATCGACGTCCAGGTTGTGGTTGTTCTCGGCGTTGGCGATGGCCGATTGCAGACACTTCTTCACATCGGCGGCAATGCGCTTTTTGCTGAAGGTCAGGTCAGACAACGCCTTTTCAACCTTTTTGCCACGGATCAACTGGGCAACAAGGTTCAGTTTCTGCGGGCTGGTACGCAGCATCTTGGCCTTGGCCAGTGCTTCGTTGTCAGCCACGCGGCGGGGGTTCTTTTCCTTGCTCATTTGCGCTTCGCCTTCTTGTCGGCGGCATGGCCGTAAAAGGTACGGGTCGGCGAATACTCACCGAACTTCTGGCCGATCATGTCCTCGGTGATGTTCACCGGGATATGTTTCTTGCCGTTGTACACGCCAAAGGTGAGGCCCACGAACTGGGGCAGGATGGTCGAGCGGCGCGACCAGATCTTGATCACTTCCTTGCGCCCTGATTCGCGGGTCGCTTCGGCCTTTTTCAGGACGAAAGCGTCAACGAACGGGCCTTTCCAAACGGAACGCGTCATGGATTAGCGTCCTTTCTTCTTGGCGTGACGCGAGCGGATGATCAGCTTCTGCGACGCTTTGTTCTTGTTTCTGGTCTTGTTGCCCTTGGTGCCCTTGCCCCACGGGGTAACCGGGTGGCGACCACCCGAGGTCCGGCCTTCACCACCGCCATGGGGGTGATCGATCGGGTTCATGACCACACCGCGCACCGACGGACGGATACCGAAGTGGCGGTTGCGACCGGCCTTGCCGATGTTCTGGTTCGAATTGTCGGGATTCGACACAGCACCCACGGTGGCCATGCATTCCTGACGCACCAGACGCAATTCGCCCGAGGACAGGCGAATCTGCGCATAACCACCATCACGGCCCACAAACTGGGCGTAGGTGCCGGCAGCGCGGGCAATCTGGCCACCCTTGCCCTGCTTCAACTCGATATTGTGGATGATCGTGCCGATCGGCATGCCGGAAAACGGCATGGCATTGCCTGGCTTGATGTCGGCCTTTTTCGCCGCGATCACCTTGTCACCGATGCCCAGACGCTGGGGGGCCAGGATATAGGCCTGCTCGCCATCGTCATAGGAAATCAGCGCAATGAACGCTGTGCGGTTCGGGTCATATTCGATACGAATGACGGTGGCCGCCATGTCGAACTTGTTCCGCTTGAAATCGACGATCCGGTAAAGGCGCTTGGCGCCCCCACCCTTGCGACGCATCGTAATTCGTCCGGTGTTGTTCCGGCCGCCGTGCTTCATCAAACCCTCTGTAAGGGATTTGACAGGGCGACCTTTCCAAAGCTCCGAACGGTCGATCAGCACCAGCCCGCGCTGGCCCGGCGTCGTCGGCTTGTACGACTTGAGTGCCATGCTTGTGTCTTCCGTTTGCTTTGCGGGCGGTTGTGCCCGTCTCTTGATGTATAGGGCCCCGAAGGTCCCCAGTGGTGAATGGCGTAGGGTGGGTGATGCCCACCTTTCCCGCCAAAAAAATTCAGCCCCGGACGAATCCGGGGCCGAACCGATGGGGTCTGGTATTAGAGCCCCGTGGAAACGTCAATCGTGTTACCCTCTTCAAGGGTCACATAGGCCTTTTTAACATCCTTGCGGCGGCCCAGCATCCCACGGAACCGCTTGACCTTGCCTTTGGTGATGGTGGTATTGACCGCCTTCACCTTGACGCCGAACAGCGTTTCAACGGCTTCCTTGATCTGCGGCTTGTTCGCGTTGATCGCCACTTCAAACACCACTGCGCCGTTTTCCGACGCCATGGTTGCCTTTTCAGTGATGATCGGCTTGCGGATCACGTCATAGAGTTCTGCCTTGGTGGTCATTTCAGCCTCGCTTCCAGCGCTTCAAGCCCCGCCTTGGTCAGCACCAGCGTGTCACGCTTGAGAATGTCATAGACGTTGGCGCCCATTGTGGGCAGAACGTCCAGACCGTCGATGTTTGCTGCGGCCATGGCGAAATTCGCATTCACCTCGGCGCCGTCGATGATCAGCGCGCGCTTCCAGCCCAGGGCCTTGACCTGCTTGGCCAAGAACCCGGTCTTGATCTCGGCCATCACCGCATCCTCGATGATCACCAGCGAACCGGCGGCCATCTTCGCAGACAGGGCGTGCTTCAGCCCCAGCTTGCGAAACTTCTTGGTCAGCTCGTGGCCATGGCTGCGCGGGGTCGGACCCTTGTAGGTACCGCCCTTGCGGAAGATCGGCGCGTTGCGGTCACCGTGGCGTGCGCCGCCGGTGCCCTTCTGGCGATAGATCTTCTTGGTCGAGTACGAAGTTTCGCGGCGGGTTTTCACCTTGTGTGTACCGGCCTGCGCGTTGTTGCGCTGCCAGCGCACGACACGGTGCAGGATGTCGACACGCAGCTCCAGCCCGAAGATCTCGTCGCCAAGATCCACCGACCCGGCAGCGCCGCCGTCAAGTTTGATCACGTCGAGTTTCATGCTTGATCGTCCTTCTTCTCGTCGAGATCGACGCTTTGATCGCCAGCATCTGCCTTGTCGGCCTGCATCTGCGTCTCGGCTTCGGCCTGTGCAGCCTCCTCGGCGGCAGCAGCCTGAGCGGCGGCGGCGGCTTCGGCCTCGGCGGCTTCGGCAGCAGCAGCTTCGGCGGCAGCGACGGCCAAACGCTCGGCCTCTTCAGCGGCGGATTTCAGCGCGGCGGGGTAAATCACATTCTCTGGCGTCGGCTTTTTCACCGCATCCTTGATCGTGACCCAACCACCCTTCGAGCCCGGAACCGCGCCCTTGACCATGATCAAACCGCGCCCGGCATCCGTGCGGATGACCTGAAGGTTCTGCGTGGTCACACGGACGGCACCCATGTGGCCTGCCATCTTCTTGCCCTTGAACACCTTGCCCGGATCTTGGCACTGGCCGGTCGATCCGTGCGAACGGTGCGACACCGACACACCGTGCGAGGCCCGCAGACCGCCAAAATTGTGCCGCTTCATGGCACCCTGGAAACCCTTACCGATCGAGGTGCCCGCCACATCGACGAACTGGCCCTCAAAGTAATGATTCGCGGTGATTTCCTCACCAACGCCGATCAGGTTTTCAGCAGCAACGCGGAATTCGGCGATCTTTCGCTTGGGTGCAACCGAGGCCAACGCGAAGTGGCCTCGCATCGGCTTGCTGGTCCGCTTGGCCTTGGCCGTGCCCGCGCCCAGCTGAACGGCGGTATAGCCGTCCCGCTCGACGGTGCGCTGTGCCACCACCTGAAGCGAATCCAATTGCAGAACGGTGACGGGAATTTGCTTTCCGTCATCCATGAACAGCCGGGTCATCCCGACCTTTTTTGCGATAACGCCTGAGCGCAACATGACAGTGACCTCCCTCAGACCTTGATCTCGACATCGACACCGGCAGCCAGGTCGAGCTTCATCAGCGCGTCCACGGTCTGGGGGGTCGGATCGACGATATCCAGCATGCGCTTGTGCGTGCGGATTTCGAACTGATCGCGGGATTTCTTGTCGACGTGGGGGCCACGCAACACGGTAAATTTCTCGATCTTGTTCGGCAGCGGGATAGGGCCGCGCACATGGGCGCCCGTCCGTTTCGCGGTGTTGACGATTTCCTGGGTGCTGGCGTCCAGCACGCGGTAATCGAACGCCTTCAGCCGAATGCGAATAGTTTGGCTACCAGCCATGTCAATTGCCTTTCGCGGCTTTCGAGATTGAGAGGTGGAGGGACCGGAATTGGCACCCCCACGTCGAACCTTGGTCTTTGGTGTGGGGTGGGTTTTCACCCACCCTACACATTACTCGAGGATCTTGCTCACCACGCCGGCGCCGACGGTGCGGCCGCCCTCGCGGATGGCGAAGCGCAGGCCCTGCTCCATGGCGATCGGCGCGATCAACTCGACGCCGAAGGACACGTTGTCACCGGGCATCACCATTTCCGTACCTTCGGTCAGCATCACCGTGCCGGTCACGTCCGTGGTACGGAAATAGAACTGCGGGCGATAGTTGGCGAAGAACGGCGTGTGGCGGCCGCCCTCTTCCTTGGTGAGGATATAGGCTTCGGCCTCGAACTTGGTGTGCGGATTGACCGATTTCGGCTTGCACAGCACCTGACCGCGCTCGACACCTTCACGGTCGATGCCGCGCAGCAGCACGCCGACGTTGTCGCCGGCCTCGCCACGGTCCAGCAGTTTCTTGAACATCTCGACGCCGGTACAGGTGGTTTTCTTGGTGTCACGGATGCCGACGATCTCGATCTCGTCGCCCACCGTCACCACGCCACGCTCGATCCGCCCGGTCACAACCGTGCCACGACCGGAAATCGAGAACACGCCCTCGACCGGCATCAGGAACGGCTGGTCGATGGCGCGTGCCGGGGTCGGGATGAACTCGTCCACAGCCTTCATCAGCGCACGGATCGAGGATTCGCCGATTTCCGGCTGGGTGCCGTTCATCGCATGCAGCGCCGAGCCCGGGATCACGGGAATGTCGTCGCCCGGATACTCGTACTTGCTCAGCAATTCGCGGATTTCCATCTCGACCAGTTCAAGCAGCTCGGCATCGTCGACCTGATCAACCTTGTTCATATAGACGACCATCGTGGGGATGCCCACCTGGCGGCCCAGCAGGATGTGTTCGCGGGTCTGCGGCATCGGGCCGTCGGCGGCATTCACCACCAGGATCGCGCCGTCCATCTGTGCGGCACCGGTGATCATGTTCTTCACATAATCGGCGTGGCCCGGGCAATCGACGTGGGCGTAATGGCGGGCCTCGGTCTCGTATTCCACATGCGCGGTCGAGATCGTGATGCCACGGGCCTTTTCTTCGGGCGCGGCGTCGATCTGGTCATAGGCCTTGAATTCGCCGAAATATTTCGTGATCGCCGCCGTCAGCGTCGTCTTGCCGTGGTCAACGTGACCGATCGTGCCGATGTTCACGTGCGGCTTGTTACGTTCAAACTTTGCCTTTGCCATGATATGGCTCCTTCTTCGAATGGGTGCGGCGGGGTAACCCCGCCCTACGGATGGTGGGTAGGGCGGGGATTACCCCCGCCGCCCCGAATTATGCAAACTTGGCCTGAATCTCTTCGCTGATGTTTTGCGGCACGGGTTCGTAGTGGTCGAACTGCATGGTAAAGTTCGCCCGGCCCGATGACATCGAACGCAGCGTGTTGATATAGCCGAACATGTTCGCCAGCGGCACGAAACAATCGATTGCGATGGCATTGCCGCGTGAATCCTGCCCGCGCATCTGACCCCGACGCGAGGTCAGATCGCCAATGATGCCGCCGGTGTATTCCTCGGGCGTCACCACTTCGACCTTCATGATCGGCTCCAGCAACTTCGCTCCAGCCTTTTTCATCGCTTCGCGCATCCACTGACGTGCAGCGATTTCAAAGGCCAGAACCGACGAATCGACATCGTGGAACTTGCCATCGATCAGCTGAACCTTGAAATCGATAACCGGGAACCCGGCAAGCGGGCCCGAATCCATAACCGACTTCACGCCTTTTTCGACGCCGGGGATATATTCCTTCGGAATCGAACCGCCAACGATCTTGGATTCGAACGAATAGCCTTCACCCGGCTCTGTCGGGCTGATGATCATCTTGACCTCGGCGAACTGACCCGACCCACCGGATTGCTTTTTGTGGGTATAGGTGTGCTCGGTCACGCGGGAAATCGTTTCGCGATAGGCCACCTGGGGCGCGCCGATGTTGGCCTCGACCTTGAATTCACGCTTGAGGCGGTCCACCAGAATATCGAGGTGAAGTTCGCCCATGCCCTTCATGATCGTCTGGCCCGATTCGATATCGGTTTCCACACGGAACGAAGGGTCCTCGGCGGCCAGACGCTGAAGGCCCAGCGACATCTTCTCCTGGTCCGCCTTGGTCTTGGGCTCGACCGCGATCTCGATCACCGGTTCGGGGAACGTCATCGTTTCCAGAACCACCGGATCGGACGGATCGCACAGAGTGTCGCCCGTGGTCGTGCCCTTGAGGCCCGCAAGCGCGATGATATCTCCGGCAAATGCCTCGGAAATCTCGTCCTGCTTGTTGGAGTGCATCATCACCATGCGGCCGATACGCTCTTTGCCACCCTTGGTGGTGTTCAGCAGGTTGTCGCCCTTTTTCAACTGGCCCGAATAGATGCGGGTGAACGTCAGAGTACCCATGTAGGGGTCGTTCATGATCTTGAACGCCAGACCCGAGAACGGCATGTTGTCGTCGGCACGGCGCGGAATGTTGCGGGTTTCCGTCTCGTCGCCGGGCTTGAAGCCCATGTAGTCGACCACGTCCAGCGGGCTGGGCAGGTAATCGATCACGGCGTTCAGCAGCGGTTGCATGCCCTTGTTCTTGAACGCTGAACCGGCCAGAACCGGAACAAACGTCATCGACAGGGTGCCCGCACGGATTAGACGGCGCAGGGTATCGACGTCAGGTTCAATCCCTTCCATCAGATAGGATTCCATCACCGCATCGTCCATTTCGACGGCGGTTTCGATCAGCTTGCCGCGCCACTCGACAGCTTGCTCCTTGAGGCTGTCGCGGATCGGCTTCTTGAACCAGGTCGCGCCCAGATCTTCACCTTCCCAGACCCATTCTTCCATCGTGACCAGATCGATGATGCCCTCAAGCGCGGTTTCCGAACCGATGGGCAGCTGAACCGGGGCGGCGCGGGCGCCGGTGCGGTTCTCGATCATCCGCACGCAGTTGAAGAAATCGGCGCCGATCTTGTCCATCTTGTTGACGAACACGATGCGCGGCACCTTGTAGCGGTCGGCCTGCCGCCAGACGGTTTCGGTCTGGGGCTCGACGCCGGCGTTGGCATCGAGCACGCAGATCGCGCCGTCCAGAACGGCCAGCGAGCGCTCGACCTCGATGGTGAAATCGACGTGGCCGGGGGTGTCGATGATGTTGAAGCGGTGCTTGTTGGTTTCGGCCTTGGTGCCGTCCTCGGTGCGCTCCCAGAAGGTGGTCGTGGCCGCCGAGGTGATGGTGATGCCCCGTTCCTGCTCCTGCTCCATCCAGTCCATGGTCGCGGCACCGTCATGCACTTCGCCCAGCGCGTGCGACTTGCCGGTATAAAACAGGATACGCTCGGTGCATGTGGTCTTGCCGGCGTCGATATGCGCCATGATCCCGAAGTTCCGGTAGCGCTGGAGAGGATAGTCGCGTGCCATTGGGGCTGCTCCTGGGAATTGAGTGGATCAGGCGCGCCCGGATGGCGCGCCACTTGTGGGAAGCGGAACCGCCTTCCCGGGCGGGACACCAGTCTGATTTACCAGCGGTAGTGGCTGAACGCCTTGTTGGCATCGGCCATCTTGTGGGTGTCTTCGCGCTTTTTCACCGCCGAACCGCGACCGTTGACCGCATCTGCCAATTCGCCGGCCAGACGCTCTTCCATGGTGTTCTCGTTACGCTTCATCGAGGCGTCGATCAGCCAGCGGATCGCCAGAGCCTCGCGACGCTCGGGGCGCACTTCCACGGGCACCTGATAGGTGGCACCGCCAACGCGGCGCGAGCGCACCTCGACGGACGGCTTGATGTTGTCCAGAACCTCGTGAAACACCTCGACTGGCGATTTCTTCAGCTTGGCTTCGACCCGCTCGAAGGCGCTGTAGACGATGCGCTCGGCGACGGATTTCTTGCCGTCGACCATGAGGTTGTTCATGAACTTGGTCAGGACGCGGTCGCCGTATTTGGCGTCCGGCAGGACTTCGCGTTTTTCGGCGGCGTGGCGGCGTGACATTTCTGTTCTCTTTCTGTTGCTGTCATCCTCGGGCCTGACCCGAGGATCTCTTTGCCAGCAGATCCTCGGGTCAAGCCCGCGGATGACGGCGGGTTATTTCGGACGCTTCGCGCCATATTTCGAGCGGCGCTGCCGACGATTCTTGACGCCCTGGGTGTCAAGAACACCGCGCAGGATGTGATAGCGCACGCCGGGAAGGTCTTTCACCCGACCGCCGCGGATCAGGACCACCGAATGTTCCTGAAGGTTGTGCGATTCGCCGCCGATATAGCTGATCACCTCAAAACCATTGGTCAGGCGCACCTTGGCGACTTTCCGCATGGCCGAGTTCGGCTTTTTCGGCGTGGTGGTATAGACGCGTGTGCAGACGCCGCGCTTTTGCGGGCAGCTTTGCAGGTGCATTGATTTCGAGTTGCGTACTTTCGGCTGGCGCGGCTTGCGGATCAGCTGCTGGATCGTTGGCATTCCGGTCTTATCCCCGTGTTTCAACACATTTAAGTTGGCGCCGGTGTCGGCGGCTTTGGTCTTGCCCACGCAGGGCCGGTATGGGGCGCGCGCCCCGGTGAATTCATCCTGCGCCCTGCGCGTCCGCAAAACACAAAAACCGCCCTGCTCACCCATTCGGGGAACACGCGGGTGGGTTTCCAGAGGATCGGACCGCAAGGGCCGGATCGTGACCACATCAGTTCTGTAAAGGGCGCCGCAAACCAGAAGCCGCACACCCGAGTGGGCGCCGTATAGGCCGAGTCCGGGGGGGTGTCAACACACCTGAACGGGCCGGACGGGGCGACAGGGCAGCCGCGTCAGGGCACCGGCATCCGCTTGCGCGCGTGCAGCACCCGATGTTCGCGGTAGAGCGTGAAAACCCCCGTCGCCACCACGATGAACGCGCCCAAGAACGTCAGCGCCCGGGGCCATTCACCGAAGAACAGGAAGCCAAGGATCAGCGCTGCGATCAGGCTGGAATAGCGGAACGGCGCGATGAATCCGACCTCGCCCACCCGCATGGCCATGACGCTCAACAGATAGCCATAGGTCACGAAAACCGACGCACCCGCCAGCC
>Ga0209491_10011015_pt1 | contig 10740 bp, 7 predicted proteins | sample BON02_FD_187213 | JGI IMG/M metagenome (GOLD analysis project Ga0209491, IMG submission 187213) | Freshwater microbial communities from Lake Bonney liftoff mats and glacier meltwater in Antarctica - BON-02 (SPAdes) (version 2) | ecosystem: Environmental > Aquatic > Freshwater > Ice > Glacier...
GCGTCATCACAATCCTCCACATTGAAACACAGGTACCAGGTGCTTGAGCCAAACTACCAGTAGGTAGTAAGTGACTAGTAGGTACCGCTAGTATCGACTAGTATTCTTGGTACCGATTACGGCACTGGCTGCCGGGCATGCGCCTCGTGCTCCGCGCTCTCCTTCTCAAACAAAATCGAAATTTCCTCAAGGCTCTTCCCCTTCGTTTCCGGCAACAACCACCCATAAAACACCGTAGACAGGAACGAGAACGCCGCAAACAAATAAAAAGTGTTCGCATAAGTAGCCGCGTCGACCAAGCTCAAAAAGGTCAACGCCACCACTCCACTCAACAGCCGATTAATAAACACAGCAAGCGCCATCGCCTTCCCCCGGACAGGCAACGGGAAAATCTCCGAGGCCACCACAAAGGTAATCGCGCCCATCCCCACCGAAAAGAACCCCATGAACAAACACAAGCTCGAGATGAGCAAGAGGGGAGGGAGGGACAGCTGAAAACAGGCCCCGGCCAAAAGGAGGAAGCACCCCGAGCCCAGGGCCGAAACGACAAACAAGGGCTTACGTCCCACCCTATCCATAGACAACATCGCTATTATCTCCCCCGCGAATTTAAACGTGCAAATCGCGATATTCCCTAAGGACTGCTGCGCTGTGCTGGAGACGCCGGCCTCGGCTAGGATTTGGGGGGAGTAGTACACAGCAGCTTCTGACCCGGAAGCTTGTTGGAAGAAACCGAGCCCTAAGCCCATAAGGACGGGGAGGAGGATGGCTCGATGACGGGGGCAGAGGACCTCGGACCAGTCTGTGGTGACGTCGCGTTCCATTTGGATGGTTTCTTCGATGGCGACGAGCTCGCGCTCGGCTTCTTGGTCGCGGCCAGTGATCATTTTTAGGACGTGCCGGGCTTCAGGGACGCGATCTTGGAGCAAAAGCCAGCGAGGCGATTCAGGCAAGGACCGCAAAAATGATAAAATGACGATAGGAGGAACGATACCTATCCCGAGCATAACCCGCCACTTGATATCATCTGACCTGATCGTCTGCTCGCACATAAACCCCACCACCGACCCAAGGACAATCCCCACATTAATACACACATCCGTCAACGACACCATCCTCCCCCTAATCTCCGGTGGCGTAATCTCAGCAATATACACCGGGGCAATTACAAACCCACATCCCACCCCCAACCCCGTCACAATCCGCCCCAGCAGCAACACCCGAAAATTCCAGGCCAGCGTCATACACGCACTGCCCGTCAAGAAGATGAGGCACGCCAAGGCAATCGCTCGATTCCGTCCAAATTTATCGGCGGTCTTGCCCGCAATCAACCCACCCAACGCCGCGACCAGGTTCAAGGACCCCATCACCACCTCGCTTTGCACGCTGGTGAGCGAAAGCTCCTTGTCCACGTACTTCCGAGCGACGGACATGACGCCAACATCGTACCCTAAGAGGATACTAGTAAGCGAGGCACAGAACCCACACAGGTACACGAGCCGACGGCTCTTCCGCCGCGAGGCCTCGGAGAGCAAGCTCTCTGCCTCCACGGTCTGATAATCCATGATGCCGGAGCTGGGAATGGTGATGGTGGAGGCGGTGCCGTTACTCGCAAATTGCAAGTCGGGGTCGGTGGGAGCGCTGGTGTTGGCGGTGGTGACGGTCTCAAGGTCCTGCTCTCGGCCTTCTTCTAGGGACTTGGCTTCGAGCAGAAGGGCGTCTAGGTGGTCTTGGTGGAGGGCCACGACGGGCTTGATGGGGTGGTGCGGGTGGTGCTTGGAGGGAGGTGACGAGGACGAGGACGAGGAAGAGGACGACTTGGACGGGGCAAGCACAGCGGGTAATGATGGGGGCTTCTTAGCTGTCATAGTTCATGGGCATGTCTCTTTCTCCTTTCCCTTCCGCGGCGTCTGTGTGTGGTGTGGTGTTGGGTGGGTGGGGAGAGTGCTAGTGTTGTGAGCGCGGGCCGATTGAAGCAAGCAAAAGCGGTGCATTGTGATGTTGATGCTAAGCGAGGGTGGGACGGGGAGGGTCAAAAAGCCACGAGGGGTGAGACGGGGAGGGTCAAAAAGGTCCCGTCACTTGAGCCTCCTCCTACACACGGCAGAGGCAGGCAAGGAACGGGGCGCGGTTCCCTGTGTCGTGCGCGGACACGATAGACCGATGCGGCCGCTTCTGGAATATTGTATATATATAAGATGCGATCGTCGGTTTGTCGGTTTCACGGTTTTGTTCTTGCTTCATCGCTCAAAGCCGTTGGTAGCTACGTCACGCGCCAGCACAAGAACTAAAGGCAAGGAGCAAGGAAAGCCTTCAGTTGCTTCTTATTCTTTTTACATTTTACTTCCTTTTAGTTTACGATACAATTCATCAATCCAACAAACACAAATTGGCCAGCGTGTAAACGGCCACGTCCAAGGCCGGCTGGGCCAGCCACACATCCCGTATCGTGGCCGCCTCGGGCTCCCCGCCTTCGACCAACGTACACAACAAGTCCAGCTCCTGCTGCAGCAACGCCACGGTCGAGGCCAGGCCGTGGAGAAAAGATGAGGCTGGTTGGACGAGGGCCGAGGGCACCAAAGAACAGCACGTGGAGGAGGAGTAGGAGGAGGAGGCGGCTTGGTCTTGGCGTTGCTGCAAAAGGTTGTGAAGGGTGGTGCAGAGGGTGGGGAGGTCGATGGCCGCCAGATTGCAGGTGTGTTGCGTGGGATCTGGATGGACCGAAGCGAGGCGCGATGACCAGGAGAAGGGGGTGGGTGGATGAGAAGGAGACGACAACAGGGCGGCGTCGAGCTTCCACAAGAGCGGCAAGGAGGAGGAGGAGGACAAGGCAAGGTCGGTGCCACTAGTGCCGTTGCTGCTGCTCGCACCGTAAAAACCCCGGGCAGAGAAAGTCAACTGCTGCAAAGGCTGGGCACCGGGTGGATAAACCGTCTCTTCCTCCTCCTCCTCTTCCTCCTCTTGCTCCTTCCAGGTCAACCGGCGCCAGGCACAGCACAGCGTCACCTTCCCCAACCACGTCACAGGGTCCAGCAACGCCGCCGCGGACAAATTAAAAGTCACTTGCAAACGCAACTCTCCTCCTCCTCCTTCCTCGCCCGCCTCCTCTTTCTCTTTACAAGCACTACTACTATCCTTGATTGTCGACGACGAAAAAGTCAAAGGGCCATGCTGCGAAAACACCGCGAGAGAAACCTCCTCTAACCGCAGACGGCCGGTCATATCACGGAGACACAGCACCACATCAAGAGCCACGCGTTGAGCGTCCACGTTCACCTCTTGTTGTAAAATCCGATGGCTCGCAATAGGTAACAGAGGCGCAGACTGCTGCTGAGAAGAAAGATGATGCTCTTCGTTAGTAGCCATGACAGGCCGCAAACTGGAGGCAAACGACAAAGGCCCTACCATTCCTCCGCTTCCTCCAACCACCAACCCAGTCATCACAGCAGGAAGGACTTCTTGGTAAGCCATCGTCGTCAACACCCCCTGACTCTCCCTCAACAGCACTTGCTTCTGCTCCTCCACCCGCGCCAGGCGACGTCTCTCTGCTTCCTCGTCGCGCAACCGTTCTCGCAAGGCCTCTCGATTCTTGCCCAGTACCCGCTCTTTTTTCTCTGCCACTGCTGCTGCTGCTGCTGCTGCTGCTGCTGCCGTTGCTGCTCCACCTCCTCCCTTTTCTTCCTCTAGCGGTTGCTGCTCGACCAAAGGCCGCTTCTTCTTCTTCCCCACCGTGGTCCCTCCTCCTACTACTGCTGCTGCTGCTGCTGCCTTTCTCCTCGCCTTGTCCGCACTACGAAAACCAGCCTTGTTATCCAGTAGCTTCAATGGCGCATCCTCTATTGTACAACACCCTTTATGTCCCCACACATGCACTAGATCCGTCAATCCCACCTCACCCATCGAGGACGAAGACGAGGAAGAGAGGGAGGACGAGGAGGAGGGGGGGGGGAGGAGGGCTAGCTGGTCCCATCCACTCCCCAAAAAATCACCACGGAGTAAACTAGCGATGCCCTGGAATTCTCGAAGGAGGTGTAGTTCTTGTTTTGGTTGTTCGTGTTCGTGTTTGTTGTCGTTCTTGTTGTTGTGAGAGCGGACGACACGAGCAAAGAGGAGGAGGCGTTGGAGTGGGTCTTGAGTGAAAAGGATGGCTACGTGTTCTATCACTACTGCATTCTCACCGCCACCACCACTAGCAGCAGCAGCAGCAGCAGCAGCAGCAGCAGCAGCAGCAGCAGCAGCAGCAGCAGCAGCAGCAGCAGCGTTATCGTGTGTTTGTGTTCGAGCGAGCAATGCACATATCTGCGTCGGTGGGGAGGAGGAGGAAGAGGAGAAAAGGGCGCGGCACACGGGTTCTTCAGGGGGTTGGCGGGAGGAGGAGAGAAAAGAAAGCTCGTTGCTTGTGGCAGTGTAGATCTCTGATGGAGGAGAGTGGTGGTGGTCGTCGTCGTTGTCATGATTGAAGGCCAAGGGCTCGCATAGACAAGAGCAGCTTTCCAGCGTGGATGCTGGGAGCCAGGGGTAGGGAGAGGGAAGCACGTGGGTGTCGTTGGCAGGCCTGGATGATGATGATGAAGAAGAGGAGACGGAAGAGGAGGAGGCAGGGAGGACGCTCCACGCAAAGGAAGATGGAGACAAAGACGAGGTCACCCGAAAGAGAAAGCCACCTTCTGTTTGTGTACTGCTGCCCTCAAACGAAATGCTGCCGCTGCTGTCGTCCTCCTTTTCCACCCCACTAGTCGTGCGTAGTAAATACACGTGCCACTTCCCTCGATACCAACAGTGCATACGAGGAGCTTGCGTCGAGCTCTCATATACAGAGTTCCACGCCAACACACATGGCCCAGGCACCACTGCAAAAGTACAGGTCTCCGCCGATAGCTCCTCTTCTCCTCCTTTCAGAACCTCCCATGTCACGTGCTGCGAGCGCCGGCCACTGCCACCGCCGCCGTCCTCTTTCTGTGTGTCGTCCTCCTCGTCGCCTTCCACCAGCCGGCAGAGTGCCAAGGAGGCCTTGTCGCCCGTCTGCCCACGCACAACAAAACACGTGGATAGCCGGTCTGTCGTGTCATCAAGCACCTGCCCCAATGCCAGCACTTTGACATTGCCCTGGACAGGAGCACCAGCACGCAGAGCAAAGGTCTCGCTGCGTTCCATGAAGCGCCGCTTGTCCTCACTGAATCGCCCTTTGGTCACCACCACAGAGGCGCCCTTGGCCTGGCCTTTCCTCTCCTCCTCGGCAAGGACACGCACGTGCAAGAGCCGGTCCGTGCGCAGGCCTTGGGTGTCCATGGAGGTGGGAGGTGGGGCGTGGGATGGAGATGGGGGGGCTGCCATTTCGTCGTCGCGGTGTGCTTTTGTTCGATGAGGCGTTTGTTGGTCTGTTGGAGCCCCGGCTGGGGGATGAAGGCGCCCCAGCGCTTAAGGATGCCTCGAAGGCTGTCTTCTTCTCCTCATTGGCGTGTCTGTGTGGTTGTGATGGTGTGGTTTAGGTCGTAAGAAGTGAGAAGGGGGGGGTGGGAATGGGCGATGATGATGATGATGAGGGCGGGCGAGGAGGAGAGGGAGAGGGATTGACCACACGCCCAAGAGAAGAGATTCTTGCGGCATCCAAGCCCCTGGTCACAGCCTAGGGTTCTTCCTTGTCCTCGTGCATCTGTTTGTCAGGGCTTCTGCCTTGAGTTGGCGTGATGCTTTGATTGGCTTTGCCAAGCAATGAGAGCCGCTCGCTCCCAACCTCGAGATACAATATGCGTCCAGAAGCAAGCCAAGCATCTAACGCTCGCTCCCCTTCCTACACAAACACAGGAACGGGGCGGCTTGCTCACCCAAGCAGCACCGGTGCCTGGTTGTACGCTGCAGCTAGGAGCAGGGGGCGAGAGCAGCGGGGTCCCCCACTCAAGCCTGGGGAAGCACGACCATCATCATCACGACGCGATGCAGCACGGCAGCAGGGCAACAAGGAGGACGATCACCACCTGAACCTGAAGCAAACAAGCACACGCACACACCTACGGACGCAGGCGGGCAAGCCGCCGGCGAGCTGAGGCTTAGCCATGTTTAGCCTGCTACCATTCCTCGTGTACTGGCTGGCCGTGCAGGAAGGCCTGCGGGTGGGCGGCCCCGGCGGGCCAGGAGGGGGCTTGGGGTTGAGCGGCGGCAGCTTAGGAGGGTTTATGGGGCCGGGAGGAGGGGGGTCGCCATTGCAGGAGCCGTTGGGAGGATTTGATGCAGATGCCATGGCGCTTACCCCGGCTGTGTTTGACTCGCAGATCGAGGAGTGCATGCCCCAGATTGCCACCTTGCTGGCCTGTACCAAGGTGGATGGGCCTCCGGACGCGATGCGGCGGAATCGGTGGATCGAGCAGCAAGTGATTGAGAAATGCACGTCGAATGTTCACTTGGGGTTGAAGCTTTATTGGCTGTTGCGGGCGGCGTTGGGTCACTTAGAGATTCCGACCCGGCGGGGGTTGCCTCAAATAACAGGGGAGCGACAACGGGCGCACTTGATGAATCTTTTGATAACGGGTGAGACGCTCGCGAGGGAAGGACGGCAGTCTCCGGGGTGTTTGGGTCCGTTGCGGGCACGGTATTTTGCGCATTGCACCAATTTTGTGGCTGCTCTGGTGAAGCTGTCGTTTGAGTTGAAAGGTGTGTCGTCCTTGCGGCGACTCACGGCCTTACACCAAGGCATTGATCGGGTTAACACCTTGCTGTTTCGTCTCATGCACACACGAGGCGAGGAGATGGAGGGCGGGCCGGAGGAATCATCTCAACAACAGCCTCCCTACGCCCAAGGCCAGCGACCACACCCCTCCTACCAACCACCACCACACCCCCTCCCACCATACGCCGGCGGCAGCACCAGTAGCACCTCCAACAGCAACAACCCCAGCTGGCTGAACGAAGAGCACATCGCGCGGCAATGCCCCGACGTCGCCGCCCACTCAGTCCACCTCCCCATGCTAGACGGCGCTAACGCCATCTTCCGTTTCCTCAGACTCGTCAGCGGGGAATGCGAACTCCTCCCTAGCCGTGAACGCTGCCCCTACATGGTCGTCGCCGAGCTATTACAAAGCGAACGAAACACTCGCTGTGGCTCTGCCCGCCTATACACAAACGGCGCGACCCTCGGCTGCTCGATTTGGGATGCCCTAGACCAACGTCAATTCCCTGAGTCTCTCCTCTACCCAGACGATCACCCCGCTATGCGCTACCCCATGAAGCCCTTCCTCTTCAACAACGACTACGACGATGACCAAGACTATTTCCTTGACCTCCACGCCACCCCCCTCCCTCCCTCCTACTCCTCCTCCTCCCATCGCCCCCCCCCGCAGCAGCAGCAGCAGCAGCAGCAGGGCTACCCTCCCTCCTTCCCCACAGACGAAGAGGCCTTGTCAGCAATGGACCCGCGTCAGCTTGATCCTAGCACACGGCGGGCTGTGACTGTCCGCAAAGTGTTTGGCGAGCTCTGGCACTGGAAAGAGCAACGCATTCGAAATTCTTCCCCTTTTGGGCGGCTAGAAGGGTGGAGGCTGGCGATGTTTATTGTCAAGGCGGGGGATGATTTGAGGCAGGAACAAGTGGCCATGCAGCTTATTACGTTGGTCCGAGAGATTTTCAAGGAGGAGGGGTTAGACTTATGGTTAAGGCCATATGGGATTGTGTGTGTGGGGGATCAGGCGGGCTTGATTGAAGCGGTGGCAGATGCCAAGAGTATTGACCATGTTAAGAAGCGAGCGCCACATTTTACGGATTTGAGGGAGTACTATGAAAGGATATATGGTGGGCCGTACTCGAGGACGTTTAGGGAGGCCCAGCGGAATTTCATGAGGAGCTTGGCGGGGTATTGTATTTGTACGCATTTGCTTCAGGTGAAGGATCGGCATAATGCGAATATTTTGATTGATAAACAGGGGCATTTGATTCATATTGATTTTGGGTTTATGTTGGGGGCGAGCCCGGGGTCGATTTCGTTTGAGAGTGCGCCGTTTAAGCTGACGAAGGAATATGTGGATTTGATGGGGGGGCAGGGGGGGCAGGGGTGGTTGGAGTTTAGGAGCTTGGTGGTGAGGGGGTTCGAGGTCTTAAACAGACCGAGGCATCGACGGAGGTTGCTTGATCTGATGGCGGTGTCGATTTTTGAGGTGCCTGGGAAGGCGGCGCTGTTGGAGAGTTTTGATAAGCGGTTGATGCATGCGAGTTTTCCCCCGAATGCCTTGGCGTTGGTGGATGAGAGTTATGATAATTACCGGACGAAGATGTATGACTCGTATCAGAAGCGACGGAATGGGATTTGGTGAGGTGCTGGGTGGTAGGGTGGAGGGAGAGAGGGAGGGATTGTGTGGGGAGGGTGGGTGAATGTGTTTTTCGTGTCGAAGGATTGGGTGTTTGTCTGTCAAGTGTGGCATGCAAGCGCATGTGTGTGTGTCGGTTTCGAGTAGACGCCCCTCCGGATGCAAAATAGCCAGCGGTTTTGGAATTCTCCTTATCCCCCCTTCAAATGTGTGATGAAATGGCTTTAGGAAAATGATTGAGAAGCAACACGGCGTAAAAACAAAGCATGCCCTGCCTTTAAAAATGTAGAAATAGTCGGTAACGAAAGGCCCCCACGTGGATTGGGGGGCTGGCGCACCCTTGGTGTGTGCGCCACGCAAAAGCCTCTCCAAAATAAAAAAAGCCACACGCAAAGAAGTTAAACAATTTTTGGTTGAACACAGTGGAGTGCGCACTTAATTGTTGCTTTTAGGAATGGATAGGGCGTGCGAAATATGAAAGAAAGGCCATCCAAATCAAAACCTCCTGCCTCTTGCTTGGCCCATCGATTATTCGTGACGTATTGCAATAGCATGGTTACCCAACAAGCGAGATGCGAAACTGCCCATGGTACAGGTGTGGCATTCAAAGCCGCACGTCCCATGAGCTTGTCTGTCTGCAGGCCCACCACATTGGCTTGACAGTCTTCCTAAGCTTGTATATGGAGCCTGTGGACGCAGGGGCGCAAAGCCCTGGGGCCTCTAGATTGAGTGAGTGGGCGATTTTTCGAAGGGGGGGACGCGGGTGTTAGGGGGGTGGCCATCTTGCTCACGCCCTCACACGTTTGCCCTAAGCCCACAACACACAGCACCACCACAAGCTTGACAACGAGCTCGACGACCCGCCATGGTTCAGCGCTGGTGGGATGGCCTGTGGTCCGCTTGACTTGCTTCGATCAGAGAGAGAGAGACCCGCCTATCATCATCCAGCACACACGACTCACCCCTCACACGCCCCACACTCGACACAGGACGCACCACACACCCGCCCGCCCTTCCATTCACGACCAAGCCATGTCCAAGTACGTGACCGCACCCGACAGAATAGCAGCTTTCAAGCGCATGAAGTGCCGCCCTGAGAATCAGGTATGTGGTGGCAGTGTGATGATCGGGCCTGGAGGAGGGCAAGGGGTTTGGGGGATGTGTGGGTGGTGTCTGGCATCGTCGAACCCACAGAGATGCCCTCTGCTTGTCCAACAGTCATTTGTCTCACTCCCATACCCTTCTCCCACCCTCTTCCTCCTTCACAGGTTTGCTTCGACTGTCCCACGCGCAACCCCACCTGGGCTTCAGCGACATACGGCGTCTTCATCTGCTACAACTGCTCGGCGACGCACCGCGCTTTGGGCGTGCACATCACCTTTGTCCGCTCCGTCGACCTGGATGAATGGACGCCCCAACAACTCCTGACCATGCGCTTGGGGGGGAACCAGAACGCCGCTCAGTTCTTCCGCAAGCACGGTGTGACGGGCGGAGGGAAGGTCGAATCAAAGTACTCCTCCCGGGCGGCGGAGCTGTACAAGGTGCATTTAGCCAAGCTCGTGGCTGATAAAATGCTGTCGGACGCGAATGCCCTCGAGCTTCCTTCTTCCTCTGACACGGCCGTGGCTGCCGTTGGGTGTGGATTGGACAACTTGATGCTCTCCTTTAAACCGAACAAGGACCCGGCCATTGATCGTGAAGAAGCCGCTGCCTCTCCTCCCGCTCAACTACAGGAACCCGAGCCTGTTGTAGTGGTGGCCCCCACCCCTCCTCCCCCTGCGCCGGCACCAGTGCTCCCTCCCGCCCCTGTTATGATCAAGCAGGAACCGCGACCTGTAGGGAGGCTGAGCACCAGCAGCAGTCCGCGGGATGCCACCAATTCTCTCGCGGTGGGCGCAGGGGACTTACAAACGACGACGACGGCCACGGCGGCGACAGCAGCAGGAAGCAGCAGCAGCAGCAGCAGCAGTATGTTCAAGAACCCCCCGCGTAAGACAACGGCGGCTAAGAGCATGGGTGCCCGGAAGCTGGGTGCGATGAAGATGGGTGGTGGCAGCAGTAGCAGCAGCAGCAGCAGCAGTGGCTATGGGATGGGTACGTTTGAGGATACTGCTAAGCAAGCGACTGAGGCCAAGGCTGCAGCTGAGCAGGCGGCGAGGGACTATGAGCAAGCAGAGAGGGATCGAAAGGCGAAGGATCTGAGTGTGTTTATGGGGAGCACGCCTCGTTCTGCTGGTGGAGGGAGGCAGGATTGGGCGGCGCCTTTGCCGGCTTCCCCGGTGATTCAGGAATATCGCGGGAGGGGGGAGGGAGGGAGGGAGGAGCCGGGGCCGACGGTGTCGACGGGGCCGTTGGCGGCTAGGTTTAGCTTGGCCAAGGGGATTGGTTCTGATCAGTTGTTTGGGAATGATGATGAGACTCCGGATGTGAGGTATGAGAGGCAGAC
>Ga0209491_10011017_pt1 | contig 10740 bp, 16 predicted proteins | sample BON02_FD_187213 | JGI IMG/M metagenome (GOLD analysis project Ga0209491, IMG submission 187213) | Freshwater microbial communities from Lake Bonney liftoff mats and glacier meltwater in Antarctica - BON-02 (SPAdes) (version 2) | ecosystem: Environmental > Aquatic > Freshwater > Ice > Glacier...
CTGGTCGATGTCGCATGGCCCGCCATTAAGGAGGTTGCCGCTGGGATCGTCGAAGCGTTCACCACGGTTGTTGCATGGTTCCGTGAGGTGTGGCCTGGTATCAAAGAAACGATTGGCGAAGTCTTTGGTTGGCTGGTCGCCAACGTTCTCCCGGTCGTTGTCGCCTACGTGGAGGCCGTCGTCGCTTGGTTCAAGTTCTTGTGGTCCATCGCAAAACAGGTGTTCACGCTCGGCCTTGCCATCGTTGGTGGCATCATCATCGCATGGGTCGCGGTCGCGACGTTCCTGTGGGACACGTTCGGCAAGACGCTCACCGAGTATGCCCGCGGCGCATGGAACGGAATCAAAAAGGTCGTTGAGGCGGCGCTCAAGATCATTGAGGGCACGCTTAAGCTGTTCACAGCCGTCATTACTGGCGACTGGTCCGCAGCGTGGACGGCGATCAAACAGATTCTTTCGGGCGCGTGGGATTACATTAAGGCCACAACGAGCCTTGCGCTTAATGCTGTGAAGGCGGCTGTCAAGTTGGTTCTTGACTGGTTGACCCTCGTCTGGTCGACGGTCTGGAATAACATTCGTGGCTACGTGTCGGCAGGCATTGACGCTGTCGTTGGTTTCGTCGCATCGCTACCAGGTCGGATCACGGAGGCTGTCAAGGGCGCATTTGATGGACTGACCAGCGCGTTCGTTACGGCCATCAACTGGATCATTGACAAGTGGAACGGGATTAGTTTCACGCTGCCGTCGTTCAGCTTTGACATACCGCTTGACGGTCGTGGACCGTACACGTTCGGCGGTCAAACATTCAGTACCCCTAACCTTCCACGCCTCCACACGGGCGGCGTCGTGCCTGGCCTACCTGGCACCGACCAGCTGACGATGTTGCAGGCCGGTGAGCGTGTCACGTCTGCGGCCGGAGTGAAGTCTGGCTCTGAGCCTGATTGGACGTTGATCGCCCGGATGATGGCGAAAGAGTACGCGCGCACGTTGCAGCAGGAGAGGCGGGCGGCATGACCATCTTAACGCTGACCGAGACGGCTATATCGCCGCTGTCTGACCCGACCGACGTTCTACTTTTGCCGCAATCGTCAGAGATGTTCACGCACTCGGGGCAGGCGTCGGTCAGGGTTTACGCGGGCGGTGTCCGCCGGATCATCTCGACACCTGGCGTCGCCGAAGTTGTCACGTTGAGTTTCGCCCGTCTCGATCGCGCCGAATATGACTCGTTGTTGTTGCTGCTGAATGTCCCGATCCTGTTTCGTGACCAGCGTGGCCGCAACACGTCAGGCGTGTTCTTCAACCTTTCGGGCGAAGAGCAACGTCTACATCCTGGCCGTGTTATGAACGTCGCTTTAACTGTCGAGAACATCACAGCCTCCGAGGTGGTCTGATGGCTGTGACAGTTCTGTCGTTCCTGTCCTTGACGCCAAGCCAGCGCGAAGAGCTGATCGGGTCGTCACGTCTGTTTGTTGACGCAGGCCTTGAGCTGCTTGATTCTGACGAGAACCTGATCGAAGACATTTCAACCGATCTGATCGCCAACAATTCGAGCGTCAGTCGCAACACGTTGCAGACGCTCCACGGTTCGTGTCGGTTGCGGATTAGCCGACAGTTGCTGTGGGGCTCGCAACGTTTGCGGCCGTTCATGCTTCTTTCTTCGGATAATGTCGTCTGGTATCGTCAGGATCTCGGCGTCTTTTTGAGTTCAACGCCCCGTCAGGAGCTGGGCGAAGTTCCGGCCGTGTGGGATGTCTTCGGTTTCGACAAGCTCGACATTTTGAACCAGCCGCACGGCGTCGGTTTCAGTGTTGCCGCCGGTGATCCTATTATCGCTGCCGTTGAGGCTTTGATTGCTGGCACGGGTGAAACGAAGTTCATCATCAACCAGGCTTCGGCGGCGTTGACGGCACCAGCTGACAAGGTGTTTCCGCTGTCGACGAACGTGACGACGTTGTTTCTGATTGACGAACTGTTGTCAAGTATTGGTTATAGGACGCTGGCGACTGACAGGGACGGGACGTTCAGGTCGTCACCGATCGTTTCGCCGGCGGATCTGCCGATCACTTGGACGTTGGATGCCGATAGTTCTTCGACGAGCGTGTCCAATTTGCGGTCGTCGATCTCCGACTATTACGGTGCTAGTAACAGAGTTGTTGGCATCAATGACGACATCGCTAACGACATTCCGGTTGATGGCGCGGGTATTGCGGAACTGACGAACCTGTACGACGGTGAAACGTCGGTTGCTGAGCGTGGCGGTCGGACGATCACGAAGATTATTCGCGGGACATATCAGAACCAGGCGGCTCTTGTTGCTGCGGTGCAGGCCGCTCTTGACGTTGAGAAACGTGTCGGGCGGTTCGTTGAATTGATGTCTTCACCTAATCCGGTGCACGGCCATTATGACGTGATTCAGTATCTTGACTCAGCGGTTCCGGTTAACGCCCGTTATGTGCTTACTGATTGGTCGTTGCCGCTTGACGGTCAAGACATGACTTTGAATATGAGGGCGGTCTGATGTTGGATTATGAGATCACGTGGGGGAAGGTGACGTCGGTGTCGCCGGTTGAGGTTCGCTTCGCCGGTGATTCGGTGTCGCTGCCTGTCGGGTTTAAGCCTGACGGTTTGACGTTGTCGACCTCGGACATGGTTGTGTTGGCGAAGGTTGGTAAGCCTGATGCCTGGGTGATTCTCGCAAAGTACGTGGCGACGTGAATAATTCTAAGGGGAGCTTGATGTTGGAGAGTTCAAAGATTATCGGGATCACGTTTGGTGTGTTGAAGCTGGGGGCAAGCTGATGGGCACATATCTGTCGATTGCCCACGACACTTCGCCGTACGTGACCACATACAAACGCGCTGGCGACGTACTCACTAAGCTCGCTAATCCCGCGACCCTCCCAACGGGCATTGGTTTAGGTGCGGCGTGGTCGCCTGACGGCACATATCTGTCGATCGCTCACAACACTTCGCCTTACGTGACCACGTACAAACGAGCTGGCGACGTACTAACTAAACTCACTAATCCCGCGACCCTCCCGACGGGCATTGGTCGAGGTGCGTCGTGGTCGCCTGACGGCACATATCTGTCGATCGCTCACGACACATCGCCTTACGTCACGACGTACAAACGAGCTGGCGACGTACTCACCAAACTCGCTGATCCCGCGACCCTCCCAACGGGCACTGGTTACGGTGCGTCATGGTCGCCTGACGGCACATATCTGTCGATTGCCCACGTCGCATCGCCCTACGTCACCACATACAAACGAGCTGGCGACGTACTCACCAAGCTCGCTGATCCCGCAACACTCCCAACGAATACTGGTCTCGGTGCGTCATGGTCGCCTGACGGCACATATCTGTCGATCGCTCACATCACTTCGCCGTTCGTGACCACGTACAAACGGGCTGGTGACGTACTAACTAAACTCACTAATCCCGCGACCCTCCCGACGGGCGTTGGTCGAGGTGCGTCGTGGTCGCCTGACGGCACATATCTGTCGATCGCTCACAACACTTCGCCTTACGTGACCACGTACAAACGAGCTGGCGACGTACTAACTAAACTCACTAATCCCGCGACCCTCCCGACGGGCATTGGTCGAGGTGCGTCGTGGTCGCCTGACGGCACATATCTGTCGATCGCTCACGACACTTCGCCTTACGTGACCACGTACAAACGGGCTGGTGACGTACTAACTAAGCTCGCTGATCCCGCGACACTCCCGGCGGGTACTGGTCTCGGTGCGTCGTGGTCGCCTAACCTGAACGCCCCGCCGCTCGCACCGACGTGGGCGGCACCGGCAGACAACAGCTACAACGATATTGACTCAGCCCTGCCGCTCGACTGGACCTTCAACGATCCTGACGCTGGCGATACACAGTCGGCGTATGCGTTGTCGAAGTCGGTTGACGGTGGAACGCTCAGCTACTGGAACGCGGGCACGTCGGCGTGGGGTGCCGGTGAAATCAAGAACCCGACAGCGACCACGTCGGTCACGCTTGCTTCGTCGTGGGCTACCGCCGGGCAGAGCATCGAGTACAAGGTAAAGACGTGGGACGCTGCCGACGCTGTCGGCCCGTACGGATCAGGTCTGACGGTCAACACTGCGACCGGCGATGCTCCGACGATCACGGCCCCGGCAACGTCCGCGGTACTCGCGACATCCGCAGCGGTCATCACATGGACCGTGGCAGCGCAGGCCGCGTACAAGATCCGTGTCCTGTCTTCGGCCGACGCCGAACTGTTCACGACCGGCAAGGTGACGGGCGCTGTTACGGAGGTGCCGCTCAGCTACGTCTTCACTGACGGCGCTACCGGCCTCAAGATCGAACTGACGACGTTCAACTCGTTCGACATTGCCGCCACCGATACCAACACCGGCATTTCGGTGGATTACACGCCACCGGCAACACCTGTGCTCACGGTCACCGCCATTGGCTCCTACATCTCGGTGGCGATTGCGGACCCGACCCCGACCGGCTCGCAGCCCACCGTCGACAGCCACGACATTTACGTGAGGGTTGCAGCTGGCGGCAGGCAGTCCGGTCAACGAACCGTCAACGACGACGGCATCCGAATCTCAACGGGCACAGTCCCAACGAACGGCACCTACCAAGACTTCTGTACCGCCAACACCGACTTCGAGTATCGGACGTTCGCGGTGAGCGACAGCGGCGCTGGAGCGTTCAGCGCATGGACGTGACCACCGCTTGTGTGATGGTGCCAACCGGCTCAGGCCCTGGCACCGGCTGGGCCACTACCAGCCCCGGCATTCAACGCAACGCCACAGCGGGCAACGTAGACGCACGAGGATCGTACTACCGGTTCGCCTCGGTTGAGGACTACGCACCGCCCTACGTGGTCGAAGGCGAGATCCGCACCATCGGCATCGGGCCCGCAATCTTCGCTGACGGCACACCCGCCTGGTATCAGCCAAGCCTCGTCATTCATCCCATGTACGGCTCCGGCGACGGTGTACCCGGCAACGACGCCAACGTGTTCATTCGCATCGGCGGCTTAACTGATCCGGCCGGCAAGGTCAGCATCTCGGCCGAACTGCGCGCCGAACGACCTGACCGACCGTACGGGACACGCACCAGCGGCTACGTCAAGCGCGACCGTGGCGACACCGGCCAAGTGTGGGATAACCGCTGGCACGACTTCCGCATCGAGGTGCCATCGCATGACGTGTACCGCATGTTCTGGGATGGCGTCCTCATCGCTGACGTGCAAGAGAAGTTGCCCGCAACGATGTCGGGCCGCAACCACATCGGCCTCCGCTGCGACATGGCGTCGATCGCAATTCGCGGGTGGCAAGTCACGACCGAAAGGCCAGCACCGATGACACTCAACATTCATCCTCGCAAAACCTGGCAAAACCCGGCGCAACCCGTGAGCGGACCGAAGGCAAAAAGCGCGGGCGGTACGTGGGTCATCCACCACCCCGGCGGCGGCAGCTTCGAGCCACACACCGACGAGCAGGTCAAAACGTTCCTACGCCAGATCCAAGCCAGCTACCTCAACAGTCGCGGCTACTCAATCGGCTACTCGTACGGCGTCGCCCAGTCCGGCAGCGCATGGGAGATCCGAGGCGACGACTTCAACCCGGCGTCGAACCCTGGCCGCAAGCTCAAGGGCGGCAGCTTCAACGATGTTTCACGCTCCATCTTCGTGATGGTCGGCAACGACAACGCCGCCAGCCCCGAAGCGGTTGCAACCATCAACTCCATCATCGCAACCCGCCCCGGTTGGCCCGTCGTCACGCACGGAGACGTCGATTACACGGCGTGCTGTGGTACTGGGCTCATCGCCCAGGTCCGCGCCGGCACCATCGGCCAGCAGGCCGCACCACCGAAGCCAACACCGATCACACCAACAGACGGAGACGACGACATGCTCAACGCAACATCACTCTGGCGGCCTAAGGGGTACGCCAACATCTTCGCTGTCACACCGGACGGTGCACGGCACCTCGGCGGCGAAACGTTCAACGACCTGACCCGCAGACTCAACGCCGCAGGGCAAAGCTCGGCGGTCATCGTCTCAGGCCACAAGCAGGAACTCAAAAGTGTGCTTGCGCTCGCCGGACTCACGACCGCCGACCTGATCAAGTCGAACTAACAATGTCGGCGCTCATCGCATCCGCCGCCGTTGACAGCGGCGAGGTTTCCGGCCTTGTCGTGGCTGGGATCTTCTCGCTACTGACCGCCGCCATCACAGCCGCAGGACTCATTGTCGTTGCACTCGTCCGAATGAAACGGTCCACGACCGTCGAGCACGGCCAAGTCATCACCGAACTGAAACTACTGACGGTCGGCCAAGAACAGCTGTCCAACATCGTTGTACGACATATCGAACACGACCACAAGCAGGGAGGGACACTATGAACATCATCGCCGCACTGCGTAACGAAGCCCGCATGATCTGGGCGCTCGCCGACGACGGCACCAAAGCCGCCATCCGCACCGCCTACCAGAACGTGCAAGCCGCAGTCGCTATCGCACTGTTCGCTGTCGCATCATCCGTTGTTGCTTGGGCATCAGGTGCCGACGTTGACCTGCTCGACACGATCGCTGTCGGCCGTACCGCTACCGGTGTCGCAGCGCTCGCAGCGATCGCATCGTTGAAGGCCTACTACATGAACCGTGGCGACAAGGGCGCACGCTACGACAACTGAGAGCGCCACCGAACACCCGAATCCGTGAAGGCAACCAAAGGGGAAACATGGGACTCGCAGACGCAATCAACGAAACACTCAACGCTCAAGCCAAACGGCTCAAGGTGGACGTCATGCTCGAACAGATGGACGCAGACGACGCCGCAGCGCTTGACGTCGCGCTCCGCGACCTGACGCTGACCGCCGGCAAACTGTCCGAAGCGCTCCGCCGCAACGGCACGCCGATCACAGAGAACCCCATCCACGAATGGCGGCGCCGCAACCTGGAGGCGGCAGCATGAGCCTGGCTGACGCGCTCAAGACTGCCCGCCCACCTGAGATTGTTGTGAAGGACACGCCCGTCCCGAAAGGCTGGGAGCGCGGTGTCAGTTGGTCCGGCAACGATGGCACGGTCACGACCGGACCTATCGACACTGAAGTCAACGCCGCCGTCTGGAAAGAACTGATTGCCGACTGGGGTCTTGACTCCGAGCACGTCGAAGTCATCGACGGTTCAGTCAAGTTCAAAGGCTGGGATACCCCGGTCAAGGGGACGACGACGGGCGCAACGATCCGGCTCCGGTCCTACTCGGCACGCGTTCAGCAGCGCGGGACAGCGACCGCCGAGAACATGGCCGATGTTGAAGCGTTGTGCAAGATCGCGTCGAAGAAGAACCCGCCACGCAAACAGCCGCCACCAGCCGAAGACGCCGAACGCGGCCTGCTCGTGGCGCTCGCAGACTTCCAGATGGGCAAGGGCGAGGGTGGTGGCTCAGAAGCAACCGTGAACAGGGTGAGCGCCGCAACCGGCCGAATCCTTTCGCGCCTCGCTGAACTCAAGAAGGTTGGCAGACCGATCGACGTCGTCTACCTCGTCGGCCTCGGTGATCTTGTTGAGGGATGCTCGGATAGTTACGAGATGCTCACATGGTCCGCTGATCTCAGCCGCCGGGATCAAGTCAAGGTGACACGTCGCCTCATCTTGCAGATGGTTGACGACATCACCGACGCCGGCTATCGGATCGTCCTGTCAGGTGTTGCCGGGAACCACGGCGAGAACCGCAAGAACGGCAAGGCGTTTACCGACTGGGAAGACAACGACGACCTGGCGGTCGTGGAGATGGTCGGTGAGATCCTTGCCGCGAACCCTGAGCGCTACGCGAACGTGTCCGTGTACCTTCCCGAAATGCTCAGCATGACGCTCGATATTTGCGGTGTCAACGTCGGTTTTGCTCACGGCCATCAGATGCGTGGCGGTGGCGCCAACGCTGCGGTCAAGGTGGAGAAGTGGTGGTCCGGTCAGATCGTCGGCAACCAGCCAACGGCCTCGGCGCGCATCCTCGTCACAGGTCACCTTCATCATTTCATCTGTTCCGAAGGTATCGGCCGAACCTGGTTCCAATGTCCCGCGATGGATGGCGGCAGCCAGTGGTTCGTCGAATCGTCTGGACAGTCGGCCCCGGCCGGCATGTTGACGTTCGGTGTCGGGACAACGTACGGCACCCGAGGTTATGGAGATGTAGAGATCCTGTGAGGTACGCACTCGTGTTCGCTGCCGGTGCCGTGTTCGGTGCTGTTGCTGTGATGGTCGTCGACATGGTCGAAATGTTGATCCAAATGTTCAGCGACGATGTCATGATGTAGCTATAACCCTTCGTTGCCGTTCGGTGGCGAAGGGTTATAGCCGACACAGATCGAGTAAGCCGAGAATAGTCGGTGTCCCCACGGGGGCCGTCTCGGCGCACGTCTCCGACGTGTCCAATCATCACCGGCAACGGTGATTGCTGCCTACTCGGGCTAAGTGAGATACGGCGTCGGGCAGACGTGCCCGACGCCCTCACCGAAACAAGATCCCCGCTACCACGGGACCATCTGAACCGTCCGGCTCGCGCCTCCCCCTGCGAGTCGGGCGGTTCTTTTGCGTTCACGGGCAGCGCAACCCTGTGACCAGGGACTATTCACACAGGGCCGTCTAAGGCGTTCAAACCGGCACCGTGGGCACTGATGGCAGGCGTTTCCGGCGTCATCATGTCACCACCGTCACCGGGTATGCGACACCGCCAGGGATGAGGGTGCCAGCGACAGCGTCGGTGATGTCGTATGCGTCGCTGGGGTGTCCGCGATACTCGGGTAGGTGGTAATACCCGTTGCCTCCAATCGCAACACACTCACTATCAACCACCTCGTTTACGACTGCAACAGGCGTCCCGAGTGCAAGCCGACCGTGCACCGTGCATCGGATGGCGTTCTCTCCGTCGCCCGCCATGAACGTCTCATAGCTGACGATCTCAACGATGGCCGGATAGCCGAGGCCGTTGCAGTGTTCGCAATGTTCCGTGCTGTCGCCTGGTTGCATCCCGACCCATCCGCCATAGCACGAATCCTGCTCGCATTTCACCCAGCCTGCCAGCCACGTGATCGACGGCATCTCGTTCGGTAGCAGCCATTTACTGTCTGCCGGGAACATCTTGCGGGCAACAGCTTCCGGAAACACAACCTGCTGGATCGTCTGCGTCATTGGTTGTTCCTTCCGTAGGATGTTCTCGGTAGTGCATTCCGTTGATCCGGCTCATCGCTCATGGTTCCCTCTTCTCTGTCAGATCGACTGACCAAGCCGGGTCGCGGTCCCAGTAAGTCCAGAAGCCGAGAGCGTGGTGCTCGTCCAGTTTTTCCAAGTCGGCCCGAGTGAACTCGCGCACGTCTTGCCTGTCGACTGAATCACCGAAGTACCAGACTCGCCCGATGCGCCCCACCGACTGCCACCGAAGTAGAACGTCAAGCGCAGGCCGGATATGGCACCACGGGCCGCGCTCGTAATGCTCATCCCACACTCGCCACATGCTGTCGAGTCTGGCAAAAGGTGGGTTGGGCCCGTAGGTGCCTGTGTCTTCGGAATACTCGGTGGTCCACACAAAGCGATTGTCTGAATCCTGCCTGCGCTCAAAGTCTAGTGAGATCGAACTGAGGGCTTCGTCGTCGCCGTGAAACTCAAACTCGATACAAGCGTCAAGACCCATTGTGCGTATCCTCTCCGGCTCGATCGCCGCTCATATCGCGCCCTTCCGGTACTTGCGCTCAGCCACCAGGCAGGCGGCACAGACCGTCTCACTGTGGCGGCGATGCCGAACCGCTGCCGAACGCGTTCCGCACGGCTGCAACACTCGAGGCTGACCGCCACGGAGGCGTGCCCGATACTCGCGGGCCCGCTTAGCTTCGGCCTCCGTCATTGATCGAGAGCGATGTAGTAGGGCTCGCCGTCCACGTAGACAGCGACGCTGTAGGCCTTCGGTGACACGGTGACTTCCACCTGGTGCCGACGCTCGCCGGTCTTCGGATCGATGGCGTCGATCTTCACGCAGTCAGCCACACCCCGACCCTCGCGAGCCTCGAACGTGAAGTGACGGACCTCGACAGTCACCATCCCCCACCGTTCTCGATCAGCTCGTCAAACTCTGCAATACACGCCCGATAGCTCGCGATCTGGCCGGTCCACGCCGTGTCTGACGCTTCCATCTCAGCGAGACGGTGGGCGATGACCGCACGATCCTGCTCGATCGTGCGGCCGTCTGCGGCGCTCAACGGAGGCCCATCGACCGGGCGACCATCTCCCACTCGGGGCGGGCCTTGACTTCATCGATGACCGTGCCCATGTCCTCGCCGGCGTCCATGCGGTTCTGGACTTCGGTGAGCAGTGCGGTTCGGGTGGTGGTTGCGGTTGAGTTCATGTAGGTAACTATAAACACATACCGTCACAGTGTCAAGCACATTTATTGTCGCCAGCGAAAACAAATCTGAAATTACCTCTTGCGTCGCCCGTAACAAAAGATTACGTTACGTGACATGCAGTTGAACCGTGAAGCGCTCAAGGCGATTCGGAAACGGTCAAACATCAGCCAAACGGCGTTCGCCGCAACCGCTGGGATTGACCGCCCGACCTACGCCCACATCGAAGCCGGCCGCCGCCAAGCGACCGACTCCCAAATCATTGCCATAGCGGGGGCGCTCGTCGTCCCGCTCGCAGCGGTCGCAACCACTGTCGAGGTTGCGGCATGAACGACTCCAACACCATGACAATCACC
>Ga0209491_10011021_pt1 | contig 10736 bp, 7 predicted proteins | sample BON02_FD_187213 | JGI IMG/M metagenome (GOLD analysis project Ga0209491, IMG submission 187213) | Freshwater microbial communities from Lake Bonney liftoff mats and glacier meltwater in Antarctica - BON-02 (SPAdes) (version 2) | ecosystem: Environmental > Aquatic > Freshwater > Ice > Glacier...
TATATATATGTGTATATACATGTACATATATACTAACATTTATACATATATACACGTACATATATATATATTTATGTATAACAATGAGCTGATGAATTGGCCTGTACTCACGTGTACACTAGGCATCGAAGATAGCAATGCGGTCAAAGTGATGTTGTAACACACAGTACAACACACACTGCAACCAACACTGCAACACACACTGCAACACACAATGCAATGCGGTCAAAATGATGTTGTGATGCTAGGGAGGAGCACTTGACGAAGATGTGAGTTTAATTCCAGAAGATGTGAGTTTAATTCTTTTTTGTGATTAGTGATGGCTGGAGATGAGAGCAAGCAACATGGCGTAAGTGGTTGGGGCATGTGTCATGTGTGGCTGGGCATGTGTCATGTATGGCTGGTGGCAACGTGGTGGCGCTGTCTTGGAAGAGGCCTTTGCTTGTTTGTATTTGTTGGTGTATATATCTATGTATGGCGAGTATGCGTGTGGCCGCGGCCGTGACACTGGCCCAACAAATCTTTGACCTCTGGCCGCAGCTTCCGTGGTCGCAGTAAGTGAGATGGCGTCACGATTTCTGGTATTCTTTCGCAGAAGCCGTAAAATACTGCTGAGGCCGAAACAGCCCAGCTACTGGGCTGTTGTGGTACATGGGGCTGCATCAGGCTTGCATCGCTGGCAACATCGACGACAGCCAAACTTTGCACCAGATTGTGTGCATTAACTTGGTCGGCATCTCCGACAGCCACGCTTGAGTGCGTATTTGCAACCAGGGATGGTGTTACACTAAACTCCTGCACCTCGGGTGCAGGCAGCATACTGCCTTTTGAGTGCAAGGCCGCGTCCATGATCAAGTTTCGGGAAGGGGATTCATGTGGACTCAAAGCCAATTTGCTGAGAGGTGTGTCAAGCAGGTCTGACGATGATTCGCAGGGCGGGGAGGAGTAAGGATACTTGCTATCCGCCTTCGCAGCTTCCTCTACCAGTTGTAAATCAGGCTTGCTTGCTGTTTGTAGAGGGCTGTCAAGTGTGCTTGCCGACATTGCCAAACTTGATCTCGATCCGACACACGCGTCATCATTACCTGGGCCGTCCTCAAGCCCACTATCTGGGTCCAACAGACAATGCTCCTGATCCAGCATGGCAGGTTTTGTGAGCTCGGTGGCGTCTTGAGGTGCATTTTTTGAGCTAGGAGTGTCAACAAACTCCGACTCTTGGCCGCGGCAAATTCTCGTATCTCGAACAGTAGATACCATATTCTCCAGAAGTTGGGCGCGCAGCTTCTCAAATGCCATCAAGGATGCCCGCATGGGTGTTAGCTGCTTCTCATGTTTGGTGACATTTGACGCAGACATTGTACCTCCTATCTCGGTGTCTCGATCAGACAAGAAACCCGCCTTGGTTTTTTGTTCCACCGTGCGAGGCTCGATGGATGCGGGTGTTGCTGTTAATGAAAAGGCGCGTGACAAGAACAAACTATCACCCTCCTCACCATCATCGCAAAATCTCGGAAGTCCACTCATTGGTGATTGAACCGGCGCGTGCGCCCCGGACAACATATTGGATGGCCTTTCTTGCCTTTCTTGCCTCTCTTGCGTGCTCGCCGCTGTAATCTGGACCGTCCGAAACCGACCCTCTGACAATCTAGGCGCATCGTCTTCACAACCAAGCAGCGGCAGAACATAAGTCTTGCGCATGTTGCAATTTCCTCCCCAGGTTTCCAAAGACGATTCCCCTAGCGTCCTCCGTGACGGTGACGACAAATAGAGCACCTGACCGCCGGACACACTGTTTGGGCCCGGTGGTGCAGCAACAACGGTTGCCTCCGCAAGCCTGGCTAGAGATTCTTGTGAGCCAGGCCCACCTTTACTAGCACTGTTTCCATACACACCGTCTGTTTGCGACAATACAGACTGCGTGGCGCCCTGCAATGCCGCCCTTAGTTGCCCATGCAACGGCGCTGGTCTTGCCAGTGTACTAGCATACGCAGGATATGGAGATGACACGTTCTCTGGGATGTCTGTATCGAGCGCATCAAATCCGACTTGTGCGCGTATGCCATTTGTCATTATAAAGTCATTGAGGCCATCTGTTATGATAACCTGACTATGCACTGACGAAGCCGTCTCAATCTGCATCACATCGTCTGCTACCTCTTCAAATACAGAGGAATGATGTGAAAGTTCGCGCGACAAATTCTCTTTTTCACACTCCAGCACCTCAGTGACTGCGAGAGGCTCAAGCGGCATGTCCTCGAAGTCTTTACTTGCATTCTCAGACATGTCCGATGCAGTGCAATCTTGTATGTCGCTGGTGCTACCTGCCGTGGGCAGGTTGCTCGTGCTGCCTGTCTCGTGCACACCGTGCGAGCAGGCTGCAGGCTGCACGTCGCTCTGGCCGCACGCACTATCTTTTCGCAGCGCATTCTTGGAAGACTCCTGTTCTGCGGTCCAGAGGCGTCGCATCTCTTCGCCCTGCAGTGTTTTACGTATCGGACCCACCGCACAGAGAGAATGAGCAAGCGCGTTGGGAGAATACACTTGCGCCTCTCGGCTGCCACACGCAATGCACTGTGCGCATGGCATTGCCACATGGCGTTGTTGCACGTGACTCATTCATATTTTTGACATGACTCGTCCATATGTGTGACATGACTCATTCGTATGTGTGGCATGCCTCACACAATGCACTGCGCGCATGGCGTTGCCGTATTGCTACCATCCAAGACGCCATGCAAGAACACAAGAAACCATACGCCAAAGCACAACGCAACTTAACCAACACACTGATATTTTTGCAGTCTCTCTCGCTCGCTTGCTCTCTCCCACTGCCCATCCTCTTGCAACAACGCACACACCCGTCGAGTCTGATACGAAGAAGAAGCCATGCAGGAGTCTCGTGTAGCAATCGGACTAGAAAAGGTCTGTTCCACAGGAAATTTCTGCAGCGTCCATCGAATAGTTTTTTCCAGCGCACTAGGCATCCTGCATCTCAAAGATAATACGCATGATGAATAAAAGAAATACATTCAGGTCAAAAGAAATACACTCTAAACAAAAGAAATACACTCTAAACAAAAGAAATATGTTTTATCATGAGTGACTTGTGCTTGTGTCGACGTTGCTCAGTGCCACAGACATGTCAGATAGACATTGCATTCGTAATGCGTATTCAGCATTCACTTCCTGGCACAACATGAGGCAGCAATAAGTGAGTCGTGGCACACATGTATGAGTCATTTCACATATCGACGAGTCGTGTCACAAATGGATGAGCCAAGCCACTTGTGGATGATCGTATCACATGAGTGAGCCCGGCACAAGAAGAGGCAGCAGCAACAACAGGCAGCAACAACAGGAGGCAGCAATAACAAGAGACATCAACAATAACAGGCAGCAACAACAGGAGGCAACAGCAACAACAGGCAGAAACAACAGGAGGCAGCAACAACAACAGGCAGCAACAATAACAGGCAGCAACAACAGGAGGCAGCAACAACAACAGGCAGCAACAACAACAGGCAGCAACAACAACAGGCAGCTCGCACCAGCCGTCGGATCCTTCGCAGCGCATTTCTTCGCGGCAGTCGTCCAGGGCGTCAATGATAAGAGGGTGTCGCGGGTCAGTAGCATGCGCCTTCCACAAGTCCTGTACAAGTTCAAACACCACACTTTACTTACTTGTGCAGTCTACTTAGTTGTGGCCTGGACCCACCACCGCGAATCTGGAAGTTGATACCCCCCTACAGACTCAATGAGCCCCCTACAGGGCTTCTCCAGATCGATTCTATTTTGTTCGAAATGCGACAAAGTTTTGGGTTTAGGGTTTAGAGTTTAGGTTGTGGCAGGACGATTTTCCTCTTTCTCTCTTTTCGCCAGTTTGTGCCCACCAAACGAGGAAAAGTCGACCTGGAAATGTCCCCAGGGCGGCGCGCAGCAGTTTCGGGGCTACCACACGCCATGCGGGTAGGTCCCAGCTTATGAGAGAAAATTCTGCAGGGAGTCCATATTTCCGGTTTTTTTTGTGTCTCCGGGTTTTGTTTTGTTTCCAGTGTTTTTTTTTGTTTCCGGGGGGTTTTTTTTTGTGTAGGCGTTTTTTTGTGAAAAATCCGCGGAACGCAAAAGTAACCCGAGTGGCGCGCGGCAGCTCCGGGTCTAAAGCCCCTCCGCGTGAGGACCCCAATCTAGGGGAGTCTCCGCCCCTATATAGGGGGTCTATATAGGGGGTCTAATACACACCCCTGATACACACTCCCGATTACACACCCCTATTTTGTTCTCCCTATTAATGGGGGCCCTCATGTCAATGGTCCGATCCAGTGGGCGTGCGGCAGCTGAGCGTTCCGCCGCCGCGCGCCCCGGGCAAGAGCACCTTCCAGGCATAGCGCAAAAGTCGAGGCCGATCAGCTTTCTGTCGCAAAGATACATCTTGTGTCCGACCCGCCCGCGAATCTGCCCAAGATCGCTTTTCTGCCTTTGCAAGTTGCGTGTAGGCAAGACCGCGGGCGTAGAGCGCTTGTAGATTGTCCGGCTCGAGTGTCAGAGCCGTTGTGCACTCAAGAATAGCTTCAGGATAATGTCCGAGGTTGAGGCAGCACTCGCCGACGCCCATTGCAGTGTCAAAAGCCAGTTGCGCCCATTCTTTGTTCAGTCGCCGCCCCTCTCCCCAACGAGGAAACCCTGTATTGGCCTCAGTCTTGTTCGAGTACGCTGCCAGCCTCAACGCGGCTTGTTCAAACCCCGACCGCCCCTCCTCAAACCGGCGATGGCGGAAAAGCACTCGCGCCTCGTTGAAGACCGCTCGAGCCTTTTCAAGACAAGCGTGTGAGCATTCCTGATGGCCACATTTGCATATCATCGTGGCCGCGCTCTCCAATGTTGTTGGGATCACGTGGTCGATGAGAACACCAGCCTGGCATGCACGCAGTGGAAGCCGGCCGTTCAGCACCACTTCTGTGATTCCCAGGCGCAGCAGGATTGCATCTTGCATTTGCTCCGTGGCGCCACTGGTCTTTGTGCCGCGACGCCCTTCCCAATCGTGCTGTGCACTTTCCACATCGTCGCCGAACATCGGCTGTGTCTGCAGGAGAGGAGCCGCGCTGTGGGGGGCAACACCGTAACCCGCACTGGTGGCCAGGGCGACACACGAGTCGATAGCAGCGTCTGCAGAGCTAAAGGTGTCCATTAGTGGGACGCGCGTTGCTCGCAGACGGCCGCCTCCGAGGGATGCCACCTGCCCCAGCATCTGCAGGGCAAACAGTCCGGCAAGGCTAACCGAGGCTGACCGAGGGGTACCAGCTGGTATCCACCCCGGTGCATCGCCCTCGGCATCTCGTCCCGCACGCAGTTTGCTGGCAGCCTGCCACACGTGCGTGTGTCGTCCCAGTTCCACAGGTATCGCATGCTCGTGACTGGCCGGCCACGGACGCGTCGGCGGGGCGCCCAGCGTGCCTGTAAACCTGTCCGCCGTCTGTGCGTGCACTCCCGACACGCTGTCCCCCCTGGACACAGAGTCACCACCACCAATGAGCAAAGTGTGCCCAAGGTCACGCACGACGTGGGGCGCAATCGTATCCAAAGTCATTGCCACCCTCCCCCCCTGGACCTCGCCTCCTTGTCGAACGACAATCCCTGTACAAGCATGTATTAGTATGTTTGACACAATGAAAAGACTGGTGAAAAACAAGCCTCCTGAAGGCTTGTCAAGGGGTACCTTGGCTGTGGGTTGAGCTTCGGAGACGGTCAGCGCAACACAACGGAATCAACATTGTTTATTCGGAATGGGATGCGTGGTTGCAAATTCTCATGCTCATCAGCTTTTCCTCTATGAACGTTCATGAACATCCATACAGCGTTTGTCACAGGACCATCCTCTACATGAGTCACATGGTCACATGCAATACCTCTGACAAGTTTGTCACTCACTCTGTTCTTCTGACTCCTTAGCTTTCCGAATACAAATACTTCCCAACAATGCTTCGAATCAAATTCTTTTTGGCTGAGGTTCGCCCAAAATCAGGGAACAATTATTTGATACCATAGATCGATTTGTTTGTACACTAATTTAAGTAAAGTGTTTATTTAATCAATACTACCATTCCAACAGCATTGTGAAGGCAAGTTCGTGGCGTTTTCAATGGATTTTCTGCATTCTTGGGCGGACAGAATGGCGCCAAAACAAGTCAACAGGGTGAAGACTTGGCAAGTCACTTGCACTCGGGAGTTCAAAAATGGTGCTGGCGAAGGCGGGAGCCTTAGCGGCGAGCGAATACAACGTGCGGGGCGTGCCGGTGGCCTTTCCGTTCGAGCCCTATCCGTCGCAGCTGGTGTTCATGGACCGTGTGGTCGAGGCGCTGCAGGCTCCGCAGCGGAACGCGCTCCTGGAGAGCCCGACGGGAACGGGCAAGACGCTATGCCTGCTGTGTGCTGCGCTCGCGTGGCGGGAGATGCAGAAGGCGCACCTACAGGCCGAGCAGCTGGGGCTGACGCCGGCGACCGCGCAGGGCGCGGCCATGCTCAAAAAGCTGACGGCGGGCGCCGTCGGTGAGGAGAAGGCGTGGCTGGGTGGACGGGAAGTGCCCGCGAGTGCACCTGCCGCAGGCCCGAACCCGGCCAGTTTCGCGCCGCAGATGGCCTGCCGCATCATCTACATGTCGCGGACGCACGGGCAGCTTTCGCAGGTCGTTCGCGAGCTGAGAAACACGGCGTACCGCCCCAACATCAGCGTGCTGGGCTCACGAGCTCAGTACTGTGTGCACCATGATGTGAAAAAGGTGCCGGCTGGGCAGAAGCAGAACGCGCAGTGCCAAAAGCTGGTGGGCACGCAGTCTTGCCAGTTCCACCGCAACGTAATGGATCACAAGCACCAGCACAAGGAGGTGCTGACGGCTGCCATGGACATTGAGGATCTGGTCAAGCACGGCGAAAAGCACAAAGTGTGCCCCTACTACCTCACGCGCGACACAGCAAAGGACGCAGACGTGATCTTCATGCCGTACAACTACCTCACCGACCCAGCCTCGCGCAAGTCGCTCTCGGAGCTGTGGAAGGACAGCATTGTCATCTTTGACGAGGCCCACAATATGGAATCCATCTGCTCCGAGGCTGCCTCATTTGACCTCACTGCTACTGACATTGCCATGTGCGTCACAGAAGTGGATCGGTGTACAAGCATCAAAGAGTCCGGCATTGAGCTTACGACAACAGAGCCTGCCACGGCAGAAGAGCTGACCATCCTGAAGTTGATCCTCCGAGAGTTTGAGGATGCTCTTGCCTCAGTGCCTCTCAAGGGATCACCGGCAGCTGCCACCTTTTCTGGCTCCTACATCTATGAGTTGTTCGAGGCAGCAGGCGTAAAGCACGACAATGCGCCTGAGCTTTTCGGCATGGTGTCCAAGACTGTTAGCATGCTGTCTGAGGCGCAAGGAGCAGGAATTCAGGCCAACCCATCTCTCAAAAAATTTCACGATGCGCTCGAATCCGTCTTCAAGTCCTCCAACATGGTCAACAGCAACCGTCTCTACAAGGTGCACATCACAGAGGAACCCGAGAGGAAGGGCAAGAAAAGTGCCGGACCTAGCATCACGGACATGCAGCCAACCATTGATCGAGCGCTGCGCCCCGGCCACAAGCCCCGGCAGATTGGCTATTGGTGTTTTAGTGCAGGTGTGACGATGAGAGAAATCTTGGACCAGGGCGTGCGCAACGTGCTGCTGGCTAGTGGCACTCTCGCACCTATGGCTTCGTGGCCAATTGAAATGCAGATGCCTTTTCAGGTCTCCCCACTTTCTTCGCGCTCCGCTTCGCCTGAAGCCACCTCGGCTACTTTGTGTTTTTTGGAGAAATTGGGAAATCTTGCGAATTGGCGCGCGGCGGTGAGGTGTAACGCACCGAAGCTGCGGCGTGCCACAAAACCAAAAATTGGCGCGCGGCAACAGGGTACTTGGGCGCGCCGCAAGTGGAGGGGTCTTAGCCCCGGAGCCGCCACGCGCTACTCGGGATACCTTTGCGTCCAGATACAGAAACCTGGGCACAGAAAACCACGGGGTTTCGGCTTGGGTTTTTGGTGCCCCTGGGGTTTTATTCCCAACCAATCATACTACTCATTTTTTGGGGAGAAACCCAACCTGTGTTGGTGCAGGTTTTTTGGCAAAAAATTGTGTGGTGCAGCTAAAAAAATCTCTGTCGGTGCCCGAAACGGATTGCCATTTCGGGCAGGTCCTAACACAGAGAAAAAAATCCAGGATAGAGCATCCATGCATTGGGTACTGTTCCCATAAGGGAAGGGTATCAATATTACAGGTAGTGTGTCGTTATTGATTGAGTAGTGTATCCATATATTCGAATCGGGCGCGCGGCGGCTGCCGCGCGCCACTCAAAGTCCCGGATCGGGACGTCGGGTGGTGCGCGCCCGATCGGCGCGCGGCAGCTCCGGCGTGTTGCGCCTCGCCACCGCGCGCCCAGTGTTGCTTAGTGTTGCTGAGTTTTAGCAATGGCAAAATAGGTGTCGCTTGAAAACAGCCACGTCATTGGAGAAGATCAGCTTCTTGCAGCTGTTGTCAGAAAAGGGCCGTCGGGCGCCACGCTCAACTCGAGCTACAGAAATCGCGATAACGTGGGAAGCGTTGACGACCTTGGCAATCTCATTGTCAACGTGAGCCGCCTAGTCCCACCGAATTCGGGAGTGCTGGTCTTTTTCCCCTCCTACGCTGCGTTGGCGACGGGCACCGAGCGCTGGAAGCAAAATTCAATTTGGGACCGTATCTGTAAGATAAAGCAGATTTTTGTCGAACCTCGCGAATCTGGCTCTTTCAAAATGGCTGTCAATGCTTATACTGACGAGGTCGGTTTTTCTGGCTGTATGTCTATCTCTTTTTGTGTGGTGTGTCAGTGTTTTGCTGTTTATGCGTGTTGTGCTTTGAGTTTGATGTGCGACATTGCTGCTCTGACGTTTTCTGCTCGCAGCGAGGCCGTGTTCTGCGAGCCGACAGCGCAAGTGTGGGGTGATCGTAGGCTGATGACGGCTTCTTCTGTCTGTGTATTGTGCGCTGTTTGTTTGAACAGGTTGATCGGGAAGGAAGTAACGGAGCAGTCTTGATGGCCGTGTGCCGCGGAAAGATGAGCGAAGGGATCGACTTTGCAGATAGGCATGGGCGAGCTGTGATTGTAACTGGCATTCCATTTCCAGCTGCCTTTGACCCACGGGTTGTGCTCAAGAAGTCGTTTATGGATGAACTCGTGCCACAAGCAAGGTCTGAGGGGCGCGAAGCCGTGACGGGGGAGCAATGGTATACCCAGCAAGCGGCACGTGCAGTGAATCAGGCCATCGGCCGTGTCATTCGCCACCGCAAGGACTACGGTGTAATCTTGCTGTGCGATGAGCGTTTTGCGAACTGGACGAAGCAATCGTTGCTGTCCAAGTGGATGAAAGACAAGGTACAAGTCATCGACCAATTTGGGCCTATCGCCGGCAAGATTTCCCAATTTTTCCAAAAACACAAAGCAGCCGAGGTGGCGTCAGGTGAAGCAGAGCGCGATGCAAATCCTGCGCGTATCGGCCAGGTTGCTATCCACCACCAATCGCTTCCTATCATGAAAGCTCGTCGACAAGAGGATCAAAAAGTTGCCACCTCTTTTGTGTACGAGCAAGAATACCTTTCGCACAAGGACCAGACCCGCGAAGCTCGCGATGGCGCTGGTGTAGGACAGGGCAGCGGTCTAGGCTCGTGGATGTCGCAGCTCGACGGTGAGCCCTTGCTTCAGGGTACATCTAGTGGTGGTGCGGCGAAACCGACGTCTTCCAGGCCAACGTCACTTGCAGACCAGCTCATGTCATTGCGCGCCAAAACACCGTCACACAGTCGACCCGCAGCTGATGTTTCTAGCCTCAATATGTCCCGCGATGGCCAGAAGAGCAACAGTGCACACGCAGCTGGTGCTGCAGTCACAAAGGCAGTGCCAAAAGCCTCAACTCCGGCTACAGTGCCGAGAACGACTAGCAGGCTTTCTTCCGCTACAACAGGGCAGACAGTTGCTGATGTGCAACACACTGCACCCTCTGCACAAGCACCCGCTGCTCGGTCTGCGACAGTGGCGCATGCTGTGGAGACAGGAGACAACAAATCTCTGGCAAGTGTGCAGGCGGTAAGGGGTGGAGACTCAAAGGATGCCAAGCCAGGGGCCGACGCCTTCATGGCAAGTATCAAAACGCTCCTCAGCAAGGATGAGTACGTGCGTTTCAAAAAGGCTATGGCTGGTTTGCGTGTGGCAGCCGATGCGGCAGGGCGAGAAAAGATTTTTGATGAGCTGCATTCAGTCTTTGGCAAGACGCAAACGTGCGATGCTCTCAAGACACTCATGACATACCTCAGCCGCAAATTACAAGACCAGATGCGAGCTCATCTTGCTAGTAAAGGTGCTGTCATTTAATTGCTGTGCTTTCTGTTTTCTTGCAGCACTTTACTGCAAATACATATCTTGAAAGTAATCACGTCTTTCCTTTTCTCCCGTCGCAACTCCCTCTTACGATGTCTCTTTCTCTCCCTCGCGCGCACGCTCTCTCCAAGTCCTTATCCTCTTAGCGATAGCGTCTTTTCCAAAGACGCCCTTCGTTCCCACATAAGAGAAAGGAAACGCACAGGGATTCCACTGAATCCGTGCTTAGTTGGCCGGCGCGTAGTGCCAACGGCTAGATGAACATCAAAGGCACACCGAGTGACAAGTGAGACACAGCAGCG
>Ga0209491_10011022_pt1 | contig 10735 bp, 10 predicted proteins | sample BON02_FD_187213 | JGI IMG/M metagenome (GOLD analysis project Ga0209491, IMG submission 187213) | Freshwater microbial communities from Lake Bonney liftoff mats and glacier meltwater in Antarctica - BON-02 (SPAdes) (version 2) | ecosystem: Environmental > Aquatic > Freshwater > Ice > Glacier...
TGCTCTGTACCGACTTGACTAAAACCTACCAATTCATCCTCTCAACTTACCAAGAACGGTGGGGAATCGAGGATTATCATAAGTTGCTGAAAAACAATGCTTCTTTACAAAAGTCGCCCACCAGAACGGTGCAGACTCAACGTACCCACTTCTTTGCCAGTCTATGCGCCTACATCAAGTTGGAGCGGCTGAAAATCTGTGAAAAACTCAACCATTTCGCCCTGAAAGGCAAAATCTATGTCAAGGCCATTCAGGCCGCTTTCAAAGAACTAGAATCACTCAAACTAAAGCACGAAGGCAACATCTCATTTGGATAAACGGACGACTTGCGTAACATCAGTTATAAAGTACTGCCTTAACGCTTCTGTACGTAGTTAGTATGTTCCATCGTATCCTCTATAAAGTTAATTAGTAACCTTATAGACTTCTATACCCTTTCATTCATGAAAAAACTGCTTGCAATCCTTCTGGGCATCAGCGGAGTAGTTGGCTTTATGTCTTTCTATCCAACTCCCGAGGCTACCAAACCCAATATTCTATACATTGTGGCCGACGACGCCGGGCTAGACATGAGTGCCTACGGCCGTACCTGGGTGAACACTCCCGCCTTCGACCGCATTGCCCGGGAAGGTATCTTGTTTAAGAATGCCTATACTCCCAACGCCAAATGCGCTCCTTCCCGCTCAGTGATGCTGACGGGACGAAACCCCTGGCAGCTCGACGCCGGCATGAACCACGGTATTTACTTCCCGAACTACTTCAAAACGTATCCGGAAGCACTGGCCGAAAACGGCTATTTTGTAGGATACACGGGCAAGGGCTACGCACCCGGCACTGCCCTCCACGAAGACGGAAGTAAAAGGGAGCTACTGATTAAAAACTATGCTACTCTCAAAACTACCCCGCCCGCCAAGGCGATGTCTGATAATGATTACTCGGGTAACTTTGCCGACTTTGTAAAACAGTCGGATGGAAAGCCCTGGTCTTTCTGGCTCGGCTTTCATGAACCGCACCGCGCCTACGAATACGGCGTCGGAATCAGGAAAGGAAATAAACGGCCCGACATGATCGAGCACGTACCGGGCTACTTCCCGGATTCTCTTACTACCCGCACTGACCTGCTCGATTACGCCTACGAAATTGAGTACCTCGATAGCCACGTAGCCAAAGTGCTCAAAACATTGGAAGACAATGGACAGCTGGAAAATACCTTACTAATTTTCACCTCCGATCACGGAATGCCCTTCCCGAGGGTAAAGGGTAATGGCTACGAGAACGCTAACCATGTACCTTTTGCCGTGATGTGGAAAAATGGCATTAAAAAACCCGGTCGGGTAGTCACTGACTACGTAAACATGACGGACTTGGCTCCTACTTTTCTGGATGTGGCAGGGGTATCAGTCGTGGAATCAGGCATGCGCTCCCTGATTGGTAGGAGTCTAACGAGCATTTTTGGCAGTACCAAAGCCGGACAGGTGGAAGCCGACCGTAATTTCCAATTGATTGGGCAGGAGCGCCACGACTACGGTCGCCCGAATGACGTAGGCTACCCCATCCGGGGCCTACACAAAAACGGAATGCTGTACCTCAAAAACTACGAAAATGGCCGTTGGCCCGCCTGTAACCCCGAAACCGGGTACCTTAACACGGACGGAAGCCCAACCAAAACGCTTATCTTGAACAATCGCCGCAATGGGGTGGACAAAACTTTCTGGGATTTATGCTTTGGGAAACGCCCGGCCGAAGAATTATTTGACCTAAAAAAAGATCCCGATTGCCTCACCAACCTCGCTACGCTTTCTAAGTACCAGGTCACCAAAAAAGCTATGGAAAAAGAAATGGAGGCCAAACTTCTTGCCCAAGGCGATTTACGGATGCAAGGCTACGGACATTTGTACGAACAGTACCCGTTCAATCAGGATATGAATGGCTTTTATGAGCGCTACATGAAGGGTGAAAAGTTTCAGACTAATTGGGTGAACGACAGTGACTACGAAAAGGGGTTGATTGATGATTAAGAATTACCCAAATACCTACTAATAAAAATGGGGAGTGGCTAATTGGCCACTCCCCATTTTTATTTATTCTCCGGAACCCGAAGCAGTTTGAGCAATTATTTCGTAACACCCAATTGGCCACGAACTTCGCCCCCGCCGTAAGTAGCAGAGTGAAGGTTTACATAGTACAGTCCGGCTTTCAAATCAGCTTCCTGCTCAACACTAAGTGTTTTCATGTACATGAAAGGTGAGGTAAATGTGGTACCTAAATTAAAGATAACTCCACCATTAGTACCGGCTGCTGCTTTGTGAATGTGCCAGGCAACCGGAGTAAAACCTGAGTATGTAACATTCAGCATCAACATTTTTGTTTCTTCATTAAAGGTACCTTCCACCTTACCAGTAGAAGTAGACGGATTAGCAGGTACTTCCGATGAGCCTGATAAAGTAGCCATTACTTGTGTTTCGGGAGTCATTTTCTCCTTGTCTTTACAGCCCATTACCAATGTCATCAGGAAAAGTCCTACTAGTGCAACATGTTTCATTTTCTTTGTTTCGTTTAAGTTTCAGATTCTACACTACTACATACGGGCTGTGAGGCCGAAAGGTTGTCTAAAACTAAAATAAATACTATTTACTTAAACGTGATCACTGCCCTGAAAGTCAATATCTTCGTGGCTTATCGTAGTCTTTTGATACTATTCAAAATTTTCAAAGCGTCTTCTTCTGCCTGATCGTCGTCGTCAGCAAATACAATCGCGATAAAAAAGTTAGTCTGCGTGCGTGGATCCAGCATACCCGCAAACATAATACGCGAGCCGTCCTTGTAGCCCTCTACGTAATATCCTTGCAGTCCATTGGAATTAACCTCCGTAGCCTCGTCAACCTCATCCAGTTCCATTTCATCGGCTCCAGCAATGGTGGCCTCTTCCAGATCTTCGAGCGTGATGTCTTCCTCTACGATATTCATAATCAATTCCATACCATCCCCTTTCATTTCAAACGACTCGCTGGTGTTCGTTCTCATCCGAAAATCATTGGGTACAGTAATCTGCAACTTGTAATCTTTCCACAAAAATACTTTTTGGGCTTTTGCATCATTACTGAAGGAAGTTAGGACCAGCATTAAAAACAGGGAGGCTAACAGGGAAGTAGCTTGTTTTTTCATAAATGTAGTAGCTGTAAGGTTGATATTAAATATATATATAATCATTTTTTCGGGTAACTTATGCATTGGGAACCAATAATTATTTTTCGGTTACTAAATTTTTTTGCCAAAAAAAACGGCACAGCCAAGTCGACAGGCTGCACCGTTTTTAATTCTCTACATCAGAATATTACAATACCAAATCCCAGCCGTTGCGATACTCCCGCTTCACGTATTGATTGGCTGGTTCGTAGTTGGTAATTTTCATATTTTCGGCATCCCAAAAGAGTTTTTTACGGCCGTTGTACCGATCCGCTGACCGCTTGGCTTCCGGGTTATCGCGTAGCATCCAGCTACGAATAGCCAAGTTACCGATCAGGATACTTTCGGCAAAAGACGCTGCGTACTCAAACGGTGAACTCACCTTGCCTTTGCCGTAACCGTCGATGCAGGCGTTCACCCATTGGAGGTAGTGATTTTCGTCGGGTACCCGCTCTATGGTCTCGGGGATATTGATGTACTCATTCTCTTTCAGCGGTAACAGCCGGGGCCTGGCGCCGTAGCAATCAGCCATCAGCTTTCCTTTTGAACCAATAAACAATACACCACCATCTGAATTACCAAAAGCTTCACCAGGATTCAACTCCTCGGGTAGTTCTGGCATGATACCGCCGTCGTACCAACTTACTTTAATATCTCCTTTACCGTCATTGCGTGGATAGTTGAGGTGGATACTTGTCGAAAAGGGCGTCCAATCCGGATTATGATCTTGCGGACGTAAAGTAAATGTCCACGAACCTGACACGCTGCACTCAACCGAATTGGGATAGAGAATCGGCAATATCCGATACACGGGGTCCATGATATGGCAGGCCATATCACCCAGTGCTCCGGTACCGTAGGGCCACCAGCCACGCCAGTTCCAGGGCAGGTAGGCTTCGTTGTAGCCCACTTTGGGAGCGGGGCCAAGCCACAGGTCAAAATCCAGTTCTTTGGGGATCGGGTAGGTTTTGTCAGTAGGTACCGCCTGCGGCCAAACCGGACGATTGGTCCAGGTGAGGACCTCATGCACGTCACCGATGATTCCTGAATCATAGATCTCTTGCATCCGGCGCACACCGTTTCCCGATCCACCCTGATTTCCCATTTGCGTAATTACTTTGTACTTCTTGGCCGCCTGACCCAAAATCCGGGCCTCGTAAATATCGTGCGTCAAGGGTTTTTGGGTGTACACGTGCTTTCCTAGCTGCATCGCAGCCAAGGTTGCCACGGCGTGTGTGTTATCGGGAGTGGAAATCGAACAGGCATCTATAGATTTCCCCTCTTTGGCCAGCATTTCGCGGAAATCTTTGTAGTAATTGGCTTTTGGGAAGGCCGTGCGGGAGTCAACCGCCTGACGGTCGTCCACATCACAAAGCGCCACAATGTTAACATTAGGACTCTTGGCAAAAGCCGCCAGATCACTTTTGCCCTTTCCACCGACACCAATACCGGCAATATTAAGCTTGTCGCTGGGGGCGACAAACCCTTTCCCCAGAACGTGACGGGGAACAATGAAGAATGAAGAAGCCACTAGGGTTGAGGCTTTCACGAAGTCCCGGCGGGTAGGTTTTGCTCCGGATAATAATGGTTCTTTTTTAGACATAATAACTTGATCTTGGTTTAGGAATAACAAAAGTGTAGCAGGCAGAAAATGACTAATTACTACCTATAAAACATGAAAACCGAAAGGATATACTGTGTTGTACTCCAAAACTTTATGAGTGTACCAGTAGTGAAGCAGATATTTTTCAAAATACCTGAGCAACTCAAACCATCCACCAAAAACGCAGATTTCGGTAGCTCAAACATTTCGACGAAGTACCGGGTTTCGGCCTATAATTAGTAGTCAATAGCATCAGCACTTTAAGCGGCACAACAAAACTCTTTTCAGATTAATAGTTAGTTCACCAATTATTTTTCCTTCGTTCTAAACGAAAAATAGCTATTTTCGACTTCTGAGACGCTAAATTATTACCCGGGCATTGCCCTACCTATTTTTTCACTTAACCTGTATCATGAAAAAAATTGTATTTTTTCTACTTTGGAGCCTCACCACCCTGGCGCAGGATGACAACGGCTACCAGGCTCCGCCTAAGCCCTTGGCTGACCTCGTGACGGCCGCTCCTACTCCCACCGTTAGCGTGGATAGCAAAGGCAACTGGATGCTGTTGATGGTGCGTAATACCGCCACTACCACCATTGCCGAACTTTCGGAGCCCGAGTACCGTCTGGCTGGTTTGCGCCTAAATCCCGCTACCAACGGCCCCAGCCGTGCCCGCTACATCAACAACCTGATTCTTCGCAAAGTAGAAGAAAAAGCGGCTGACGTAACCGTGCAGGGAGTACCCGCGAAAGCCCAGATTTCGGATGTACAGTGGTCGCCAGACGATAGCAAGATTGCTTTCACCAACACCACCGACTCGAAGATCGAGCTATACGTACTCGACGTGGCCACCGCTACCGCCCGCAAAGTGAGCAGCGCGGCACTCAACGGAGTACTCGGTCGCCCTTTCCAGTGGTTGTCGGATAATCAGGGATTCGTTGCCCGCATAATTCCCGCTGAGCGGGGCGCCGCGCCCGTGATCAGTCGGGTACCCAACGGCCCCACGGTGCAGGAAAACCTCGGTACCAAAGCCCAGGCCGCGACCTACCAAGATTTGCTAAAAAACCCCAACGACGAGACGCTCTTTGAATACTATGCTACTTCGCAGGTAGCCAAAATCGGGATGGATGGCAGCATGAAGGCCATTAGTCCGGTGGGAATGATCACCACCGCCACTCCTTCACCCGACGGAAACTTCGTCATGATCGAGACCATGCAACGTCCGTTTTCGTACCTCGTAACGGCCAACCGCTTTCCTCAGCAAACTGACATTTACAGCATTACTGGTGCGTTGGTCAAAACACTACACAACAGTCCCTTGTTGGAAAACGTACCTTGGGGACGCGACGCTACCACCGAAGGACAGCGCGGCCACAGCTGGCGTAACGACACCCCCGCAACCATCTACTGGGTAGAGGCAAAGGACGGCGGTAACCCGAAACAAAAAGCTGATGTACGTGATATCGTATACAGCCTTTCGGCTCCGTTCTCTGCTACCCCCACCGAGCTTTACAAGGCTGCTTTACGCTTTGGCGGCGTAACCTGGGGTAATGACAAAACTGCGTTGTTTTACGAGCGCTGGAACGAAACCCGAAAGACCATTACCAAACTGGTGAATCCATCCAATCCGACTAATCCCAAAGTATTGTTTGATCGTTCGTCGGAGGATCGCTACGGGAACCCAGGCTCACCGGAACTAGTGAAGAATAGCTACGGCGAAAACGTACTGCTGCTCACCGCCGCCAACGAAGTATACATGACGGGTACCGGTTCTTCGCCCGAAGGAGACCGTCCGTTTGTGGATTTGTATAACCTCACCAACGGCCAAACCAAGCATTTGTGGCGCTCCGAGGCTCCTTACTACGAAAGCCCCGTGGCAATTTTGGATGGTACCAAAGGATTAATCCTGACCAGCCGGGAGTCGCAGGAAGAGCCCGCCAATTATTTTGTCCGTAATCTGAATGCTGCTCCTAAGAAAGGTAAGAAAGCCGCCGAAAATCCGCTAACGCAGGTAACGTTCTTCCCCCACCCCTACCCTCAGTTTAAGGATGTGCAGAAGCAGCAACTTCGCTACAAGCGCCCAGATGGCGTAGAACTGACCGCGACCTTGCTGCTGCCTCCCGGTTACAAGAAGGAAGACGGACCACTACCTACTTTCCTGTGGGCCTACCCCGCCGAATTTAAGAGCGCCGAGGCAGCCGGACAGGTGAGCGGCTCACCCTATACATTTAATCGCATCAGCTACTGGACGGGTGCGGCTTTCGTAACTATGGGCTATGCGGTACTCGAAAATGCCTCTATCCCCATCGTGGGTGAGGGTAAAGATGAACCCAACGATACGTACGTTCAGCAATTGGTAGCGAGCGCCAAGGCCGCAATTGACGAAGGAGTACGGTTAGGGGTTGTAGATTCGAGCCGCGTGGGCGTGGGTGGCCACTCGTATGGTGCTTTTATGACCGCCAACCTATTGTCGCACAGTAATCTATTTAAGGCGGGTATCGCCCGCTCGGGTGCTTACAACCGTACCCTTACGCCCTTTGGCTTCCAGAACGAACAGCGTACCTACTGGCAGGCACCGGAGGTATACAACACCATGTCGCCGTTTATGAACGCCGATAAGATGAAGACACCCCTGCTGATGACCCACGGCGAAGCCGACAATAATACGGGTACTTACCCCATCCAATCGGAGCGCTACTTCAACGCCCTCAAAGGACAAGGTGCTACGGCTAAATTGGTGTTTCTACCCTACGAAAGCCACGGCTACACCGCGCAAGAATCGCTGTTGCACATGTTGTACGAAATGAACAGTTGGATGGAGAAGTACGTAAAGAATGCAGCCACCAACGCACCTGCCAAGTCTTCGGCTCCTTCTCGCATGGGAGGTAGCTCGAATAAGTAGTTTTTTTGAGCTGTTAGCCATCAGCTGATAGCTATTAGATTTTTTTGAATGCGGGGTTCTGGTTTTTCCGGGGCCCCGTATTTTTTGTTGGTTCTAGCCATAATCTTTTTCGATTTACAAGGTAAATTTAACCTGTCAGTTATTTAAAACCTTATTGGAAATAAAATAAGCGCACTAACTACCTCATTTGGCTTAGGAGGTAACCATTAGCTTTCGGCTATCAGCTTTTTTAGAAGAGTAACGGGGTTCTGGTTTTATATGCACAACTTCATTTTTATTCCGTTCACTAAATTTCCCTCCCAAAATTGGCTGAACCACTAGCATTTTAGCGCCGAATTAAGTTACTTTCATCTAGATTTACACGCTAGTATGAAACGCACTAACTACCTACTCCGTCTCGACAATCCCTGTCCAGAATCCTGGGACGGCATGGCTCCCACCGCCAAGGAGAGGTTTGGTCAGCAATGCGCCAAAAACGTAGTTGATTTTACAGGAATGACCGACGATCAGGTGCTGGTTATTCTTAAAACATTCAACGAAAATCTCTGCGGGCGCATTGATGACTCCCAACTCAACCGCTACCTCGTAACCCATACCGAAACTACCCTATCCGCCCAGCTTTTCAAGGTCTTCGCCGGACTCTTTTTGTTTGCCTCTGCCGACAGCAACGCGCAGGAGCTTATCCGAGCGTAAACCCATGCCTCTGGTGCAGGCACCAACCCAACAAAAGGCCTTTGACGCTAAGAAACGGAACGACGTAGCGTATGAGCAACAAATCCGCGTGACGGGACGGGTACTTCTGCAGGAAACGCAACAACCAGCAGCCGGTGTATGGGTAATGGTACGCGGAGCGGGCTTACCTATCTCGACCGAAGCCGACGGCACATTTCATGTGCTGCTCCCGGATAGCCTCGCAACCCAAACTTTCACGCTTCGTACTGTACATCCTCGAGTATCGCAACATTAACGTTACCACAACCGTCAAGAGTTTTCCGGCTGTCATTGAGTTACCCCCTTCCGCTCCCACTAGGACTATCTCTGGTGGTGGCTTGATGGTAGTGAAGCGGTGGCAGTGGCGAAGGAAGAAGGGACGTTCGGGCTGATGATTCTTAGTCAAGTCGGAGACTTGTACTATTTAATACCGCCAGCTGCAAACTGGCGGTAGCGGGAAAAATTGTCCCAATGGATACATCCACATCAATATTGGAGGGGCCGTCCAGAGGATCAGTGGCCACGACGTACTTTCCGTTGGGATTACCGGTAAAAATTATATCCTCCTCTTCTTCGGAGATCAATGCACATACTTCACCTCCGTTGGTGAGTGCCCTTCTAAAACGGATATCGGCAATCACATCCAGCTTTTGCTGACTTTCACCCTGTACATTGTACTGTCCCATGTCACCGGTCAGATCAATGAGTCCGGCGCGTTTTACCTCGCGGTGCACTGTTTTACCCGCCAGCGCTATGTCTTTCAGCAGCTGCGACAAGTCGCCGGTGGCGTAGGCAAATGCATGCTGCCGATACATAATGTAGCGATCGAGGGTAGTGCCCAAAGGCAGTACTAAGGAGTCCATTGGGTTGGTAGACATAGCTGGGGCTGTTTCGTTTTCTGGACTAGTCTCCAATTGATTAGACGGGAATTACAGGTTCTTACCCTGCCTTATATTTATTTTTTTATGCCCTCTCCACAACCAATAGTATGTTCACTGCTAGGCTCAGTAATGAGTCATAATTTGAGTTTGGCTGTTATTATTTTTCTATCGCCGCCGAATGGTTTAGTAGTAATGAAGCGGAAGTGGCGGAAGGGATATGCGGGGTAATGATTCTTAGTCAAGTCGTAGTATAGTACTATCTCATACCACCAGTCGAAAACGGGCGGTGGCGGAGGGGACAGAGTATCAGTAGCAAGATCTCAAAATGAGAACCTTCAAAACAAAAAGTAGTAGTAGCCCGCGAGCTACTACTACTTTTTGTTTCTCTGTTTTAATCACCTAAAAGCTTGATACAGATTTCCAGGACGGGACACAGAACTGATCGTGGAACTGCTTTTTGAGGAAACAGGCCAAAAGCTGATAGCCAGTTGTCGAGAGCCTAGAATGTCATCGGTACCTCCACTACACCGTTACCCCAAGCCATGCGCATGAGTACCTCGTTGCCGGCACCCTTGGCAAACTGAATCGCGAAATTCTCGACGGATTCAGAAATTTCCTTCCCCTTCATGTTCACCCGGAGAACGTCATACTTGGGATCGTAACTGTAGGCGCCCCATTGATCCAAATCGCTACTCAGGATAATGGTCATAGCCTCTTCCTGCTGATTGATTTGAGCCAGCAAGGCGTAGGTTCCGGCTTTTACCTTCTTGCCCATAATGGTCACGTCTTCGTAAAACTTGATTTCGGGGGCTTCGTTGGCACCCACGCGCCACACTTTGTCTAACGGAATGAGGTTGCCAAGAACCTCGCGCCCATTCAGGGCCGGGCGACTGTAAATGACACGTACCTTGGCCGTTTCTCCCTTGATTTTGTCGGGCGAAAACTTGCGGTCGTGGGCGTAGTCATCGGGGTAGTAAGCCATATCCATTGGGCTTTTGTCGATACCCCGGAAGGTTTGAGCCTGGCTTTTGAAGGTAAAAAATGCGCAAAGGCAAAGGAATAGAGCAGTGGTCTTCATTGGTTGGTTTTTGTTTTGGAATAAATTAAAATACGCCACCAAGATAATCAGACTGGCGGCAAATCAGTCACTTTTTACAAAAAAAATCTGGCCTAATGAGCCAAAGTATCTGCGGTAATGCATTCAATTGATTCTCGATTAGTATTGTCCGCCATTAAGTAATAGATTTTTCATGCGACACTGAGGATTTAGACGTTCTTTGACATACCGTTAACTTCTGGATACGGTCTGCGGCCAAATGCTGAGCCTCAATGGTCTTGATCAGGGCCTGATTGTCGAAGACGAGACACGCTTGGGATTCAGCTTCAAATTTCAGCTGGACAAACTGACCCTTGAAGCGGGCTCCGACCGAATAGACTTGCCCGTAGTGCCCA
>Ga0209491_10011023_pt1 | contig 10734 bp, 13 predicted proteins | sample BON02_FD_187213 | JGI IMG/M metagenome (GOLD analysis project Ga0209491, IMG submission 187213) | Freshwater microbial communities from Lake Bonney liftoff mats and glacier meltwater in Antarctica - BON-02 (SPAdes) (version 2) | ecosystem: Environmental > Aquatic > Freshwater > Ice > Glacier...
AGTAGTGGAAGGGGAGAAGGTAGGAAGTAGCGGGGGGGGGAAGGTAGGAAAAAGGGTAGGAGCAGGTAGGAAGTGCCGAATCTAGATTTGGTTTGGCCCGTTTTATGAATCCCTGTACGAGAGTCTAAAGGAGTCCAAGGGGTTTACTTTACCAGCGACAGTTGGCTGGTGGCGCGTCTCAGAGGTGTCCGAGTAGAAAACCACGTCGCGAACCTACGTAGCAAAGGGTTCGCCCTAACTTAATATCGTGCTTTAACTTGGTACCGCCCTCCGCTTGAGCCCCCCGCGTACACAGTTCGAGCCCTGGAAAGCTGTTGGTACGCGGGGGAGGGACTTCCTTGCTGCCCGGTAACGAGTGGCGGACCGTCCGTCACGGCACGGCGCAGCAAACGGTCGTGCTGGCGAAGAGTACCAAGTTAAAGCACGGTACCAAGTTAGGGCGAACCCTTTGCTATGCAATGAGCAGGCCCTAGTTTCACTATAACAAAACTCAACGGCTAACGCGGAGGTATATTGACCAATGGCCGTTATAATTGAAGGCGGCTACATGGCTAAATAAATTAGGCCACCACAATAAGAGAAAACAGCTATTCGCCATTTTGCAATGAAATGGTCAACGTCTGATCGCGTCGATTTTTACGTATTAGAAAAGCAAACTAGGGCGTGCTCATCCGCGCAGCGAAGTAAAAAGTCCCGAATCTAGATTTTTTTTGGCCCATTTTATGAATGTGAATCTAAAGGAGTCCAAGGGGTTTAGCAGTGGCGCTCGCCAAATTAATCCCGGATTCACTGAATCCAGGGGGTGACAATGAATACCGAATCTGGGATTGCCCACGTAGGGTCGCGAACCTACACAACAAAAGGAGGCACGGTTCGGTTTGGCCTATACAAGATAGTGTTTTGTTTCTGGGCTTTGTGCACGAATGAATACTATCCTTTGCGTACTCATCCTGTGTTTAGGTACCCCCCATTACCCCGTCATCGCCCGCACTATTGCGCAATATAACGTTTGCCCCCGACCCCCCGTTATTGCAATATATACCACACAATATTGGCAATTGGGTTAACCCAAGGCAAGCACGGCGTAACCCCACACTACCCCACTCACTCCCAGCCACGACAGAAACTCACCTCTCTCCACTCATTCGATTCAAACACAAAACATGCATACTCCCATCTTCACACAAAGCCCATACCTACTGCCATACGTATACGTGTATATAGGGTTAACCCGAGGCCAAGGTTCGGTGCGGACGAGGGCGAGCGCAGGCGGCAAGGCGGCGGGCAGCCGGCGGTGGACTGAAAGCCATGTTTGAACGGTGATATATATGTATATATAGTTACAGACATAGACATAGATAGAGATAGAGATAGATAGATAGATGGATAAATAGATAGATAGATGTGTGTATGTATATAGATAGATAGATAAATAGATAGATAGATAGATACATGTCTCTCGGGGTTAACCCGACTACTACTACGATTACTACTACTACCACTGTGACTACTACTACGACCACTACTACTACTACTAATTATACTATTACGACTACTACTACTACTACTACTACTTCTACTACTTCTACTACAACGACAACGACGACGACGACGACGATGACGACGACGACGACGACGATACCGACTACCCCCCCTACTACTACTACTGCTGCTGCTGCTGCTATTTATTAAGCTCCTACTGCGATTACTGCTGCTGCTGCTGCTACAACAACAATTACATCTACTACTACCACTACTACTGCTGCTGCTGCTACCGCTCCTCCTCCTACTACTATTACTACTACTACTACTACTACTACTACTACTACTACTACTACTACTACTACTACTACTATTACGACTACGACTGCTACTACTATACCAGTGCACTATTATGCGTATCCGTAGTATTACTCGTGGCATTATGTCACCTGATTAAGCCAGGTCATCTGCTGCGCGTGGAGCCGCGTGCTGCGGGAGCGGTCCGAGGTCAGAATGCCGATCGCGAGCTCGGTGATGCCCATGGCGTTGGGCGCCGAGTTGGGCTTCGGCTGTGGGGTTGAACGCGGCCGGTAAGAGCAGTATGCCAGCGGTGCTGGCATTTATAACGCGATGCATGCTCATGGGGCACACGCCTACAGTAGGTAGGGCGCGGCGCAGGCCGGGCGGTGCGACTCACGCAGGGAGACGTGGCCCTGGGCTGGACCAGCCAAGTACCGTCGGCGTCCAGCCGCTCCCACTCGTCCACTAGAGCCGCGCCCAGCGACTGGCTGCCGTAGCCCAGAATGCGACCGTCCTGGTCGTGCACGACTGGGCTGCGCGTAGTAGTGAGTTTGTCCTGGCCTGTCTGATACCACCGAACGTTGCTGTGGAGAATGCTGGACGCCGCGAGTGCCACCAGAGCGCCGGCCAGCACATGCAGCGCACGGTAGAAGAGCGAGGGCCTCTTGCGTCTGGTATTTCGGGTGAACCCGTCCATAGCGAGCGTGTGACTACCGATTTGAAACAGTTCGCGCCATTTTGTGGGCTATTTATCAAAATAGCTTTTGCTATTCACGTGAATACCCGTCCGCGCCAGGCCCAGGCCCGATGTCGGAGCAGCAGATCCAGGACGCGGAACGTCGCGTGGCCGAGACGCAGCACGAACGCGAAGGGCAGCTCGCGCGGATGCGGCAGGTGCGCGCCGAGTACGACGCTCTGGGCGAGACGCTCAAGGTGCTGCCTGAGCGTATTGAGCGGCCGGTGATGGTTCCATTCGGCAAGCTGGCGCTCTTTCAGGGCAGCCTGCGCCACACTAACGAGGTGACCGTGCTGCTGGGCGAGAACATCTTCGCCAAGCGCTCGGCATCGCAGGCCGCCGGGATCACCGATCGCCGTGCCGAGTTTGTGCAGACGCAGATTGATAACCTGACGTCAGAGCTCTCGCACCTCCAGTCAGAGCGCGAGAAGCTGAGCGCGATGCGCACGCTCGGGCTGGGCGCGGGGCGCGGCGGCAGTACTTCCGATCCATGGGGCCTGGACGGTGGTGGCGATGCGGACGGGGCCGCGAGCGGGCTGGTTACGAACCCCGATGGGACGGTGGAGATCCGGGAAGAGTACGAGGATGGCGAGTGGGACCATGGCAGGGACGGGGCCGGCGGCGGTGCTGGCGGCAGTGAGAGCGGCGACGTCGCGGGCGGTGGGGGGCTGGCTCGCGTTTGGTCGACTGCTGCGGTACAAGACGAGCCCGCCAAGAAGCCAGAGGCCTTCAAGCAGCAGGTGCTGGAACGCGTCGTGGACACCTCCCCCCCGGTGATGCCGTCCGGGCCGCCCGCTCCGGCGCCCGGGCCCGAGCTTCCCACAAGCGCGGAAGCTAGGGGCGGGGGCGGGGCCGACAGCGCTGCTGCGGAGGAGCCTCCGACGTCACAAGACGGCGGCAAGCGCGTGTCTCGGTTCATGGCGTCCAGGCAGTAGTAGCCACCCAGCGCACACCAGGCAGCAGGTTGTGAAACGGGCGGTTCGTCTGAAACCTTGGTGGTTTTAGCATTTTTCTTTTAATGAATGCCCACTCAGCAGTCGATGCAGAGCAGGTCGCAGTTCACGAGGACGCTACACCCGTAGCCGTAGCCTACTCGTGTACGCTTTTAGCAGTAGTACTGCCAGTAGAGCTTAGGCTTAGGCTTAGAGCTTAGAGCAGTACCTATGTAGTAGTAGAAGTAGTAGACTTAATAGTACATAGTACTATAACTAGTATATAATATATCAGTACAGTAGTACCTGTGTAGCAGTATATAATAGATATATAACATTTAGGAGTTTGAAATTAAAATTTTATTTTTCATATTATTGTGGATTGTGGCACGCACACAGTTGGGAAGGTCAAGGTCAAGGTCGTCACAAGTCGCAAGTCATCGTATTATGTATTATAGGCTATGGTACACATACATAATTGTCGTGTGTGTGTGTTTAATAGCATTATTATATATATATATATATATTGAATGTCCTAGTACTCGTATTATATATAATAGTATTATAGTATTAAAACTTATTTTTATTTTTATTTTTATTCTTATAGATTATTCTTATGAATATTGAATAGCAGTAGTAGGCTACTAGTACTATAACTTATAATTTAGTAGGAATCGTATTGAATAGATATACGTATATATTCTATAGAGTAGACTATAATCTGCAATCTGTGCGGCACTGAGTGCGCACGTGCGCACTGTGCGCAATAGTTTATGGTTTTTTTGAGCCTTAATTTTTAATTACTTTATATTAGTATTAAAAAAGAAAAAACTGTTAGCAGCAGGAGCAGGAGCATGTTATACAGTTATACACCTCTGAACCTCTGTGTACCTGTATTAACATTAACAACTGCGTGATATAAGTATATATATATAGCATTATAGGTATACTAACTACACATATACAAGAGATACAAGCGTGTTACAGTTACAGCAGCCGCAGCCAGCAGCAGTACAGCAGTACAGCAGTGTGCACAGTTACAGTCGTGGCAGTAGTTGCAGTTATACACAGCAGTACGTAGCAGTAGCAGTAATAGTAAAAAATAATCAGTAATAATTTATATATATATATAATCACAATAATAATTATATATTATATAATATTATATATAAGTCTATAAGTTTAAGTTATTACATATTATTATCTTATTGAGCTTGAGAGATTTTTTTTGAACTGTGCTGCTTTTGAGTTTATAGTTATAGTTATAGCTGCTGCTATAGCTATAGCTATAGCTATAGTCTACTACTACTATAGTAGGCTACATTACAGTACAGTGACGCTACAGCTACAGTCTCAGTCTATAACTTACAACTTGAAAGCCCCGGGCGCCGCGGCAGGCCGCACACTGCAAGCTGCAGACTTTGAGATTTGAGAGAGTGAGAGTGCGTGTGTGCGTCGGTATCGAGAGAGAGAGAGTTTATTTTTTGCGTTCAGAGTTAGAGTTGGAGAGTGGAGCAGCAGAGAGAGCATAATAATAATAATTAATAATGTATATTATTATATAATATACCGCCCTCAATACCAATACATGGGAGAGTTTGAGTTTTGCACACACAAACATCAGAGAAGTGTGTCGAGCAGCAGCAGCAGATGTGTACGTGGTGCCGCGGTGCCGCATCCAGACGACAGCGACAGTTTCAATATCAGAACCTCAACCAGCAATCAACGAGCATCGGCTACCCCGCACCCCGCCCGACCACCCCATAGTGCAGATCAAGCGCGCGCGCGTTCGCGCAAAGACAAGCAGCAACGACGACAACACGACGAGGAGCACCCTGGGAGAAGAGAGCTCATCGTTGTCGAACGCGACAGCGAAAATGGTCGGAGAGAAATCATGTCCAAAGGGCAAAGAGGCAAACGCCGCTGATCAAACCCCGGGGTAGATGGCTGCAGCAGGTCAAGCAAGACACGCCCCACTCCTCCACACGTCGGGCTAGCTGGGCCGGCTCGTGTGTCGCAGCCCGGAGTCGGCGTTCGCGCAACCATGGCTGGACGCGAATCGGCTCAATCCTCGTATTCGGGCCGGACGTAGGTCTTTGTGTTAAAGACGTACCAGCTCCACATGCTCACCGCCAGCAGCAGCGAGCGGCGCACGTTTCGTAGGTAGCGTGAGCGCAGCACGCCACTGACCGCCGCGACAACCGACCCCAAAGGCCCCCTACCCGACGTGATGAGGTCGGCACCCTCGCGCAGTTTCCTCCGGCCGAGGTGAGCGCGCATGTCGCCAACAATATCTGCGTTCGCCGTGTCCCAACCCGAGTTGCCTGGCGCCCCGCTGCCCTCGGTTGCACCAAACACATCGCCGGCGTCAGACGCACGGGACGGGCGAACGGAAGACTCCTCGCCGCTCTTCGCAGCAGGTCGCACGGCGGGTTCGGCCTGTAATAGAGAGAGGGGAGGCCGCACGGTGAGCGTCTAGCGACCCACTCGCGAGATTGTGTTTGTCCGCGTACCGTCGCGATCAGCGCCAAGCACGCGCCGATCAAAAATCGCATTTTTTTCGGCGCCGCGGTCGCGTGGTTTTCTTTTTGACGCGGGCCTTGTGTGGGTCGCTCCTAGATCCATCTTCTCTCTCGCTCCCTCATCCGAGCTCCGAGCTACCTTAGCTCGAGCGAAACCGTGATGTGGGCAGCGAGAAGCTCTTGACTGTAACTAGGCGTGAAGGATCCCGCCGTCGTGGCAAAGGTGCTTCATCTGTTACGTAAACACTCACATGCTAAACACACATTTACGTAAAAATAAAAAAATAAAAATAAAAAAAAACAAAAAAAAAACAGAGACTTAGAATTTAGAAAAAAAAAAAAAAAAAAAAAAAAAAAAAAAAAAAAAAAAAAAAAAACAAAAAATTTAAAAAAAAAAAAAAAAAAAAAAACAGCCCCAGTCCCCACCTGCTGGGAAGAAGTCGCTGCCAGTGCGCGGGCATGCTAAGCAAGAAGGGCACGCGAACACGCCCGTACGTAGAAGCACCCTGCTTCACCCATCCTTGCCAGTCCCCGACCCGCGAAGCTCCGGTTCGGGATCGGCCTGCTTCGCCTCGGGAATCCCAAACCCCCTGCCCACCATCGGCTTGAGCTTGCCGTCTTGGTTGGAGATGATTGAGGACTCCGTCGGCCCCAGCGCGAAGGGGTTGTCTCGCTTCACCTGTGGCGCCCGGCCCGACAAGTGCCCGCGCTTGTCGTAGGCGCTAGTCAGCGTGACTGGCCCCGGAGTGAAGAAGAAATCATCTGTGGGGTCGCGCATCGTCTCGCCAAAGAGGCTGTACTTGATGGTAACCAGCTCCACGTCCAGCTCAATCGGCGAACCCGGCGGCAGCAGAGCGGCGTCCTCCGCTCGCGCAAGCGCCGGGCTGGCGGGCCACTGCATGTGCAGCTTTGTGCCCACGCAAGCGCCCGCGAGCGCATTGTCCACCCCAGGCAGGTAGAAGGAGCCCAGCTGGTACACGAGCGGCCGCTCCGCGTACCGGTCGTCGAAGACGCGCCCGTCCGCGAAGCGGCCAGTGTAGCGTATCACTACAAAGTCCTGGACCTGCGCACGGCCTTGGCACGTCGGGTTCTTCGAGACAATCTCGACCACGGGCTCGGCGGCGCCGAAGCCAAACAGCGCAGACGCGGGGCCTGCCGGGAGCAGGGGCAGGAGGGCCAGCGCCAGGAAGCCACGCCGCGAAAGCTCGTACGCGCCGCGACTGGCAGCTGCTCTGATAATTTTCATCGCGCCGATATTTTTTCGGGCCAAAAATAGCTTATTTACTGATAGTTGCCAGTTTATTTGTGAAACACGAATTTTCCCAGAATATTCGTGCACGGCGCCACCGAACGGAAAACCTAAGGTGCAGCGCGCGCGACATCAAGGCCAGCGTGCGCTATCCTGCGATAAGCTGCGGCGGTCGTGTCAGCACACGCTCGCGCATGCCCACCCAGGCCGAACAACACTACCGAGCGGCGGTCCTCTTGCTACCCAGGTACGAGACAGCCGGCGCGAAAAAGCCATGGTGAAGGTTGTGCCTGCTGCGATCAAGATCGACCCGCTGCGCTGCATGGGCGACTGGTTCGTCCAGCGCTTGATCCCGGCGTCCAACTACCTCGAAGGCCCGGCGCACAACGGCAAGGAGAACTACGAGTACGACCCGAAGAAGGAGCGCGTCAAGGTTAGCTACACGTTTAACAAGGGCGCGTTCGACGGGCCGCTGGTCACGACCTACCAGCGTGGCTGGGTGAGAGACAAGGAGGGCAACGGCACGGAGTGGGCGGTGCGGCCCTACCTGGGCTTCATCGGGTTGCCCTTCCACCTGCCCTTCTCGCTGTCCTACTACATCCTTGACATTGGTGCGTCCGCGCATAGCAATAGTTTATTAGTCAGAGCAGTCGACTAGTAGTACTCGCCCTCCCCCCCCCTCCCTACGCAGCAGCAGCAGTAGTAGTTTAGTAATAGCTAGTAACAGAAGTCGAATCCTCGAACCTCACCAGGGGACCCCCGCATCCCGTTGCGCAGACCCTGTCGACAGCTCTTTCTTCGCCTACAGCGCGCCCGTCCAGTAGCAGTAAGTAGTATCCTCGAGCTTACCAGGTTGTGTTCGCATTGTATTGCGCAGACCCCGTCGACTACTCCTTTCTCACCTGCAGTGCACCCGACGGCTCCTGGATGTACGTGATGACGCGCGCGCAGGTTGTGGAAGATTCGTTCCTCGCCCCCACCCTCGCAAAGCTCAGCGGGTTGGGGTTTGACATGATCAAAGTCCGCACAATGCCGCAAAAGCCCGCCTGCTGAGAGGCATGCGGCGTGTTTCTTAGGACGGTGGGTTGCGCGTCGCTCTAGGGTACTCTTAGACTACTCTTAGACCTGCCCCCGCTCTCGCCGAGCTCAGCACCCTCGGATTTCGGCAGTTTGAGCCAAACCAGCCACGTAACGACGCACAAAGGCTAGAATGGTGATGTGTGCGGGCGGTGTGCTTGTTTTGCCGCTTGCCGCTTGCTCTAGGTTGTTTTTTATCTTGTGGTTGCTAATGAGCGAGAGGCAAAGGTGGTTTGGATGGAGTTTAGATATTCTCGGGTTAACCCGAACCCTAACCCCAAATCGGGTCATAACCATAACCCCCGATATAGGGGTTAAGAAAAAAAAAAAAAAAACTAGAGCTCTGTTAACCCTAACCCTAATGCTAATAGGTATTTTGGTAGTGTGTAGTGTGAGTGTGTTCGTCGGCACCGGATACAGATTTTTAGCAGGTACTATCTCAGATACACACATGATTATATAGAATACACAGATTCGTCGAATTTATCCGTATCTCGTATCTCCGAGAGACATGCTTTGCTGGTCTTGATTTCTGTTTCTGATTTTGAGTTTGAGTTTGATTTTTTGGTTGGAGAATAATGATTTTGTCAAAAATTTTGCACGTGTACTACCTTTGATACGGTTATTAGGCGGGAGGCGGGGGTGCTGGGTTGATGCGAGGGTTACGGGTTAAGTTACCCGAAAAAACAACGAACACATTTCGAGAAGAGCATGATAAGGGAAGATTATGCATGATGCGAAATTGTACAATTTCACAAGCAATACGCAATACGGATACGTATCTCGTATCTCGAAAAAATCTGATACGGATACGGATATACGGGCTGAGATACGAGGATACATAAAATACAGTGCAACAGTAACAGTAAATTACTCGCGTCAATAATAATCAATAAAACCGTATTATTTTTTATTATTTATGTATATATAAATGCAAACCGTATATATGTACAGTAATAGTTTCCCTTATCTCTCTGTCTTTGATACGTGTTGATACGTCACAGTGACACGCAAGTTAATAACGAATACGAATACAATATTGAATACAAAGGAGAGGTGGAAGTGATACGAGATACGTGATACGGATACGCAAAAACTGTTTTTTTCTTGGTTGTTCTGTAGCATACTATATAGCATGCTACAATGCTATATAGCCTCCATCAGATGCTACGGTACTATATGGCATAGCTCTCCTTGTTTCTGATATTTGAACACTTTCGAGTTGACCCGATTACTGGTGCTGCTGCTGGCTGCTAGCCCATGCCCCGGCCGGGCCCAACTGCTGCTAAATACGAGGTGTTCAAACACCAAAATTTGCATCTAGGACAGAGTGTAGTACTGTAGTGTAGTATATACTATATAGCATGTATAGCATCCCCCGATGCTATAGATGCTATATGCTACAGAACATCCAATGTTTTTTTTGCAACCCGCGCCCAGGCCCAGAGTTGAGGTGTGTTTTCAGCGCGCAGGTCGTGTGTTAAGTGTTAATATTGGAGTTGGAGGTATGTTTTGCGTGATTTCTCCCGGGTTTTGGTTCGGATATTATCGGTGGTGACGCGAGGTGTTCGGACTCGGACTTGGACTTCGTTTTTTTTGCCCAATGAAAAGCTTTCGATACACACCCGCACACCGCACACCGCGCAACGTGAACGTGATCTATTTAATCATGTGTAGCATATATGCTACTATATCGTGGACCCCTCCCCTCCGCCCCTCCAGCCTCCAGCTCCAGCCCCCCAGTCAGCCTTCCTGACCCATGATTGCCCACAGCCACGGCAATATTGTGCAATAATAAATTGTGCCCAACTTCAAGTATTCATAAACTCTGGAGTCTGAGCACATAATTCATACTGTGAAGACACTGTTGCTGTGAAGGTACAAGGGTTAACCCGCGAATGCTCGCTTGCATTTTGCACGACTGAGTACTGAACGCTGGAATAAGCCTGACCTAAACTATGCCTCAGGGTTAACCCCTAGCGAGTACCTGTGCATATAATATATCGAGATACAGGAGCCACAGGGCGCCCAGGGTACAAACGCGCGACAAGACTTCGCAACGCTGGAAGCCTCTAATCTAAACTCGTACGCAGCAATTGCCACAGGGTAAATCCGCGGCGGTGGCGCGTGCATTTTGCTGCCGACTGCGGACCGGGCCTCTTGTGCATCGGCCACCAAAGTACGAAATACAAAGTACGAATTACATTTGCCGATCCTCCGCAACGCCCCCGATCTGCTGCTGCTCAAACCAGCTATACATATATGTATGTATATACGTGTGTGTGTGCATATATATCCATATATATATCCATATATATATATAAATATATATAGAGAGAGAGATTTAGATTTAGATATAGGAACCTATATATAAATACAAATAAAGAAATTAATACGTATATATACTTTCATATATATATGTATAGAGGTATGCAT
>Ga0209491_10011026_pt1 | contig 10732 bp, 4 predicted proteins | sample BON02_FD_187213 | JGI IMG/M metagenome (GOLD analysis project Ga0209491, IMG submission 187213) | Freshwater microbial communities from Lake Bonney liftoff mats and glacier meltwater in Antarctica - BON-02 (SPAdes) (version 2) | ecosystem: Environmental > Aquatic > Freshwater > Ice > Glacier...
CCCCCCCGATATTGCTCCGTCGGGTGCCACCGCCGTCTGCGGGTACTGACTGACCCTCTCGCCCCCCCCCCCGATATTGTTTCTGCAGGTGCAGCCACCGTCTGCGGGTAGGGGGCCGCCGCCGGTATTACTGACTGACCCCCTCGTACTCCTCCCCCCGATATTGTTCCTGCAGGTGCCCTTCACCTAGTGATCCCCCTTGCGGTGTTGATGACTGACCCCCTCTCCCCGATATTGTCCCTTCAGGTGCCACCGCCGTCTGCGGGTAGGAGTCCGCCGCCGGGCTCGGTAGCGCCGGTAGGTGTGGAGGGGGTGGGGCTTGCTGGGCTAGGGATTGCGAACACGCCAACTGCCGGCACTGCGCTGCAAAACTACTAGGCTAGTAACTCGGCTAGTTACTAGGCTAGTTACCAGGCTAAGACGCGCGGCTAGTCACTATAGATTGTGGTTCTTAAGCGTGCTAGAATAGGCTAGTAGCCTCGTGCAAGCCACCAGTTGCGCCCACTCCGACCGCCGGCGCTGCGCTGTAAATCTACTAAGCTAGTTACTAGGCTAAGGTGCTCGGCTAGTGACTAAATATTGTGGTTCTTAAGCGTGCTAAAATAGGCTAGTAGCCTCGTGCAAGCCACCAGTTGCGCCCATGCCGACCGCCGGCGCTGCGCTGTAAATCTACTAGGCTAGTTACTAGGCTAGTTACTAGGCTAAGGTGCTCGGCTAGTGACTAAATATTGTGGTTCTTAATCGTGCTAAAATAGGCTAGTCGGGTTCACCCGGCGCTGCGCTGCAAACCTACTAGGCTATGTGTGTATGCATGTATGTAAATATTCGGCGGCACCATCACTGCCAGACTACTAGCCTAGTTACTAGCCAGTTACTAAGCAAAACCCTAGTAGCATTACTAACGTTAGTAATGGAGTAAATGCTAGTAACAAGCTAGTAACGAGCTCCTGATGCGCGTCACTAGCTGGTTACTAGCGTGATACTAGCCTAGTACTCCAGTGCTAACATCATTAATGCATTACTAGGGTCTTGCCTAGTAACAAGCTAGTAACTAGGCTAGTAGTCTGGCAGTCATCGCACGCGCGTACACGCGCACAGGCCCGCGGCGCCACGCCAGAGCTCCGGCGTGTCGCAGACACAACACCCCACGGCTTGTGCGCAGGCAGGCACTCCACACAGACCACCGTAGGTAGCCCTAGTTTGCGTGGCCGACCAGGGGAGAGTAGCAAGAACATGTTGGACTCGAGCCAGCCGCCTGGTGACTCGGCTAGTGACTAGCCTAGTGACTAGGCTAGTTACTTGGCTGGTGACTCGGCTAGTGACTAGACTTCGGCTAGTAAGCATGTTAGAATAGGCTAGTATAGTGACTACACTAGTCTAGTGACTAGCCTAGTGACTAAGCTAGTTACTTGGCTAGTGACTCGGCTAGTGACTAGGTATACCAAGATGCCCTGACCATATTGCCAATAACACTACGGTCGCACCGTATGCGCGTATGCCGTGATCCTACTTGTTGAATACGCGGAGCGAAGAATAAAACACGGTATTCCATTCATATTTAGCCTGGTTTATGAATACATTAACCTTGAATATGTGCGTATCCATGGCATATACGAGGTTGACCAGGCGGCATACGTTAATTATATCCGTGAGGCGGTGTCCCAGGAATACGTGAATACCTATTCAATACGTAGGGTCGTGGTGCTGTTGTTTGTATGGGGACAGAGGCTGCTGCCTCTGCTAGTATGTGGTGGGGCTGGTGTGTGGAGACTCGTGGGTGCGGCTGATGCTGGTATTTGGAGCTGGACGCTGGGGCTGGGGGCATGTTTTTTCAGGATCAGGATGGAGATATAATCTCAGGAGAATGGTGAAGTGTAGCTGCAGAAGACGCAGGCGAAGACGGCGCGCGCAGGCGACAGGTTATTAAAAAAAAGAAATTGCAAGAAAGATTTGCGATATGCAGGCAGACGCAAGCGTCGGTCGGCCCAGAATCTCAGTAGATAAATTATGTATGTATGTCAGTGGCACTGTGTCAGTGGTAATGGTAATGGCTAATCATTAGTAATGGTTGTCGTCGATGGCAGGTAGGTCACTCACACTTAAATGTTCGACCGGGTTTGTGTGTGCGCGTGTACAGGTACAGGCGTGTGCAGGTGCAGGTGTCTCGCCGAATCCTTACATACATACACACTAATCTTGCTATTATTGCTAGTGTTGGCGGGTGAGGTTCCCCTGTGGGCGGTTTCCCCCCTTGTGGTGTTTCCCCCCGCGGTGTTTGGGGGCTGCCCCCCTCCGGTTCCTTTGTCGCGCGTAGCAGCTAGCTCTCAGTCTTGTGTCTCATGTCAGACGTCTCTGGCGTCCCCGTGCCTGACCGGCCTCCCGGCCACCAACAGCTAGTTTCGCAACCTGGGTGGTCAGGGTCAGGGTCAGGGATTCGTTTCGGTTTTCACTTGACGAGTTTCGGCGGTTTCTCGAGTTCGGGCCGTGTGGCGAGCACTTTTCTTAATTTTGACCGGAATTATGAGAATGATGGATGAAATTGCTGCAAAAAAGTAACACATCAAGAAGAGTGAGGTGAGAGGGTGCATGCGATGATGAGCGTGAAAATAATGGTTTACGTACGTTATTTTCTATCTCTCACTCTCACACGTCCATTATCATTATGGGCCATGTGAACACGTGAACAAATCATATTATAAGTTGTAACTTGTAACTTCAAAAATAGTTAATTTTTAATTATTATTAATATTAGTATAACACATAAATGAACGTTTTAGGTTTAACAAGTGTAGCGTATAGGTATAGCGTATGCGTATAGCCCTTGTGATATACTGCAATCACACAGAGAAACAAAGAAAAAAAAAGCCCTAACAGTGGCGCACGCGCAAACAATACACTACACAAGTAACTAGGCTACCCCATAGGGGAGCCTTCTAAGCAGAGTGCATGTGCGACAGCCCGTGCGGAGATTACTGATTACTGATAGTGCTCGAGTATTACTGAGTATGATTAGGCGTACCGAATTTGTACTACTCACCTCATGAGTAGTACCAAAATGTTGTACCACTCACCTTATGAGTAGTACCTAATATGTGAATAATCATATACATATACTCTTAATAACTCGGTTAGTTGTCGTTGGTTGGTTCCGCAGAGTCCTCACACCAAGTTCTCACCAGTACTCACTCTATTTCACGAAAAACTATATACAATATACAATATTGAATAAAATTGACAATATTATACAATATATACTCCAAAAAAAACGTCTCCCGACCCTAAAATTTTCGCGTCCTCCGGAAGGGGGGAGAGGCGGCCTGCCCACATGCCTACGCACATAAACATAAAGCAAAATTGAACAGGCGCTCGCGGCGGCTTGCAACACAACTTACGAGACACACGCCCAGAAACTCCAGCCAGGGGAAAGACACGCACATCACAGATGCGGCAGGCGAGGCGGGCAGCCAGCAGCACAGCGCCACAGCACAGCGCACAGCAGAAGCAACGCAGCGGCTCTTCTCTCTTCTCAGACTCTTCTCTCCGCTCTACCCTCCACCCTCCACTACTACACTTCTAGTGTTCTGCCTCGTCCTCCAGCCTCCAGATCAATAATGAGCTCTCGGATATACTCAATCCTCCAGGGTCTGCCCCGCCTTACGGTAATGCTTGAAGTAGAGGTTAACTAACCGCGCGGCGCGCAGCGGCCTGCCTGCCCGCGCTGAGCTTGGGCTCAAAAAAGACGTTACAGTTAGCGATATCGAGGGGGGCCAAATTTTTCACAGTACATATTAAAAGTACTCGAGTAATTTTTTCATAAAGATAAAGTGATTAGTGCTGAAAATGTACTACTCAGTCAATGAGTAGTACGAGAGGGGCGGGGGTACTACTCATACTCATGAGTAGAGCTCAAAACATAATACTCACTCTACTCAAAGTAATCTCCGCACGTACTGGCGTGCGAAGCGCGCCCTTAGGCACGCCACGCACCGCTAGCCGTATACGCGGCTGAAACAAGGAAACACAGCCCAAGGGCCTTGCCAAGGGATCCCAAAAACAAAGAAACTAAGCCCTAACACTGGCGCACATGCAAACCATACACTACACAGGTAACTAGGCTACCCTGATGGGGGAGCCTGCTAAGCAGAGTGCGTGCGAAGCGCGCCTTTAGGCACGCCCCACGCCCACGCGCACCGCTGCTAGCCGCATACGCGGTGGCTCCGGTGGCCGGTGGTCGAAGGTCGAAGATGTGCAGGTGAGCACGCCTTCTGCTTGCGAGAGATAATACTTTTGAGGATGGCCTTGGAATCAGTCACACGACTGCCGCCTTGGAGATCTGCTGCGTGTAGTGTGTGACGAAGGAGGCTGGGCGGCTCGCTCGCGTGCGACCGTAATTAGTAGTACGTAGTACGTACTTAGTACGATCTAACGCGCCGTGCCCCAAGATTAGCTAGTTGATATAGCTCTCGCACATCGACTGCGGCGCGATGCCCCCTAGGACCTCGACGAGGATAAGCGCGACGGTGTTCTTCTTGTTGAGAGCATCTGCATAGTGGCCTATGTGTTCTTCTACATATGCGCATCATGCGAGAACCTACACACAGCACACAGAGCAGCGACAAACACGAGCACACGCACCCTTCGCATTATGTGTGCCCCTCCCCGCCCGGGATAAATGCGCAATGAGGTGGCACGGTACAAAGCATCGCCCACTCGTCTCTGTTTGCCATTGCGCCGCGACTCGGCAGCTTCCTCTGGTACCATGGAGAAATAGTCACTTCTTGCAAAGCGGGCACGCCATATTTGATTGCGTGCGCCACCAGGTGGAGAGGCAGCCCCGGTGGAACTGATGCCCGCAATCCAACACGTACACGGATGAGTTTGTGTATCCGTCAGCGCCGCGGTCACCGTAGTCAGCGGCGTTCTTCTCTGCGCCGCTGTCTGACTGCTCGAGAGTCTCGAGACAAATTGTGCAGCTGGTATCATGGTTCCTCCCAGCCTGGGCGTAGAGCGAGTTCAGCCGCGAGCGGAACGCCGCGGCCTCGGCCGGCTTCACCGGGTCGTCGGGCCGGCCAGACATGTTGGCGAGGTGGCGCAGTACCATTTGCTTCAATCGCGCGGCGTCCGCATCCTCGCACAGCGCGAGCGCCTCGCGCAGGCACGCTTCGGCTTCCGCCGTTCCAACCGCTTCCGCCGTTACATCCCGCATGGCCGCCAGATTACATAGAACAGAGGCAAGCGTCCCTTTCGCTATCAGAAAGTCGGAGCCGGGCGCCGTTTTGCGCATTGCCAGCCGCAGTAACGCCACAGCCTGCCGAAGGATCTCCGAGCCGCGCTGCTCCTCGCCCAGATTGAACAAGTGGCTCCCGAGGCAGGCACGCGCCTCCGCCTCCACGCGCAACGACGGGATGCGCCGTTCGTCGTCGGCGGCGGGGCTGTCACGGCCGCCAGCGGCTGTGAGCGCGGCGTCGCAAATGACGACCGCGGCTTCTTCATATGCGAGGCCCAGCCGGGACACGGCAGCCGGGTTGGTCGGCAGGCTGACCCACCCCTCTCGCGAGAGGTCGAGGCCCCCGTACGATGGTGAGCCACCGAGCCTCTCCTGTTTTCGGCTCTCCTTCTCCGCTTTGGCCATCTCTTCCGGCGCGTGATTCGCCATGTTGCCGCACGTGGTCAGGGATTGGACAAGGTGTGTCCTGCTCCCCGCCGCACGCGCCACCCGAAGCGAGGAACAAGCGGCACGCGCGGCAGCGGCCGTGTTTCCCAACTTGAACAGGCAGTTGGCGAGAAGTTGGTCTGCCCCTGTACGATAGTAGGCACCCCGCACGCCGCCGATGCGGTCTGCCACCGACGCCGCCTCCTTGGCAGTCTCCACTGCGGCGAGGTAGCCGATCCTCGTGCCTGCCATGAGTGCTTGGGTGCCCTCGGTTGCCAGATCAGAGAAGCGCTGGCACAGCCCTGCAACGTCAGTTGCCTTGGAGGGTCGCGACGGAGCTGCACCGGGTGAGCGCGCGTTCGCCAAGGAACAAGGTCTCTGCGCTCCGTCGGCGGGTCGGCAGTTGGCGCCCCTGTGTCCAAGCTCGTTTCGGGCAACGTCCTGACACTCGCGGTTGCAGAACCACACGCCCCGGCACCGACCACAGCACAGCAGCTTGCCGTCGCTCTTGCCACATGCGTGGCACGAGCTCGCAGCGGGCGCCAGCGAAGGTGATCCCACACCCGGCGCGGTGGTGCTCGCCCCGGCTGCGTCCGGCACGCGCGGCGCCACCTCGGCCGCCGTAATTTTACGTGCTCCATCGGTGGGACGGCAGTTGACGCCGGAGTGGCCCTGCCTAGCGGCGATGATTTGGCACTCGCGGCCGCAGAACCACGCGTTGCGGCACCGACCGCAGCGCAGCAGCTTGCATCCGCTCTTGCCGCATGCATCGCACGTGACTGGCGCCATTGCTAAGCGATCACAGCCGCAGCGGCGAGCCAGGCTCGGCGCCAAAAATTGATTTTTTCTTTTGAATTCTCTGCAAAAATACCGGTAGGAGGCCTCGAGTGTTGGTGTTACTGTAGGTGTTTCGTAGGGGTTAATAAAAAAAAAAAAAAAAAAAAAAAAAAAATCTGTTGTGAATTCTTTGCAAAAGTAGGTCCCCCCTACTGGTTGGTTGGGGGCCTCGGATGAACCCGATCCATGCATGTGTCGCTCGTGGCCAGCGGCATTGCAAAGTCCGAGGTCCTGGGTCCCGACCATTGGTCGGCCCACAATTTCGTTTTAGCCTGCTTCTAAAATAACAAAACGCTCCCACAGGGCGAACAGTGTTAGGTTAACCCACCGGAATTCATAGACGGTTTATAATACAATAAAGGGGACACGAGCACACACAACACAGGGAACAAAGTGGCTTTGGGAACAAAGTGGCTTTGGGAGCCTACGGGGAGCTCCCTGGAATATATCTAGATGCTTGGGGGCAGAGTCGACGCCGCAACCCTAGTGGCCGCCTTCGGCGGCGGCCCAGTGCCGCTGGGGCCGCCGCCCCCACCGTGGGGCAACGGCATCAATTATCATGCCCATCTCCATGCCGTCTGCCGTCTGTCTGTGCCTGCTTGAGCGTGATGATCGCGGTGTTGATGGCCCTGGCAATTCATATCAAAAGGATACGGGTTACGGGTTAACCCGGGTCAACACGCAACACGAGAATAGGTGCGCCTGACGAGAGGTTGACCCCCCCTCCTCAACACATACAAGCAACAGCGACATACATAATACATATACATACACCCCAGCGCCGACACCGAGTACCGGGTGTACCGGCCCGGCGCGGGCCGGTCACTCACCCACGCACGGCCATAACCTTGGATGTTCCGTAAGACCTTACGTAAGTAAGGTCTTACGTACTTACGTAAGAGGTCACCCCGACCTTACGGCTTACGGCCATCTGGTGTAAGGTCGAAGGGGTCCAATCGACAATCAATCGATAAAAAAACAAAACTGTTTTCAGTCGTGTGTCGAGCAAAACGCAAAACAAAATTCGAAAACTAAACTAACGTCGTCAGACTTACTAAGACAGGCTTACGTAAGACTTATATAAGCTCTTATTCTTACACTTACGTAAGTTTCCGAGCTCCTAGACCTTATTACGGCTTACGGCCGGTCTTACACATACATCTTACGGAACATCCAGCATCCAAGTCCAAGTCCACACAACCACAAAATACTGGTCCGAGCGCCCGAGACGCACTGCTACCGCTACAACAGCTACCACAGCTACAGCTACAGCTATACTGCTACGGAAGCAAAGGGTATGTAGGGTAACAGTAACAGCGAGGGCGTTGTGGCTTGACCTTTACGATATATTGTTCCACTTCGAGGCTTTATTGCACAATAAGATTCATTGCAAATACCCCCTTTATTGTGCGATATATTGCACAATATTACCACTTATTGCACCCCCCTCGCCCAGTTTTGAGGTATTTTTAAGGTATTTGTGTTTTGAAAAGTTTTGAGGTGTTTTTCTGTTTTGTTTAGGAGTCGACTTTCGGATGGGGATGGGTCTAGGTCTAGGTGTCTGGAAAAAAAATCTGTTCTCGACACGGAAAAGGGGTATTATTGCACATCAACATTATTGTGCAATTCCTCCCTCCCAGCCCCCTTTATTGCCTACAATATTGCGCAATATATCTTTCCTCACGACCCCCTTTATTGCTGTAAAATATTGGCAATATCTTGTAAGGGCCAAGTTGTGGCTCTCGCTATGTTTTATTATATAACAATTATGAAGACAATATTATAGACTGCTGACTTCTGATTACAAGGAAAGGAAGGACAGGGGTAAGGGTGCATGGTGCTGCATGGTTATTTTATGTATGTATGTTTGTAAAGATTCGGCGTCACCAGCACACGCGCATATTACGTACTACACATATAGTTATATACACATAACACAAAATATTTTATTTGTGACGTGTGTATGTGTATGTGTGTAGTGTGTAAGTGTATGTGCATGTGCATGTGCATGCAAATCTACAGCAATCACACATATATTATTACATATATATATATAATAAATAATAAATAATAAGTATACCTATGCTATATCGTATGTCATTCGTTTGGCGTTGAGCAAGAAGTCCCCCTACAGCTGCTATCAGCTGTAGGTTGCCTCTATTCTCGCTCGAACGGCAGCAGCAGATGGCAGCAGGCATGCGGAGCTTGGTTTAAGCCCCCGGGCTAACCCCCACCACAAGCGGCAGCATCACACCTTGCACCACGAAGTGTGTTATATTGAACACAATATAAATCCAATCAAAATCCTCGAAAATAAAAAGAAGCCACACACGCGCACGACGAGCACAAAAGAAGCATACTCGTCGTACGAACACATACCCATATGCGTGAGTGAACGATTGATCGAGACAAGCTCGGGACACAAGCACCACTAAAATAAACACTGCAACTGCCGTACACACGACACACGACAACCGCGCCCCCTCCCCCGAGATCACGGTTGGAGATGGCGCACGACGTACGCACATAATGAGCTGATATATATATATATATATAAATAGCATTTTATTAAATATATAAAAATAATATCTTTAACTTATATATATTTGACGTTATCAGGTAAACCCTATAGCTAATAGGTTGCCTCTATCCTCGCTCCAATTGAATTTCAATTGTCAATTGATGCTGATGCATTATAGCAGCAGGCATGTGGCATGTGGCATATGTATGTGAGTCTCGACGAGTGTCACGCACCTTATTCTACTGGATTCTCCATTCTGAAATCATTATCTTACTTGAAAAGAGTAAATCGGACACCTACCTATTCCTCTTGCTCGCGCGACGGACGTACTCGGTACTCGAGCACCGCCGAACAACACAACGCGACATGCACCACCCTCACACCCAACGTCGTACTCACTGCTAGTCGACACCTCTCCTCCTTTGAACTTTTACTTGCACGCAGCTCCCATGATGCGCCCCTCGGGCTCACCCTAACGCTGTGTTTACGCCCACAATCTTCATCGCGCCTCGACAATGTCCACATCCACACACAATTAAGCACAGCAGCACACACAGTATACGGCATATATTCAGCGTGTACGCTCGCGCAGAGCAGAGCCAGGTGAGGAGGGAGAGGGCAAGGGCTTCAATACTGAGAGCCACCAGAGCGCGTGACTACAGACTACAGATCAGTCAATCAATCAAAGATCCTTACAAAGCCACCCACGGGTAAAGGAGAAGCCACATTCCAGCCAGCACCACCACAGGGGGCAGCAAGCCCTTAACCCAAGACTACAGAGAGACAGAGCGCCCACTACACACCTCGGGTGAACCCTAACCCGTGTAAAATGTGTTTGCGGATTAACCCACGTCTGCCGTCGGGTTAACGCCTACGTACCTCGGGGGGTCGTGTTAAACACCCCCTTATTAGGCTGGCTAGAGAGGCTGGGTGGGAGTCGCAGTCGAGCCCGTAACATCACCAGTACGCTGGAGACGTCAGGGTGCCCCCACCTAGGCAACTAGTTGACAAATACTTTTGTTGTACGTGCCGCCGTGTGAGCGTATAGTAGTAGCAACGGCCACACACCATTACTCTAAATACTTCCGCATCATGCCAGATTCCCCTTACCCACGAGAAGACCGATCTACGACCACGCACCACAGGCAGTCGCGGGTTGACACATCAATCAATCAATCCATCAAAGATGTTCACAAAGCCGCACACAAGCAGGGAGGAGCCACATCCCAGCAAGAGCACAGGGGGGAGCAAACCCTGCGTCACGAAGTGACGTAGGCTTGAGGGGGGCTGTAAGCTGTGAGAGACAAACAGGTCACACACAGAATGGATCGCAACCGCACCTAGCATGCGAAACTGCCTGTTACGACATCGGCAACCCGAGCGCTCAGCGTAGGACGCCTCCCGCAGCGCGTTTGTCCAGCCCCCCCGGGTTTGGGGGTTAACCCAACCCCCGTCGAGCAGCCCCAGATTTGAGTCTTTGCAGTGGTGGAACTGGCCTTGGGTTAGTAGTTAACCCCTTTATTTATATACATACATATATATATATATATATTATATATATATATATGTATATACATATGTATACATACATATATATATATATATATATATATATATATATATTATATATATATATATATATATATATATATATACATACATATATATATATATATATATATATATATATATATATATATATATATATATATATATATATA
>Ga0209491_10011031_pt1 | contig 10727 bp, 7 predicted proteins | sample BON02_FD_187213 | JGI IMG/M metagenome (GOLD analysis project Ga0209491, IMG submission 187213) | Freshwater microbial communities from Lake Bonney liftoff mats and glacier meltwater in Antarctica - BON-02 (SPAdes) (version 2) | ecosystem: Environmental > Aquatic > Freshwater > Ice > Glacier...
TTTTTTTTTTTTTTTTTTTTTTTTTTATCTCTCACTCTCACTCTCAGCTGTCCATGTCCATGTCATACAACACCTACTACACAAAAGAGCGGAGCGCATAGCGAGAAACATTGCCGGCGCCGAGGCGCTAGTAGTGGCCAGAAGACCAGAGGTCTGCATCGAGAGGGAGAAAAACCCGGCCGCCGCCGGTATTAGGAGGATCTTCCCCTTGAGCCTTGAGCACAAAGACCAAAGAGAAAGAGAAAGAGTCGAAAGAAAAGATATCGGCCCTCGTCATTGGGTCGTCGTCGTCGTCGTCGTCGTTGCCCGCCACCTGCTTGATGCCGTAGTCGTAGTCGTCGCAGAAACTAAGAACTCCCATCTCTCTCCCACGGCTTCTTGGTGGGTCTTGGGGACTTTCTCCCCGCTCCTCTCCTTCCCCCTCCTGCTGCCCACGACCAACACCCACTGAAAGCCATCGCCATCGGCATCGGCGTCGGCGTCTATGGGTGGAGAGAGACGTCCGCCCGACGATCCTGGAGAGGCGAGAGGCCGAGGAGCGCGACCGCGACGACGGTCCCCGCTTACCCGAGGCCCGAGGAGGGAGGGCAGGGGGTCGCCAGAAGCCAGAAGGGCTTTTTTAAGTATATGTAAATAGATATGAGTATATATAGTGTATATGTATAGTATATATATATAGTGTATAGTGTTAAGAGTGTTAGTGTCTCGCGGAGTGCGGTGTGGGAGTGAGGCAGAAACAAGAACAAGTTGTGAACAAGAACAAGATCAAGGAAATCGAGGTATGCAAAAAACACACACATAAAAGACTGAAGACTCCCTCCCGAGAAGACGCGACAGAGGCGCCGTCCCGGGGAAACAACCGTGGAGACTAGAGAAACGGCGCACTGCCGCACCGCCACCACCCCGCATTTGGCAACGAAGGCCTGGAGAAAGGCCGGTGCGGCGTGCACGCACTCCGAAACGATGTGCTAGCGCCGTTCGGGAATGGAAGGACTAAGATCAATACATTGTCGCGGAGAGGAAAGAGGCGACGTGCACCAAGAGCTATGCGTTCAGCTAGGGCGAGTGCCGGGCGCCGCCGCGCAGGATAAGTTGACACGGGTGAGGGCCGCCCGCCGCGGCCTAAGTGACATCAGAGGAAAGATACATTGGGGGCGCCGCAGCCGAGGCGCCGGGCCTCGGAGCAGCGCCGCTCCCCCAGCGGGGGGGGGGGGATCAAGACGACGAAGAAAAAGCACACTCGGCCCGTCGCTCACGGCGCGAACTGCGAGGCGTGCGTCACGGGCGGCGCGCTCCGTCTGTGCCAGCCGCCGTGCCAGCGCTTGCGCCGCGGGCTCCTTTCGCTGCTCGCCCCCGTGGCGGCAGCGGCGGCGGCAAAAGCCACCGACTGGCGCTGCTCCGCACTGGCCTCCTCCTTCGCGGCGGCCTCCATGATGTTGGCCAGGACAGTCGCGTGCCATCGCTCCTTTGCGTAGGGGTGGCCCTCCAGAGCAACCGTCTTGAGGACCGCACGGTGCAGCGAAGTGGGGCCCTCCTGCGCAGGCCCCCGCGGGCTCGCGGCGCCGGCGCGCGCCGGGTCGGGCCTCTGCAGCAATCGAGCGAAGACGTGTCCGCGCTCCACCTCTCCGATCACTTGTTCTGCCCGCAACCACTTGCACTCGCGCGCGACGCCGCCCTCGGATGTGGTGGGGTCGATATGCTGAATGCGGGTATGGTGAATGTAGGGAACCTCGAGGAAGAAGGTGACGTAGCGGCCGGACTTGTTCAGGATCCGGATCGTCGCCTCATTGCGCAGCCGCACCGCCAGCGCGTGCACGTCGCCAAAGGCACCGGACGTCTCTTCATCGAGCTCGCGCGCCGCCGTGTGGTAGGCGTCCAGGTCCGACGCCTCGCGCCGGCCGCCAAAGTCGGAGAGCAGGCCGGCGCGCGTGCCGTTGCACAGCTCCTGCATCAAAAAGTAGACTCCCGCGCGGTGGTGCACAAACGGGATCACCCCCGCCGCGGCCACCTCGATCCCCGAGAAAATGTGACCCGTGCGCGGCGGCGGCCGCGGCGTGCGCAGCATCACCATCGCCTCGCGCTTGGAGGCGGTGCGCTTGCCCTCGGTAGCGCGCGTGCGGCTCAGCGCCTCCGCCGTCTGCGTCAGCGACATGGGGCGCGTTCGGCTCGGCGCGGTGCGCCGCCTCCGGTCCGGCCCGAGCGCGAGAGAATGGCGTGGAGCACAACTGGCGAAGGAGGAAATGGGGTGCCGGCACGCGCCACTGGCCGCAGGGTGGGTTGTAACGGGATGGTACGCCACAGCCTGCAGCGAAGCCGCCACGAACATCAGCATGGCCGTCCGGTAGTGAGAATTCCTAAAGACTTCGCTGCGATGTGACGAAATTTCCTTAATTTCCTATAATCCTAATTAGCGATCTGTGTGGGCGGTGCACTATGAATGCAAACAGGTACGAGTACCCATGCGTGCGATGGCATGACGAGCTGTACGAGCACACTAGCTCTCCATGTTCCTGGCCCCGCTTGGCCACATGCAATGCTGTAGCTCACGCCTTCCTCAGAGAAACAAAAACCCGTGGTCACAAGCCCTGCACAAGCGCCCCATGCGGTATTGGCTCATTCTGAAACGCAAGTGCGCGCGAACCAGCGTCGCTGCGTCGGTGTGGCTGTGCAGGGTTATGGCCGCCGACCCGGCAGCTTTGCGGCTCCCGCGCTGGGCCATGTGCTTCGCGGGCGCGCTGGGGTACGACGACGAGCCAGTCCTTGCGCCTGCCTCGCTGGCTGCGGCGAACTCCTCGCTGATTCGGCTGCCGTCGCTGCGGCTCTCGCACGCGACGCCGCCGGCCGCGGCCGCGGCCGCGCCCACGCCCATGGAGCTAGTGCTTATCGACGCGGAGGCGGCGCTGGGGGCCGGCGCGGTGGGCCGGTGCGTGCGCCACGCCATGGCGCTGCGCTTCCACGCGATCTGGTTCGCGCTGCTGACGCTGCTGCTGCCCGAGGAGATATCCGCGGCCACGCGCACGGCCGCGCTGCTAGCGATGCTCCCGCTCGTCTTCTGGCTGCGCTCCGTCGCCTCGACCCTGCGCGGCGTCACGGAGCGCGCGTGCGAGCCGGGGCACGACGCGCCGCCCGCGCGCATGGCCCACGTCGCCTGCCCCGTCGCTGGCGGCGGCGGCCGCCTCTCCATGGCGCCGGCGGAGCGCGGCAGCGGCTACGCGGACGCGCCGGGCCGCGGCGCGGAGGAGCTGGCCGACCGGTTCGAGACGCCCGCGATGCCTCCGCTCCGGTTCTGGGGCGAGCCCGAGGCGACGAGCTACCGGCTGCGCTCGCGGTCCTACCTCGAGTCTGGGATCAAGCGGCCCTCCGAGGGCGCGCTCTTTTCGCTCTTCGCGCTCGACTGCTTTTCGTGCCAAGACGCCGACGACCGCTACAACGTCATCGGCCGACCGGACCACTGGCTGAACCAGCGAGGCGGAGGGGGGGGGGCGCCGCGCCCGTTTACGTTTGTGCTCAACGTGATCATCCCGTCGGAGCAAAACTACCTCTTGGTCGCCTACTTTACAGAGTCGGAGCCGGGGCTACTCGCGCGGCAGGGCGAGCCGGCGGCCGCGCTCTTCCGGACCTGGCTTGGCGCGGACGACGCCTTCCGCAACGAGCGGTTCAAGCTCATCCCGCGGGTCGCCAAGGGACCGCTCATCATCCGGAAAGGGGTGGGCGCCACGCCGGTGCTGCTCGGGAAGCGGATCACCGTCCAGTACCACTCGAGACCGGGCGCCGTCGAGGTGCGTGGTTTTGTTTCCTTACCACTCCCTGCTGGTTCCAGGCCTCTCCCGTTGCGAGCCGGGGCGTGCGAAGCGGCACGCAGCCGCGGGCGCAGCAACGGGCGGGGGCGAGCTCTGTGATTCCGTTCGTTTTGGTTTGCGCACTTGGACATTGACGGTTCGTCGGACCCTTCTCTTTAGATCCCTAGTTTTTTTATGGCATTTCACGCGCACTACGCAAGCTGAGCACAGCGGAAACCTCCAGCATTGTATTTGTCCGATCCGCAGGTGGATATCGACGTGTCGTCGGACCGCTTCGCGGACAAGATCACGCGCCTAGTCCGCGACGCGATGGCCTCCTCCGTCTGCCTCGACCTCGCCGTCACGATTGAGGGACGCAGCAAGGAGGAGCTGCCCGAGCGCATCCTCGCCGCGGTGCGCTGCGACCACATCGACTTTAGCCGCTCTGTACGGCTGCCGAGCGCCAAAACAAAGGCGGCCTGAGTGGGGGGGGGGCATGCATGGGTTAGAAGCTGTGGCATGGAGAGGCCTACCAGGGCCGCCCGCGTGCGCGCGTCTGTGTGGCCCTCCGTTCTCGCGTCTCGCGTCCCGGTGTTCAGCAGCGTGTGGGCGGCTCAGGAGCATGGCATCGATTGCGGGGGCGCGATGCCCGCGATGCACGCGGTTCTCCATATCCATAGTAGCCGTAGTACGCCGTCGCCGTCGCCGTCGTTCACCCAAGCTCAGGTCGCAGGGTCAGGGTTAACACCCTTACCCGCCTTAAAGATTAATACTAATACAGTATAATACACGCGTCACGCGTACGAAGCTTTCAGAGCTTATTTGTTATTTGTCAGCTTTTAGTGATAGCTTTTAGTGTGTGTTTTTCCTGCTATATGTGTTATCAAAATATGTTACATATCTACGACGACTGGGCTCACTCTCACTCATCATCACCACTCATAGTACGTCGCCCAGTAGCAGCAGTAGCAGTAGCAGTAGCAGCAGTACGCAGTACGACCAGTATTTAATGTATTACCAGCAGTACTCGTAATCAGCGACGGACCGCCCCAACTGAAACTGATTTGGCCCAAATTGTGGCCACCCCGTAGCGAAGGAGCGCCTGGGCCCTGGGTCCGGGGCCTGGGGGTCAGTCCAAAACGCACGTGACCCCCCCCTCCCCCCCGCCATCCAGTGACATACCCCCTCAGTATTTCCTCGGCAGGGCCGATCGCCCGAAATAGCCCACTATCATTGACTATCAAGGTGGAAACGCGATGCGTTCAAAGGCAGAGCCGGGTGGTGAGGACGTCGCCATGCCCGCGGCGGGCGGACGAACAAGGCGCTGCAGCGTGGGGGCCTCCGTCGTGACCGATCTGCGCAACCGGATACCGTACTACGTCTCGGACTGGTTGAGTACAGACGGCCGTCGCTGCACACTCCCCGGCACCTCGACAATCATTTCGGCCTCGCTCTTCGCGTACGTCTCGTCCATCCTCCCCGCGGTCGTCATCGGCGACCTGCTCTCCTCGTCTACCGAGGGGCAGCTCGGCCTTCCGGAGGTGCTGCTGTCGACTGGTGCGACAGGCATCATATGGGCGCTCTTTGGCGGCCAGCCGCTGTGCATCATCGGCGTGACGATGCCCGTCGCGATCTTTACGTCGGTGTGCTACATTCTGGCGCAAGTGCTCGGCGCCCCATTCCTGCCGTGGCTTGGCTGGATCTGCGTCTTCTCGGGCATCATGCACATCCTGCTCTCAATTTCTGGGGCTGTGCGCTTCGTCCACCAGACGACCGCCTTCTCGTGCGAGATCTTCGGCTTCTTCATCTCCGTCACCTACATCTACGACGCGCTCGTCGCGCTCTTCGATCCCATCCTGAACAGCGACACCCTGCAGCTCTCACCGCTCGGCACCAACATCGTCATCTTCCGCTCGCGCGCGCGCGGCGCAGCCTTCGCCAACCTCTGCCTCGCCGGCGGCACCTACCTCGTCTGCATGGCGCTGCACCAGGCGCAGGGCTGGCGGGTCTTGACGCCGCGGATCCGCACGCTGCTCTCCGACTACGCCGCGCCCATCGCGCTCGCGCTCATGACGGGCCTCTCCTACATCCCAGAGGTGGACATCACAATCGGCCCCAACGGGCGGCTGGCGGTGCCGGACGCGTCTGGCCTCATCCCCTCCTTCGCGCGCTCCTGGTTGAACCCGCTGATTCCCGGCAGCGCAGCGTCGGCCGAGGCGGCGCTCGCAGTGGCAGCGCTGAGCAGCAACGCAACGAGCACGACGGAGCCGCTCGAGCTGGTCGGCTGGCATATCGGCCTGGCACTGGTGCCGGCGCTGATGCTGACGGCGCTCTTTTTTTTCGACCACAACGTCTCGTCCAAGCTGGCGCAGGACCAGAAGTTCCACCTCAAGAAGCCCACCGCCTACCACTGGGACTTCTCCGTCCTGGGGCTCGAGGTGCTGCTGGTCGGGCTGGTGGGCGTGCCGCCGGGCAACGGGCTCATCCCACAGGCCCCGCTGCACACGCGCGCGCTCGCCACAGTGGAGCTCGAGCCGCGCGAGGGCGGCGGCTCCAAGGAGGTGTTCAAGGATGTGGTCGAGACGCGCTGGTCCAACCTGATCCAGAGCCTCGCCGTGCTCTGCACCGTCTTCGCGCTTCCCGCGCTCGCCACCATCCCGCAGGGGTGCCTCGACGGCGTCTTCCTCTTTCTGGGCATGGCGGGCTTCGCCGGCAACGAGCTCTGGGAGCGCTTCTGGCTCATGATCACGCAGAAGGAGATGCGCCGCCCGGGCCACGCGGGCGCCGGCGTCCGCTTCCGCAAGATCCGGGTCTACACCATCATCCAGCTCACCTTCGTCATCCTCGTCTTTGTGCTGGCCAAGCTGCCGTACGTGGCCGTTTGCTTCCCGCTCCTCATCGCGGTGCTCATCCCCTTCCGCATCTACCTGCTGCCGCGCTACTTCTCGCAGGACGAGCTAGACTCGCTCGACCCGCCCGAGGAGGACGCGGAGGAATCCGAGTACAGGGCAAGCATTTCCGCGCGCGCCCCCGCCGCCGCCACGGCGGGGGACGAGTTAGCGCGCACAGAGACTGGGAGCGTGCACAAAGGAGTCTCCGACACTGACTCCAGTGACTCACCAGCCGCACACATAGAGATTAGTACCAACGTGTGAAGGAGGGGGGGGGGCGATGGCACTGAGGGGGTCGGATAGGCCGGCTTTCCGCGTGTTATGTTTGTACATGAGCCGGCGGCTCGGCAGGGAGAGGGAGGCTTCCATGAGGAATGGAGGAGACGGCGATTTGAGGAGGATGGAGGCGGATTTGAGGAGGATGGAGGAGACAGCGATGTGAGGAGGATGGAGGCGCGCAGCCACCCTGGCGTGGCTCGAGCCTGGAGGAGCAGAGGATGGTGGAACCCCATGGGTGCCGGCATGGCGACGTTTGGGGCGTGGCTCACTGGCGCGGGCGAGCCAGTCCCAGAGGGGCGGCGGGGGAGGCGTCGAGGGCGTAGGTTTTTCCCGTCGCCCCACGCCCCCCTTCCCCGTATTTTGTATTTTGTATCTTTCTGTGGTAGGTGGGTAGGTACTTTCACTGGCGTGTACTGTGTTGTTGCTGTTGCGGGGGGGTGCCACCCCGTCCCGCACCTGTACCTGTCTACAGTTGGCAGCCCTCTAGCCCTGTCCATTGCTCTGGTTCTGATATCTGGTTCTTGTCTTATACCTCTACGGCTTGTCTTTATCAGCAGTTAGCAGTGCTAGACAGATGTTAGATCTTGTATCTTGCTTGAACGTGGTCTCGAGTGTCCGAGTGGTGCCGCCCCCGTTGGCGTTGGCGGCACGTGTATGCTTGTGATTATTGATTTGTGTGATTTGAGTCTCTTGTTCTTGTGAGTCTTGAGCTTTGAGCTTGAGTCTTTTGAGTTTGAGTGCGTGCGTAGGCGTAGGCGTAGTGCTGCGTGCGTGCGTTCGCGCGGTCGTTTGGTGTTTGTGGTGTGGCCACAGGTACAGGTGTGAAGGTGTAGTAAGATGTAGGTGTGCTGTGTGTGCATGTGCGTGTGGCTCTGCTCTGTGTTGTAGGTTGTAGACTTGGATGTTCTGTAGCATATAGCATCTATAGCATCGGGGGATGCTATACATGCTATATAGTATACCACACTATAGTACTACACTCTGTCCTAGATGCAATTTTTGGTATTTGACCCAGTTTTTAGCATTTTTGGGCCCGGCCGGGGCGTGGGCTAGCAGCCAGCAGCAGCACCAGTAATCGGGTCAACTCGAAATTGTTCAAATATCAGAAAAAAGTAGAGCTATGATATATATAGTATTGTATATTGTAGCATCTGACATCTGATGGAGGCTATATAGCATTGTAGCATGCTATATAGTATGCTACAGAACAACCAAGGTTGTAGATGATGACTACTACTACTATTATACTTACTTTATCGGCTGCTAGTGGTGCACGCACGTTATGCATCTGCCTCTGTATCCTCTGTATCCTGTGTGAGCGGCGCTGCTGTCTGCTGTCTGCTGTTGCTGTGCTGTGTGTGCCGCGCTGTCGTGTAGGAGGTAGGAGTAGTAGTGGAGTAGTGGGAGGTTAGCAGGGTAGTAGGAGTAGGAGATAGAGATAGAGATAGGGTCAGATAGGGGATAGGGCCTGATACTATCACTGATAGGCGACGAAGGATAAGGATTATAGGATTAGGATGGTAATGGTAAGTTCTTCGTAGTTACCGTAGTAATAAGAGTACATCTGAGTTTGAGTTTGCTCACAATCACAACCACAACCACAACCACAGAAAACGCAAAGCCGCAAAGCACGACAGTCTTCATCAATTCTGCTGCTCGTCAAGCAAGTCTCACAAGCATTTTAATTTTTTAATTTTAATTTTATTATTTTGCAAAAATTTTGCTCTCTTGCATTTTATTTTTATCAAAAATTTTGCTCTGCTTGCTTTTTTATATTATATATATATTTTTTTTTGTCACTTTTGCATGTGCGGGGTGCCGCGCACGACAGCGCAGCTATAGCCCAGGATACCGCGTACCGCATACCGCATCCCGCATCCCGCATTCCGCACCCCGCGTCGGGTTAACCCATTCTATATTATAATAACTATATATTCTGTCATTCTATATATATCAATTATTATTATCATTTTTATTTTTGTCATTTTTGAAATATATTAAAAAAAAAAAAATGTCATTTTCATTTGAAAAAAAATTGAAATATATGGAGACATAATAATATATTATAATATATCTATAATAATACATATACATCGTTTTTTTATATTTAAATATATGTTATCTATCTATATCTATATGATCTATGATATAGTCTTTATTAATATACTAAATACTATATATTATGAGTAGCTAGGTGTATAAGTGCTAAGTTGTAAGTTGAAGTTTACTATTACTATTACAATTCAATTACTAATTAATTACAGATACATTTACTCATACTCTAGCTCTAGCTCTAGTAAAATTGGACCTAGCAGCACTAGCGCACTAGCACTAGCACCTACTACCTAATAGCTGGCTCGACCTAGACCTAGCTCGCTAAACAACTAACAGCTTACAACTATAACTATAACATGACAGCCACACACAGGACGACGACGCGCGGCGACGGCGGCGCCGCCCGCCACGTCGACCACGAGCACTCACACACGACGGGCGGGCGCGCGGCACCGACATCGACCGGCACGCACACTACTGGGCAAACCCGAGACAAAAAAGCTCGCGCAAACGCCGCGCGCGGGGAGAGAGACTAGTCGTCGAATGATCATGACCCCCCGGGGCCATGAGACCCATCGGCCGTCGCGCGCCGCTCGATTAGAGACGCGCGTCTGTAGCAGCCCTCGCGCTGCGCCCCCCGTTGCGTAGCGGACGTGGGTCCGGATCACTTGCCCTCCATCGCATCCGCAGCCGCCTCAATCGCATCTGCAGCCGTCTCCGCCTCCGCCTCTGAACTGCTGTCCAAATTCTGCAGCTCAAGCGCCTCCGCCGCAGCCTCCTCTATCGCCGCATGAATGGCCGCCTCCTCCGCCGCAGCCGTCTCCGCCGCAGCCTTCTCTGCTGCCGCCTTATCTGCCGCCGCCTTCGCCGCCGCAGCTTTCTTGGCAGCCGCCCTCTCGACTGCCGCCCTCTTTGAAGCAGCCTTATCTGCCGCCGCCTTCGCCACCGCAGCTTTCTCGGCAGCCGCCCTCTCGACTGCTGCCCTCTCTGCAGCCGCGCTCTCTGCAGCCGCCTTCTCCACAGCCGCCCTCTCGACCGCAGCCTTCTCTGCAGCCGCCCACTCGGCAGCAGCCCTCTCCGCCACCGCCTTCGCCGCCGCCCTCTCTGAAGCAGCCCTCTCCGCCGCCGCAGTCGCCGCAGCTTTCTCTGCCGCAGCCCTATCTAAGGCGGCCCGCTCCGAAGCCGCCAGCTCTAAGGCAGCCCTCTCTGAAGCCGCCCTCTCGGCCATAGCCTTCTCTGCAGCCGCCCTCTCGGTAGCATCCCTCTCTGCAGCAGCCCTCTCTACAGCAGCCCTCTCTGAAGCCGCCCTTTCTGCGGCAGCCTTCCCTGCAGCCGCCCTCGCTTCAGCAGCCGCAACCGCCGAAGCCCTCTCCGCAGCAGCAGCGGCAGCGCTTTCGGCCACTGCCTTCTCCGCAGCCGCCCGCTTCGCCGCAGCAAGCCCGGCCGCAGTCTCATCGGCAGCGGCCCTCTCCACAGCGGCTGCCTTCTCGGCAGCCGCGGCCTTCGTCACAGCAGCAGCGGCACTCGCAGCCGCCTCAGCCTCCGCCCTGATCGCCTCCTCCTCCCCGGCAGCCCTCGCCCCCACCTCCGACCCCGCCGCCTCAGCCTCGTACTCGCCTTCTTCCTCCTCGTCGTAATCGTCCTCCTCATACTCGCCCCCCCCCTCCTCCTCCTCCTCATAGTCCCCCTCCGCGTACTCTCCCCCCTCCTCCTCCTCGTACTC
>Ga0209491_10011033_pt1 | contig 10727 bp, 9 predicted proteins | sample BON02_FD_187213 | JGI IMG/M metagenome (GOLD analysis project Ga0209491, IMG submission 187213) | Freshwater microbial communities from Lake Bonney liftoff mats and glacier meltwater in Antarctica - BON-02 (SPAdes) (version 2) | ecosystem: Environmental > Aquatic > Freshwater > Ice > Glacier...
AGCGCGGCCGCCGTCTGCGCGGTCACCTCGACGGCGACGCCGCCGTCGTGCGCGACCTGGCCCGCAACCGGATGGACCTGGTGATGGCGGCGCTGCGGGCCGTGGCCGACGACGGGCCGGGCGACGTGGGGGCCCGCAAGCAACGGGCCCTGAAGGCGGCCACGACGCTCGTCGAAGACCTCGACGCAGTGGCCGAGGTGCGCGCCGGTGACGTGGCCTGGGTGGAGGGCACGCCCGAGAACCCGGTGCTGCGGGTGGCCCCCATCGATGTGGCCGAGCTGTTGCACGAGCAGGCGTGGTCCACCACCACCGCCGTGCTCACCAGCGCCACCCTGCCCGCCACGCTGCCCGAGCGGTTGGGTCTGGCCGACGGCGAGTTCACCCAGATCGACGTGGGCAGCCCGTTCGACTACGAGCACCAGGCGCTGCTCTACTGCGCCGCCGGCCTGCCCGACCCCCGACACCCCACGTTCGACGAGGCCGTGCACGACGAGCTGGCCGCCCTCATCGAGGCGGCCGGGGGACGCACGATGGCGCTGTTCACCAGCTACCGCGCCCTGCACGCCGCCGTCGAGGCGTTGCGGCCACGGCTCGACGTGCCCATCCTCGCTCAGGACGACCTCACCAAGGCGGCCCTGCTAAGCCGGTTCACCGACGAGCCCGAGAGCTGCCTGTTCGCCACGATGGGCTTCTGGCAGGGCGTCGACGTGCCCGGGGCCACCTTGAGCCTGGTCACCATCGACCGTCTCCCCTTCCCCCGGCCCGACAACCCGCTGTTGCAGGCCCGGCGCGAGCGGGCCCGGGCCGACGCCTTCCGGGTGGTCGATCTCCCTCGCGCCGCCACCCTCCTGGCCCAGGGGGCGGGCCGGCTCATCCGTTCCACCACCGACCGCGGCGTCGTCGCCGTCCTCGACCCCCGGCTGGCCACCAACGCCAGCTACCGGTGGGAGATCGTGCGGGCCCTACCGCCCATGCGTCGCACCCGGGACAGGGCCGAGGCCGAGGCGTTCCTGCGGGCGCTCAGGGCCTGAACCCGAGCCCGAAGCCGGGCGGCCCGACTTCAGAAGCCGAGGCGATCGAGCGAACGGGATTGACGCTGCCAGTCCTTGTCGACCTTCACGAACAGCTCGAGGTACGCACCGGGTGCGAGCTGCTCGCGCACCGCCGTGCCGACCGCTTTGAGCACGGCCCCCTTGCGGCCGATGACGATGCCCTTCTGCGAGTCCCGCTCGACGAGGATCTCCACGCGAATGCGGGGCCACTCCCACTCCACCACTCGGGTGGCGATCGAGTGCGGGAGCTCGTCGTGGGTGACGGCGAGGAGCTGTTCGCGTACCAGCTCGGCCACATGGAACGCTTCGGGCACGTCGGTGACCGTGCCCGGCGGGTACCACTCCGGGCCCTCGGGCAGGCGGGCCACGATCTCGTCGATCAACGCCGACACCCCGACGCCGGTGAGGGCCGACACGGGGAAGTAGGCGGACCGATGCAGTTGCTCGGCGGCCCGGGCCAACTGGGCCATCACCTCGTCGGGGGAGGCGATGTCGGTCTTGTTGACCACGATGATGGCGTCGGCCGGCACCCGCTCGGCCACGAAGCGGTCCCCGGGTCCGATCAGCGCCGTGGCGTCGACCACCAGGCAGACCACGTCCACCCCACCGGCGGCACTGGTGGCGGTGGCGTTGAGCCGCTCGCCCAGCAGCGTGCGGGGCTTGTGGATGCCAGGGGTGTCGACGAACACCACCTGCACGTCCGGGCGCTCGAGGACGCCGCGGATCTGCGCCCGGGTGGTCTGCGGCTTGTCGGAGGTGATGGCCACCTTGGTGCCGAGGATGGCGTTGAGCAGGGTGGACTTGCCCACGTTGGGTCGACCGACCAGCGTGGCGAAGCCGCTTCTCACCGTTCGACCTTGCGTTCGGAGTCGCCGGCGGAGCTTCGGTCGGTGTCCGAGCGGCTGGGCGCGTCGGGGGCCTTGTCGATGCGGATGGTGGCGATGCGTCGACCCTTCACCTGTTCGACGTGGAGTCGACGACCGGCCGACTCCACGATCTCTCCCTCGGCGGGCACGTGCCCGGCCAGATGGAACACCAGCCCCCCGAGCGTGTCCCAGTCCCCCTCGGGCAGGTCGAGGCCGAGGAGCTCGTTGACCTCGTCCACCGCCATCTGGGCCTGCACCAACACTCCGCCGTCAGGCAGCGGCTCGACCATCGGCTCCTCACGATCGAACTCGTCGACGATCTCGCCGACGAGTTCCTCGATCAGGTCCTCCATCGTGACGAGGCCGGCCGTGCCGCCGTACTCGTCGACCACGATCGCCATATGGAAGGTGCGGGCCTGCATCTCGGGCAACAGCGCGGCCACCCGTTTGGTCTCGGGCACGAACTCGGCCTGGCGGACGAAGGCCAGAACGGGTTCGTCGGCCCGGCCGTCGCGCTCGGCGCGCATGAGGTCCTTGGCGTTGACCACCCCGACCACGTCGTCGATGCCCTCGCCGCAGACCGGGATCCGGCTTCGACCGTTGAGCAGCACGACCTCCATGACGTCGGCCACCCGGAAGTCGGCGTCGACGGTGACCATGTCGGGGCGCGGCACCATGACCTCGCGGACGATGGTGTCGCCGAACTCGATGATCTGGCTGATGAGCTGACGCTCCTCGCGCTCGATCACCGCCTCCTCGACGGCCGCGTCGACCATGGCCAGCAGTTCCTCCTCCGACACGAAGGGCCCTTCCTTGAGGCCCTTGCCCGGCAGGATGACGTTGGTGAGACCGATGAGACCCCGCGACAGCAGGCGTAGCGGGCCGAACCGGGCCAGGGCCGACACCAGCGGGGCGGCCAGCAGCGCCGCCCGCTCGGGGTGCTCGATGGCCCAGGTCTTGGGCGCGGCTTCGGCGAGCACGAAAACCACGACCACGTTGAAGAACGTGGCCAGGGCCACGCCCCAACCCCCGAACAGTTGATCAGCGAGGATGCCGAGCAAGGTGGCCTGCACGAGCTGACAGACCAGGACCACGAGCAGGACCACGTTGAGGAAACGTTCGGGATGGGCCACCAACTCCATGAGGCGCTTCGATCCCCGGCGCCCGTCCTCGGCCAGTGCCACCGCCTTGACCCGGGTCATGCGGGTGAGGGCGGTCTCGGCCAGGGCCAGGAAGACCGACACGAGCAACATCACGGCGATCGTGACGAGCATCGCCGTCTGGGTGCCGGTGAGAGCGAGCACCACGGTCGTCACGGTGAGCCCTCGGCCGAGGTTGCCGGGTCGGTTGACCCGCCGGCGGGCGGGGGCTCGGCCGGCGGGGTCGCCCACGGGTCGGCGGCCATCGGACCGTGATGCGCGGCGAGGAGCTGGCGCTCCCGGTCCTGCATGACCACGGTGGCGGCGGCGTCGGCGTGGTCCATACCCAGAAGGTGCAGCACGCCATGGACCACCAGCAGAGCCACCTCGTCGTCGTAGCTCCCAGCGTGGCCCGGGGCGTTGCGGGCGGCCACGGACGGGCAGATCACGACGTCGCCCAGCAACAGCGGTACGTCGTCGGTCTCGTCGTCGTGGCGGTCGGGACCGGGGCCACCGCTGTCGGGCCATCGTCCGGGCGGATTGGCCTCACCGTCGATCGGGAACGACAGCACATCGGTGGGACCGTCGTGGCCCATGAACCGCCCGTTGAGCGAGGCGATCGTTTCCTCTGACACGAAGAGCACCGAGAGCTCACACTCGCCTTCGACGGCCTCGTCGGCCAGCACCGCGCCGGCCAGGCGCTGCCACCGTTCGACCTCGACGGGATGGTCGCGTTGCTCGTCGGCCACGAACACCGTGACCTCACCATCGTCGGGGCCCCGGCGGCGCCGGCGGCGACTCGGGGGGCGGTCGATCACCGCCGTTTCCCGCAGTCGGCAGCGGGTCGGGGGGCCACGCACGAAGGACACGACGGAAGCATCAGGTCCCCCAGCGTAGAAGGCCGACGGCGCCCGAGCCGACTCCTCGTCGCAGTCGGGGACACCTCGATCGTGACCAGAGCCCGCGAGCGATGGCGATTTACAACCGCTCGTCGTCGGCGTCGGCGGTGGCGGGGATCAACGCCGCCGGTTCCGCCGGCACGTGCTCGCCCTCACCGTTCAGCTTGGCGGTGTGGTCCTCGTAGGCGGTCACGATGTCCTGCACGATGCGGTGGCGCACCACATCGGCGGCACCGAGGCGCACCCACTCGAGGCCCTCGATGCCGGTGAGGATCGGTTCGAGGCCGAGGAGCCCGCTGCGCCCTCCGGCCACGTCGACCTGGGTGGTGTCGCCGGTGATCACGGCCTTCGACCCGAACCCGATGCGGGTGAGGAACATCTTCATCTGTTCGGGGGTGGTGTTCTGGGCCTCGTCGAGAATGATGAAGCTGTTGTTGAGCGTGCGCCCCCTCATGAAGGCCAACGGCGCGACCTCGACGGTGCCCCGGTCGAGCATGCGCTGGGCGCCCTCGGCCTCGACCATGTCGTACAGGGCGTCGTACAGAGGCCGTAGGTAAGGATCGACTTTGGCCATGATGTCGCCAGGAAGGAAGCCCAATCGCTCACCGGCCTCGACCGCGGGGCGGGTGAGGATGATGCGATCCACCTGCTTGGCCTGGAGGGCCTGCACCGCCATGGCGACGGCAAGCCAGCTCTTGCCCGTGCCGGCGGGACCGACGCCGAAGGTGACGATGTTGGCGCGTATGGCGTCGATGTAGCGCTTCTGGCCGCTCGTCTTGGGGCGAACGATGCGACCCTTCGCGCCCCGCATCACGTCGGCGGTGAGCACCTGCGAGGGGCGCTCGTCGGCCTTGACCATGTCGATGCTGCGCCGCACCCCGGCCTCCTCGAGCACGTGACCCTGTTGAAGGAGCACGACCAGCTCGTCGAACAGTCGGCCGACCTGTTCGGCCCCGTCACCGTCGACGGTGATCTCGTTGCCCCGCACGTGGACCACCGCCCCCGGGTAGGCCGCCTCCACCAGCCGTAGCAGCTCGTCGCGCTCGCCGAGCAGGCCGACCATCAGGTGATTGCCGGGGACGTTGATCTTCACCTGCGTATCGGCCATTGCCCAGTGAGCGTAGAGCGGCCCGGCCCGATCCCCGGCCTCGGATGCTCCGCCGACTCCCTCCCCGACCTCGACCGGAGCCCCTCATCCCTCGACACGGGCGACCCACCCCGTCGACTTGGGGGAGACTGCCCCAGCGGCGAGAACCAGCCCGAGGTGCGCGATGGCCACACAGGAACCACAACCCCCGACCGGGTCCCCCGGAGCCACGCCCGATGCCGCTTTCGACCAGTGGCTGGCCGAGGTCCGCGTCGACGACGCCGCCCGCGGCCGGGCTGTCGCCGCCGAGGAACGGGCCCGCTCCGAAGAGGAGGCCACACTTGCCGGTGTGCTCGTGGGTCTGGCCGGGCGCGGCGAAGCGGTCGGCCTGGTGATGCGATCCGGGCGCCAGCACCGGGGCTCGGTGCGCATGGTGGGGCCCGACGCGGTGGTGCTGTTCCTCGAGACGCGCCAGTGGCTCGTGGCCCGCCTCACCGCCGTGGCCGTGCTGCGGACCATCTCCTCCCCGCCGGTGGCCGGCGCGAGCGATCCGTCGACGACCAGTCGGTTCAGCCGCCTCGCCCTGGCCGTCGCCCGACCCGGCGACTGGGTGATCGTGGCCGCAGGGGCGGCGACGACGGGCGGGGAACTGGTGTCGGTGGGCCACGACGTGGCCGTGCTGCGACTCGACAACCGCGACCTCGCCTATGTCGGCCTGTCCACCGCCGACGAGGTCACCACCCGCCCGGCATGATGAGCCAGGGCCACCCCATCCTCGCTCGACGCCTGGCCGATGTACCCCTCACGGCCTGGTTGTCGGGTCTCGTCGTCTCCCTCCTCCTCCTCGGCCCCGGCTTGGGGGCCGGTTCGCTACTGAACCTCGACCTGGTGCTCGTCCCGGAGCCCCCGGTTCCCCGAGGAGTGTGGGGGCTCGGTCCCGATCTCCCGCGGCGGGTGCCCATGTGGGTGTTCGTGTCGTGGGCATCCACGGTCATCAGTGGCGACCTCGTCGGCAAGATGATGCTGATCGCCGGTCTCACCGTGGCCTTCGCCGGGTGCTTCCGGCTCACCGCTCGCATCTCGACGTCGCCGTGGAGCCCTTGGGGTGCGGCGGCGCTGTACGCGTTCGGGCCGTTCCTGCTCACGCGGGCGGCGATCGGGCACTGGATGGTCCTGCTCACGATGGCCCTTCTGCCCTGGGCCCTCGAATCCCTGCTGGCCCCCCACCGCTCCCTTCGTCGAACGCTGTGGTGGTCGGTGGCACTTGGTGTCGCCGGGGTCTACGGCGGCGTCACCGCAGGACTCGTGATCGCCGCCGGCCTGATCGCACACCGGTTCCGACGATGGCCCGCGGTGCTCGGCGTGTTCGTCGTCGCCCAGCTCCCCTGGCTGGTGCCTATGGGGGTGGTGGCGGCCACCAGCCCCGGAGGGGATCTCGCCGGAGCCGCATCCTTCCGGACCCCGCTCGACTCGCTGGGGGACGTCGGACGCGTCGTGGCGGGTCAAGGGTTCTGGAATTTCCCTTTCCAGCTCGGCCGCGAGCAGAAGGTGCTGGGTGCCGTCATCGGGTTCGTCCTGCTCACGTTCGCCCTCGCGGGCGTCCGCGAGCTCCCTCAGCGGCTGCGGCTGCCCCTGACGGCGCTCGGCGGGCTGTCGTTCGTCATCAGCGTGTCGAGCGGGATCGGCCCGCTCCACGGCCTCGTCGACTGGTTCACGGCCACCCCGTTCGGAGCCCCGTTCCGGGACACCCACCGGACTCTGGCGCTATTCGTCCTGTGGGTGGCCCCGACCGCCGCCATCGGCGCCGCCAGGGTCGGGCACGCAATCGGCGCCGTGGCGAGCAGCGTGATCGCGGCGCTGCCTCTCGCGTTGGCCGTGGTGCTGTTCGCCCCGGCCCTGTGGGGCTTCGGTGGCCAACTCCAGCCCACCCGCTTCCCCCAGGAATGGGAAGCGGCCAGGGCTTCCGTCGAGGCCGATCCCGGCACGCTCGTCGCCTTCCCCTGGTTCCAGTACTTCACCCTCGACATCGCCGACAATCGTCTCGTACTCAACGTGGTCGCCTACTACTTCGGCGGGGACGTGGTGTCGTCGTCCGACCCCAACCTCACGCGCGGGAGAGAGCAGGAGCGCCTCGACCCCCGGGAGACCGCCGTCGGCGACCTCAGTACGGCAGCACTCGAGGGCACGGCGATCTCTTCCAGTCTGGCCGAACTCGGAGTCCGGTGGGTGGCGCTGCAGCACGACGTCAACTGGAAGGCCTACACCGGGGTGCTCGACGACCCCGGCCTCGAACTCGTGGTCGAGGGCGACTCGCTGGGCCTGTACCGCGTGACGGCCTGGCCGGGTGACGTCTGGACCAGCACCGGCAGGATCGGTTCGAGCAGCCCGTTGAGCCCGGTGTGGTCAGTGGACCCGTCGGGCGACGCCCTGTGGGCCCGACCCAGCCAGAAAGGATGGCTGCGGGGCTGGGCGGCCACCACGGCCACCGACGACGGCCTGATCGCGCTGCCTGCCGGATCCGGCGCCGTGTGGTTCTGGCCGACACTCGTGGTGCTCGCCGCCTACGGCCTCACCCTCGCCACGGTGGCGGCAGCGGAGATGAAGGGTCGAAGTCGACGTGCGACCCCTCCCGGCTGAAACGAACTGACCGGGAAGGCTGAACCGGACTGACTAAGAACTCGCGCCAATACGTTAGGTGTAGCGACCATCCACCGGTCGTTGGGTTGGCCCGATTTTGATACCGGGTGCGACCCAACCACCAACGACCAAGTGGAAATCACCCCAACATGCTCGCGCTGCACCCCAGGTGCCGTCGATGCTGTCTGGGCGGCGGTCGAACCGCTCATCCCAATTCATGTCCCCAACCCGCACCCGCTGGGCTGTCACCGCCCCCGGATAGCCGACCGAGTCTGCTTCGAAGCGGTCCTGCGGCGGCTCGTGACCGGCTGCTCGTGGGACGTCGCCGGCCGGATCAACGGTGCCGGCGAGACCACTGCCCCCTTCGGGGGTGAGGGCACCGGCCCGAACCCGACCGACCGAGGAAAGTCGGGGTGGAAGTGGTCCGTGGCCACGGACCGGTCCGGCATCCCGTTGGGGTGGGTGATCAACGGAGCGAACCGCAACGACTGCATCATGTTCGACCCGATGGTCACCGCTCTCGCCGACCGCGAGTTGCTCGCTGACATCGAGACGCTGCACCTCGACAAGGGCTACGACAACAACATCGTTCGTAACAGATGCGCGAAACTCGGCATCGATGACCTCGTGTGCGCGAAGCGCCGCAAGCCAGGCGAACCCAAGCCGACCGAGGTCAAGAACGGACCGCACACCCTCGGGCTGCGCTGGCCCGTCGAACGCACCAACAGCTGGTTCTCGAACTTTGGGCAGCTACGCCGCAACACCGACAGGTTCAACGACCAACGACTCGCCCAGATCGACCTGGCCGTCTCCTGCATCCTCGTCGTCAAACTGATCAAGTGGGTAGACCGCTGGAGCCCGCACCCATGCCCTATTGGCGCGCGTTCTCAGCGGTAGCCGGGCCCGCCAGTTCTCAGCCAAAGCCCGGAGCACCCCGGTAGATGACTCGCCAGCCTTCACACCCAGTGCCCACCCACCGCCCCGGTCATCGCTCCGATGTCAGCGGATCGGGACCAGAATGCCCTGAGCCCTTATCTCCCGCCCGGAAGCGAAAATCAGGGCTCAGGGGGGCCCAGGGTCGTTCAGAATCCGACCTAGGTGAGGGTGCCGGCGCCCTTGCGGCGGATCCCCACGACGACCGCACCGCCGACCAGCAACAGCGCCACGCCCACACCCACGAGTTGCAGAGTGTTCGAGCCGGTGTAGGGCAGCGAGCCCAGGGTGGCCCCCGCTGCGAGCACCTGGATCGGCCTCTCGATCCTGAGCGGATTCCCGTCGGGATCGGGGCATTCGGCCACCAACAGGCTCTCTCCAGGGGCGGCGTCGCTTGGGATCGTAACCACCACGCTAAAGTTGCCGTCGGGACCAGCGGAGTAGGTACCCAGGGGGGTTGAGTCGAGGAAGACTTCGAACCTGCAACCGCTGGCGAATCCGCCGCCGCTGAACGTGATCTGACCACCCGGGACGACAGTGTCCGAGCTGACCGAAGGACCCAGACACTGCAGGTACCCCGTGACGTCGACGGCGCCGTCCGGACTCGTGAACCGGCTGATGGCGCACGCGTCGGTCGCCTGGGCCGTTGCCGGCGCCGAAGAAAGGCTGAGAACCAGAGCAACGGCTGCGAAAGCAGCCACGCCCAATGCTACGACTCGCTTTACGCTTTTTTGCCCGACAACACCCGCCACAGGGGACTCCTTTGATCGTCCTGGGAGTACCTTAGCAGAAGTCCGGGGGCGCCGCTACGAACTGTGGGGCGAGGGCAACATCGGCAAGACGACCTTCGCCCTAACGCATCATCTCGAGTAGCTCCCGGGCGGTCACGGCCTCGGCGGCCACTGCCGGGGGCGAATCTGCGAACGGTGCATCGACCAGGTCGGAGTCGGCGCCGCAGACGAAGTACAGGTGGTCGACGTCGGCAAACGCAGGGTGACCAATGAGGGCCACCACCGTGTCATGGAGATCGGCGTCCACATCGTGAGGGAGCCGCACCAAGAGAAGGTCCAGGTCGGCGCCTCGTGCCCGACGCGTCCTCAGGACGTCCCATGCCATGTGAACGGCGTCCCGCCCTAGGTGGATGTGGCTTCCGGGCACCTCCTCCCAGTGGACCGGAATCTCCACCACTGACCCGCCGAGAACAGCGGAGAGTGCGAGGATCTCGACGTCGAAGGCGAAACCGTCGAGACGACTCGCCGCGAAGACCACCTTGGCAAACGGGGCCCGGAAGGCCTTGAAGCCGCATTGGGTGTCACGGAAGGGCAGGTTGATGGCCGTGCGCACGACCCAGTTGAACGTGCCCCCCATGAGCCGTCTCCGCAGAGAAGCGTCGCTGACCACCGCCAGTGCGGTGGCTCGGGATCCGATCGCCACGTCATGGGTCTCCAGCGCGGCGAGCAGCGGATGCAGGTCGGCGAGATCCGTCGCGAGGTCGGCATCCATGAACACGATGACCTCCCGGCTGGCGAACGCCACGCCGGTTCGAACCGCGGCGCCCTTGCCCCGGTTCTCGGGAAGGTGGAGCACCCTCACCCCGTCCCGGCCGGCGGCGATCTGCTCGAGGTAGTCACCGGTGCCGTCGCGGCTTCCGTCGTCCACGAAGAGGACCTCGGCTCCTCGGTCGGCCAGTGCGAGGAACTGTTCGCTGCGCGCGGGAAGTCGGTGCATCTCGTCGAACGACGGGATGATGACGGTTATCACGTCCAGGTCGCGCCCAACCCCCAACCGACTACCTCCGAGTACCAGAAGGAAATTAAGGTACTCCGTCCGAAGACCCTCACCGACCGACGCCCAAGGGGCCTGCGCCCACCATCGGACATGACCCCTCCCCCACTCCCACAGGTCGTACCCGCCCTATGAACATCGTCATCCATGCCTGGCGTGATCTTGCCCACCCGCAAGCGGGTGGCTCCGAGAAGTTGGTCGACCCGGAGCCTGTCAAGGAGTTTGAGACACGAGCGGGTTACTTGCTCTGTATGAGTGCTTCTCGGGATGGGTCGTTGATCCAGGCGACGGTGGGTAGCCGGGGCGGTGTGGGTCGGCGGTGCCGGAAT
>Ga0209491_10011037_pt1 | contig 10725 bp, 9 predicted proteins | sample BON02_FD_187213 | JGI IMG/M metagenome (GOLD analysis project Ga0209491, IMG submission 187213) | Freshwater microbial communities from Lake Bonney liftoff mats and glacier meltwater in Antarctica - BON-02 (SPAdes) (version 2) | ecosystem: Environmental > Aquatic > Freshwater > Ice > Glacier...
TGTATCTAAATTAAAATTAAATAAAATTAAATAAAATTAAATAAAATTAAATAAAATTAAATAAAATTAAATAAAATTAGTAAAATATGTTTTAACTATGTCATTTTTTTTTATAATCTCTATTGAATCCATCGCAATTTTTTTTTTATCTTCTTTTGAACTATAAATACCTCCTATTCCTTTACTTTCTATAGTATCTTGACAATCTGTCAAGAAAGATACAAGACCTGCACACATACTTGCAATATTCCATGATGGTGAATACAAATCATTATGAAATCCAGAAAATGATGTACATATTTTTTTATTTATTTCGAATCTACCAGTTTCCGTAAGAAACATAAAATCTGGAGCTTTGAATGGATAACCAGGAGGTAATAAAACTTTACCTAAATACATTCCACCAGCATAATCTGTATCATCTAAATTATATATTATAAAGTACCAAACTGAAAGATCATTACTTGGTTGTAATATTAAATTTGGAAATGTAAAATTATCTTTTTTATATAATTGTAATTCTTTTTTAATACGTTTTATAAATATAAAAGACATATATATATATAATATTTTATAACCTTTAAATTCATTTAGATATAAAATTAAATAAATTTTTTTTTAAATCTTATTAATAATGACATTTATAGATAATAAGGATGTAAATGAAAAAAAAAGATTAAACAATTTTTTTGATTATGTAAATATTAATCATTGTAAGTGTATAAATACTATAAATAGCACATGTTATAATGAGATATATACATCTAAAAGTAAGCCATTAAATTGTAATAAGATAGAAGTTATTGATAAAAATGAGAAATTTTTAAAAAGTATTGATAATATTATTGATTTATTTGTAGATTTAGGATTTATTTATAAAATAAAACCTATAGAAAATGATGATTTAATAAATTTCAACTATTATTTAAGGAATGGTAATATATTGAATTGGGAAAATATAATAAAATTAAAAGATAAGACTTTTTGGTTTTTTAGAAAAGCAATTATAGACTGCTTAATAAAATATGCTATGAATATATATAATGCTGAAATATATAGCGTTGGTTCTACAAAATTAATCTCGGATTATGATCTTACGATATATTCAAGGCCTAAATCAACTGTATATATAATTAAACTATTTAATGATTTATTTTATAAAATATTTAATAATAATAGTAATGAGATATTTGATACTAATATATATGGAAAAGGCTTTATTGAATTTTCAGAAACGATTAATTATATAAAGAGTGAATGTAATCTACTTAATTTTTATTATATTCCATATGATACTTCATACAATGATTCTCAATTAATGTGGGGTTTGGTGAAATTTTTATCATCAGTAAAATCAAGCTTAGGATTAGATATTTATAATAATATATATTCCTTTATGAATTCAAAATTCAAAATATATTATTCAAATAATTCTCATTTACAAATAGCATCTCACGTTTTAAACAATCTATCAAACGAAAAAATAAAATATGAAAGTATTTTAGAGAATCAAGAATATATATTGAGTAAATATCCATCAGATAATAAACTTCTTAAAATTACGGATTACATAAGTCTTTTAAATTTTTTCGGAACTGATACTTATTATACTCGTGGTGCCTTTATGGATATAGTAGTTAAAACACAAATGTGTAAAAATGCATCAAGTATAGAATTATATTTTGAAGATTATATGAATTCTATAATAGAAAATGTAAGTTTTTTCTTAATACATAATGAAAAAGATAAATATTTAATTCGGATTATTAAATCATTAAATGACTTGTTAAATATAGATTTCCCAATCATATTAAAAAATAAATTACAAAATAGAAAAAACATTATAGAATTAACTTTTTCTAATATATCAAAATTAAATAATAATAATGGTAAAATATGTAGTTACATAAAAGATTTGGATGTTTCTAAATGTATTAAATATGATATTTTTGAAATTTTACTAAAGTTAATTTATGATTTAATACATATTTATCTAGATATAGAATATAATATAAATAAATCACCCTTAATTCTAGATATTCCTTTGAAAAATATAAATATAACTGCAATGATAAAAGATAAAAATTATAAATTTAAATTAGCTACGATAATAGAAAATGTAGAAAATATAGAAATTATACCTGAAAGTCCAACTAAAATAAAAATACCGTACAATTACAAATATCGCAAGAGTTCTATATAAACTTTACTTAATAGAAAATGTAGAAAATATAGAAATTATACCTGAAAGTCCAACTAAAATAAAAATACCGTACAATTACAAATATCGCAAGAGTTCTATATAAACTTTACTTAATTTAATAGCTGCATCTTGTGGATTTGCAATATGTTCTTCGTAGTTTATAATGAAAAATAAAACGACATAAAATGTTTATAAGATACTTGTTTAGGAAATTGTGTCAAGTAGAGTTGATTCATTCGAGCCATCAACAATACGCAAATAACTATCCGGTTCCTTTACATTAAAAGATAATATTTAACATAAAAAATGAATTTATTTTAAATATTTATATTAAAATAATGGATTGGAAGAAACAAAGACAACAAAGTTATTTTTATAACATGCGAAAATTTCATAATAATATTAAAAGAGACTTGTATAACAAATATAGTAAAAATACAAGTGTTTTGGAATTAGCATTTGGTAAGGGCGCTGACTTAGGAAAGTTATTTGATAATAAAGTGAATAGAGTAATAGGATATGATATTGACGACATTTCTGTAGTAGAAGCAAAACGTCGTTTGATGGAATACCCTATAGATTTTCAAAAAAAGGTATCATTATATACAAAAGACTTGAGTAATGATATAGTAAAGGGAGAGCAAGATTTTGATGTGATATCTTGTATGTTTGCTTTTCATTATTTTTTAATGAATCAAGATACTTTTTATAATATTTTCGATACAATAAATAATAACTTAAAGATTGGTGGTATATTTATGGGTACATGTTTTGATGGTAATTTAGTAAAACAACGTTTAACTAAGCCTTTTACTGATGAACATTTCAAGATAGAGTTAGTATCATTAAATGAAGGCTTATTTGGTAACAAGATAAATGTAAAACAAATAGATAATTTAAGTAGTTCAATATACAATCCAAGTGATGAATATTTAGTTGATTTTGAAAAGTTAACGACAGTAATGAGAATGTTAGGATATGATTTAATAGATACAAAGTTATTTAGAAATCTAAATAGTGATAAATTTACATTAAAGTATACAGAGAAAGATGTATCATATTTAAATCGTTATTTTGTATTTGAAAAAAAGGTAAATATAACAGAACGATTGGAGTGTATTCATAAATTAATCAAATACTAACAGTACAAATATTGTAAAATGCACAAAGTTAATGCGTTATAATATATAATTAATTAACTTTATTAAATTAAATGGGAGATTTAATTATAGATATGGATGAATATGACCCCTATTTTATTTTAGGTGTAACTCCAGATGATACTATAGAACATGTAACAAAAGAATTTAGAAGAAAAGCCAAGGTATTACATCCAGATAAATTAAGTAATATAGATAAAAAAAATCCAACCAAAGTCTTAAAACGAAATAAACAATTCAAGATCTTAGTTGATTGTTTTGAATATATTTCTAATATTAAAAAGCCATTTATTAAAAAAAACTATAAAACAAATGAGTCTAAAAATCAAAACTTTGATAATGTTGAAAAACTGGATTCTTTTAATTCTAATTTTTCAAAATTACAAAGTCCTAATGATTTTGGATATAATGTTGAAAGAATGTCAAATATAAATAATACTGACTTTGAAACATCAATGCATAATTATAATAAAATAAAGTATAAACCTGAACAAATTTTTAATTCAAAACAATTTAATTCGAATGATTTTAATAAAACTTTTGAATATCATCAACAACAATTTAATAGTGATAAAGATGATTCACTTGTTATTCACAAAACATCAGATGGATTTAGCGGTTATAATTCTACTATATTAGATGGCTGCTCATCTGTGAGTAGTTTTAATGGTGTAATGATAGTAGGTGATAATTTTGGACAAAATGGCATAGGATATAATGAAGGTAATTATTCAGATTATAAACAAACATTTAATGTAGCAAAGAACCCAAGTAAAAAAATTATAGTACCATTAAATTTTGAACAAGGTGTGTCAAAGGAAAAACCACTGAGTAAAAAAGAATTGACTAAACAAATAAAATTACGTGAAATTCATATAAATAATGGTAATGGTAGTAAAGGAGACTTTAATATACAAGAAGAACAATTTATAGAAAAACAAAAAAAAAATATTAAAGAAAAAGTAGAAAAAGATAAAGAATTTATTTTACAATATAAACATTTATTTGATGAAAAAACAATAGAAGATGCTATGAATAGTAAATTAATTACTTCAAAAGATTATCAATATTAAAAAATGAATATCTTATTTAGATTTAATAACAGTAAACATTATGAATAATACTAATAAGGTTATACAAAAATTGCTAAATACATTATCTAATATAAATATTGATAGTGAAAATGACAGCGATAGTGAAAATGACAGCGATAGTGAAAATGACAGTGAAAATGATAGTGATAGTGAAAATGTAAATGATGATTTTATAAATAATTTTAATTATATAAAAAGACATTACCAAAATCTGTTGGAAAACGAAAGGAATGCTAATGTTAATGAGAGTGAACGTACGGAGATTATTAATTTATGGGATGAGAATGTATATGAGAATGTATATGAGAATGTATATGAGAATGTATATGAGAATGTATATGATAATGTATATGATAATGTATATGAGTATTTGAATGAGATGAATAATAATTTATGGAATGATGATTTATGGGATGATAATTTATGGAATATGGATTTACCGAATGATAATGAGACTTTATCAGATGTTGATTATAAAAAACTAAATAAAATAGATATAAAAAAGGACGTAGAAAAATATAATGACAAGTGTAATATTTGTTTAAATGATTTTATTGAAAATGATATTTTAATAATATTAAAATGTAAACATTATTTTCATGATAATTGTATTAAAGAATGGTTAATGAAACATAGTACAAAATGTCCAAGGTGTAGAAAATGTCAAAAATACTAATAAAATAATTAATAAAAATTATTTTATTTATGAATAATATAATGCATTCTAAAGATAAAAGACAAATTAAATCACATTATCGTATGAGAGGTATGGGAGATTTAATTACAATGTATGGTGGAGCTGCAGAAGATATAGAGAATGATTACCAATCCAAAAAGGCAGATTTTATTAAAGCAAAAACTGAATACGACTTGTCAAAAGATTCTAAATCTAGAGGAGTTCAACTTGAAAGAATGGAAAGTCTTAGAAAAAGTATGGATTCAGCTAAGGGAAAGGCTAAGACTATTTATAGAGGTTTAAGTGATGCTACTTCAAAGGCAGCGAGTAGTTTAAGTTCTGGAGTTAAAAGTTTATCAAAGAAAATGAGTTCAGGTATAAAAACAGCTGGGAATAAATTCAGATACGGAGAAAAGTATAATGACGAGTGTAAGATTTGTTCAAATGAGTTTATTGAAAATGATGTCTTGTTATTATTAAAATGTAAACATTATTTTCATGATAATTGTATTAAAGAATGGTCAATGAAAAATACTATAAAATGTCCAAGGTGTATGGAATAATTAATAAAATAATTAATAAAATAATTAATAGAATAATTAATAAAATTATTTTATTTATGAATAATATAATGATCCATTCTAAAGATAAAAGACGAATTAAATCACATTATCGTATGAGAGGTATGGGAGATTTAATTACAATGTATGGCGGAGCTGCGGAAGATATAGAGAATGATTATCAATCAAAAAAGGCAGATTTTATGAAAGCAAAATCTGAATACGACTTGTCAAAAGATTCTAAATCTAGAGAAATGCAACGTCAAAGAATGGAAACTCTTAGAAAAAGTATGGATTCCGCTAAAGAAAAGGCTAAGGCTATTTATAGAGGTTTAAGCGATGCTACTTCAAAGGCAGCGAGTAGTTTAAGTTCTGGGGTTAAAAGTTTATGGAAGAAAATGAGTTCAGGTATAAAAACAGCTGGAAATAAATTAAGCTCTGGTGCAAAATCATTAGATAAAAAAGCTAGAGTATATGGGTCTAAAGTTAATAATAAATTAAATCAAATACAAGATTCACAGAATAGAAAACAATATGAAAAATTACGTATGAAATATGGAAGTCAAACATCTAATGAAAATACAAATGACACAAGTGAAACGAGTGAAACAAGTTCAATTTTGAGTTAGAAGATATGAATATATTAAAAATTAATATATTTTTAAAGTATAATGGAAGATATAAAAATAAAAGACAATTTTTCGGGTTTTGTAAATGCTAAAATACCTAATATTATGGATTATAATTTAATGTCAGAATTAATATTATTCAGTTTGATCGCTTTAACATATTATAATGGAAATTTTGAATTATATATAAAGATAATAAAGTTAATGATAATAATATTCATTATTAGATATATTTTTAATACATTGACAAATTATAGAGAAAATGGAAAGAAAAAAAATTTATTTCAATTGAATAGTATTTTAGCTCTATTTGCAATAATCATTTTATCTAATAATCTAAATTTAAACAATTGGACTGTACTCTCCATTTTAATAGGATATACATTATTTCTTAGTGCTACAAAAAATGGTTATACTGTAAATAATATATTAACTATTTTGATAGTATATAATTTAATAAATTCTAAAATAGTTTAATACTCTATAACTTTTGTGTAAAGAAATTTTATAAAGTCTTTAAATACATTTTTTATAAAATCTTTAAATACATTTTTATAAAGTCTTTAAATACATTTTTTATAAAATCTTTAAATACAATTTTATAAAGTCTTTAAATACATTTTTTATAAAATCTTTAAATACAATTTTATAAAGTCTTTAAATACAATTTTTATAAAGTCTTTAAATACATTTTTTATAAAGTCTTTAAATACAATTTTATAAAGTCTTTAAATACATTTTTTATAAAATCTTTAAATACAATTTTATAAAGTCTTTAAATACATTTTTTATAAAATCTTTAAATACAATTTTATAAAGTCTTTAAATACATTTTTTATAAAGTCTTTAAATACAATTTTTTATAAAATCTTTAAATACATTTTTTATAAAATCTTTAAATACAATTTTATAAAGTCTTTAAATACAATTTTTATAAAATATTTAAATACAATTTTTTATAAAATCTTTACAAATTACGCGGTTCTTATAAATGCTGCTCTACGCCATATAAATACAAACCCACTTGAGTTTATATTTTTATCATTGACTTGTAATTCTATTTTAAATGTGCCACTATTTGATAAAATTATATCTGTTGTAGAATTTACAATAGGAGAACTTGTACTTCCATATGTATCAATTGTAGATACGTTAATTCCATTAAGAAGAACGTATACTATACCTCTATCCGAATTTTGTCCATAATCAAGTCTAAATGTATAAGTACCAGCTACTAAATTTATATAGGTTCTCCAAAAGTCATAAATTGCGTCTGGTGATTTATATAATCCGACTGTATCTGCACCTGTCACTGTACACACTGGATTTACTATACTGGTGATAGTTCCTGCGGCACTGGCTGAAAATAATTGACAACCAATAGGTTCAATAAATGAATTCATGTGGCCTGAATTAGAATCTGATGTATTCATAGCGCAAACAATATTACCACCACTATTAGATATAATTCCACCACTAATGATATTTTTATTAATGGTAATACCACCTAAAGTATAGAGAGAACCTGTAAAAGATCCTGCTATGGCATCATCAGTTGTATTTAATTGTAATGAATTAACTATATAATTTCCGACCGTAGGATTTTGTAATGTTGAATATGATCCATTTGATGTAATTTGTGAAACGTTAAATCTTATTGTATTAGATACCCAAGATGTTATATTAGTAGAAGTATATTGTATTTGACCTAAATTTGTTATATTAAAATTAATTCCTGTATTTTCACCAATATTACTTTGATATAAATTCCAACCAGATGAGTTTTGGTTACCTTCCATAGTAAATGTCTGATAAATTCCTCCAGTTGTAGTAATTAAACTAATTGATACATCAGCTTTAAAATACCTAATATTAGAATTTGAAAATGAAAAGGTAGTAACATTATTTGGAGTAATTATATTATTCGCAGCAGCAAAACTACCTGAATATTGATTACTAATTCCCAAATTTATATTATTTGTTATTAGATTAGCTATGGTCATGTTATTTGCAAAAAGATTTCCAATACTTACATCACCATTAAAAAAACTTTCACCATTTACTTGAAAAAATTTAGTCGGAGAAGATGTACCTATGCCTATATTACCACCTGTTGTAAAAATATTAGCAATCGTATTAGAGTTACCTGAAATATTTGCAAAAGAATTTATAATTAAATTATTTAATGTTGTATTTGTTACATTTAAATTAGATGATAATAAATTAGAAATAGTACTATATAATGAATTTATATTACCAACACTCACTGTAGTACCAGATAATGTACCAGTACTAATAACACTACCTACAAAATTTGATACTGTTCCTATATTAGAAAATATATTAGAAGTAGATAAAGATGTTCCAGAATATGTAGCAGAACTAGTATTCGTATGAAAAATATTAGATATAGTCGCATTAACAGAATACAAATTTCCACTACTTATAGTGACAGAATTTGTAGTACCTGTAATAATTACATCACCACTACTTGTTATAATAAGATTCGCATTTGAATTGTTAGTTTGTAATATTAAATTTCCTCCACTTGTTCTAATAATAGAATCTCCTAAATTTGCATTATTTGAATACGCACCTATATTTGCAGCAATCGCTATTTCAATCGAATTATAATTAGATTTAAGTAAAAGTGACTTGTTAGTATCAGAAGAATCTAGTATTATTTGACCAGTTGAAATAATATTTGAGGTAGTTATCGCAGTTGATATCAAATTTGAAATAGATGATGTTGTATTATTAAAAGAATCACTAAATAGAGTACCACTTGAAATATTTGATGAATATATGTTTGATGAAGATATGTTTGATGAATATATGTTTGATGAAGATATGTCTGATGAATATATGTTTGATGAAGATATGTTTGATGAATATATGTTTGATACTGATATATTTGACACTGATATATTTGATGAATATATGTTTGATACTGATATGTTTGATGAAGATATATTCGTAAAATTACCCAATGATACAGATATAACACCAAATGTAGAATTAGTAGATACCAAGTTATTTATAGATGCCATATTAGAATCTAAAAAAGAAGAACTCATTCTAGTAATCGTTCCTATATTACCATATATGTTACCAATTGATAAATTTGTACCAGAAAATGACCCAGAACTTGTATTAATATTTGTCATATTATTAATGATTGCAGATGAACCTAATAGATTTGTAGATGATATATTTATACTTGTAAGATTATTAAATGTACCAGTATCCGAAATAATATTAGTTGATGAAATTGAACTTCCAATAAAATTAGTTGAAGATATATTTGTAGTTACAAGATTTGATATTGTACCAAGTGTAGATATTAAATTAGACGTAGTCATATTGGTTGTTATTAAATTTGATGTAGATATAGAATCTGTATATAATCTTCCTAATACTCTAGAATCACCATTTACGTCTAATGTATAGGTTGGCGCTGTTGTATTTATACCTACATTACCATTTGTATAACTGATGTTACCATTTGATACACTCGTCCATTGACTACCAGAATATATCACTCCATTTTGATATATATTACCTGTAAAGTTAATATTACTCGCGGTTATCCCATTTGACACAAATAATGTGGATGTTGTAATACCAGATGAATTTATTAATGAATTAGAAAATATATTAGAAGATATTAAATTTGTAAGTGTTGCATTTGTTGAAAATATAGAATCTGTAATTAATTTCCCAGAAATACGAGAATCTCCGTCTACATCTAATGTAAATGTAGGATTTGTAGTACCTATACCAACAGAGATAGATGATGAAGTCCCATAATATAATATATTACTAGAAGGACTTAACCATTGACTTGATATATAAGAAGCTCCATCTTTCCTAAAAATACCACTGAAATTTATATCTCCATTAACATCTAACGCATACTGTGGAGATGTGTTATTTATACCAATATTACCACCGGTTGTAAATATATTACCAATAGTATTAGCATTATTAATTGCTAATAATGATGATGAAATTCTAGAAGAACCATTGATATCTAATGTATATATAGGACTTGTTGTATTAATTCCAACATTAGAATTTGCCGTAGTATTATAATAATATATAGATGATGTATTTAATTCCCACGGAGAATTTGAAAAAGGCCCAGATAAAGTATTTAATGTACCTAACATTAAAATATTACCAACAGTCATGTTTTGCATTACATTTAAATTTTGCCCAATAATAACATTTTTAGCTATACTAACACCTCCAGCAACATACAACGCACCTGTAGTAAGATTTGTAGAATCAGACGTACTAAGAATATCTACATCTCTTATAAAATTTTTATTTATATTAGACATTTTAATATAAACCATTAAAAAAAATTTTTATATAAATCTAAATAATTTCTTATATCT
>Ga0209491_10011039_pt1 | contig 10724 bp, 11 predicted proteins | sample BON02_FD_187213 | JGI IMG/M metagenome (GOLD analysis project Ga0209491, IMG submission 187213) | Freshwater microbial communities from Lake Bonney liftoff mats and glacier meltwater in Antarctica - BON-02 (SPAdes) (version 2) | ecosystem: Environmental > Aquatic > Freshwater > Ice > Glacier...
CCAGCATTAAATCCCAATCACGCTCCGAGCTGGCAAAGGCCAAAAGTTCATCATAACTACTACTCAGATGTATTTCAGCTGCTTTGTCTAAACGTTGAACTAATATAGAGAGTGCATCTCTATAAAGCTCATGATCATCGGCAATTAGAATTTTCATAGGCATATGTTAATGGCGTACTTTCACTTAAAGAATGGGGTTAAACGTTTTATAAATTGCAGAATTGATGCAAGATACCAGAATGAATACACAATTTTCTACATTAACACATTTATTTAGAGACAAACGAGCTCGTTTGCAGGCTATTGTAGGTTTATTGGTATTGCTGGTAGGGTTAATATTATCTATTGCTGGATTTCTAGAATTACAAGATATTGCAAGTGAGCGTCTCTACTTACAAGCCCAAAAACATACTCAATCACAAGTAAAGCAGGTTCAAACAAACCTAGACATCTCACTCGATTCTCTGACTGAAATTGACGTGCTTTTTCATGTACTGGGCGATGTATCACGATCACAATTAGCGAGTTACGTGGCTTCCGACACTAAATACCATTCAGGAACGGCCGCCTTGGGTTGGGTACCCAAAATTGCTGGTGAAGACGTTGAAGCATTTGAAAAAGAAGTACAGAAAAGCGACCCGAGTTTTAGTGTCTATGAAATAACAGGTCATGGCATGCCAATATCGGTAAATACGCAGGAAGCAGTCTATCCTATAAAATTCTTGATCTCACCAGAAAATAGAGACATAAAAGCTGGTTTAAACTTAAAGTCTATTGGCTCTAGAGAGCGCTTAATGAATAAAGCTGAACGCATGGAAACAACGGTCATAACACAGCGTATTCCATTCTATTATGGCAATAGACAGTTTTATGGCTTTCAAGCTTTACATCCTATCTTTACTCGAAATGATCTGGATAAAAAACAATTAGCGGGCTTTGTCATGGGAAACTATGACATTGAATCCTTAGTTGAAGATGTATTTTCTGATAACAACAACCAGGTTGATATTGCTTTATATGATGCCAACACGGCTAACCAGCAAGTACTTTATTCCTCATCAGCATTGTTAAATACGGTAGATAAGGTCAAACAGCAAAAAAGACAATCTTGGACGTATTCACTTAATGTGGCAGACCAACAATGGATAATGGTGGTATTTCCCAATACAGTATTATTATCAGGTACGGAGTCTTGGCTGCCCTCTGCAGGCTTGATTCTTGGCAGCCTGATGACCTTATTACTGACGCTATATTTGTTCATTGCACTCATTAAAACTCGCCAAGTCAGCCAGTTATCAACCGTGCTGGAAGGTACAACAACACAGCTCGACGCCCAAACTAAACTCAAACAAGAGGCTGATAAAGCTAATCAGGCAAAATCTGGCTTATTAAGAGCGGCGAGTCACGACCTTAGACAGCCCCTACATACAATCGGCCTTTTAACAACGTTGTTAAAAGATAGTGAAGATAAAGCCGAACAAACGCAGTTGATTGATAAAACACAGATAGCTGTGGATGGCATGAATACGATGTTTGGTAGTCTGCTCGATCTCAGTCTCTTAGAATCCAGCGAATTACCCGTAAATCCAGAACATTTTTACCTACAAGATGTGTTGGAAAAACTAACCGTTGATTTTGAATTGCAGGCTAAACAACACGCACTCACTTTTAGAACCATAGAAACATCAGCCTGCGTATATACCGATCCGATATTACTGGAGCGAATATTAAGAAACTTATTATCTAATGCCATTCGTTACACCCCTCAAGGCAAAATATTGCTTGGTTGTCGCCGCTTAAAAGATCATATCAGGATCTGCGTAATTGATACTGGGATAGGGCTAGATCACGAGTCAAAATATAAGATATTTGATGCATTCTACCGAGACAAAGCGGCACAACAACTCTCAGACAAGGGGCTAGGACTAGGCCTATCTATCGTGCAGGAAATAGTTAATTTATTGGGACTCAATCTAGGGGTGAATTCACAACTAGCAAAAGGTGCTTGTTTTTATGTTGATATTGCCAATGGTGATGCAACTTTAATTGGGGAGGTTAAGCTAATACAGCAACAAGCATCGATTAATAAATTAATATGGGTCATCGAAGATGATGCCGCTACGCGCTACGCGATGAAAAAATTATTACAATCATGGCGGTGTCAGGTTGAGGCCATGGCATCATCCACTGAAGTGGCACTAATACTAAAACAAAACACGCCGCCCCCCGATGTAATTATTACAGATTATCAATTGATCAATGAGACCGGCCTTGAACTCGCATTTCAAATACGAAAACATTATCAACACGCTATACCCATTATCATCATCACTGGTACAACCGATCTAAAAATACGTGAAGCTATCGAACGACAAGGTTGTCAGTTTATGCTGAAACCTATTAAACCTGACAGCCTTAACTCACGACTAATGCTCTTATAACTATAATTATTTTTATATAACCCTTAAGAGCTATATCCCTCAGGAGTATTTTTTTAGACTCGTAGAAACAGCATAATTTAATTCCAAACCTATTAAATGGAAGAGATCTATGTTACATAAAATAATAAAAACAATGTTATCAGCAGCATTATTAACCACAGCAATGACCAGTTTTGCTGGCAATTTAAACGTAAGCAAAGAAGTAACGGTAAATGCTAGCCCTGACACAACATGGAAGATGATTGGGGACTTCAATCATCTTGATGTATGGCATCCTGTCGTAGTTAGCAGCGAATTAACACATGGTAAAAATAATGATACGCGTTTATTAACCTTAGGTAATGGCGCGACAATTACTGAGCAACAAGTCTCGCGTAATGACGCTGAAAGAAGCTACACTTATGCGATTGTTGCGTCACCATTACCTGTTGCATATTATGTTTCAACTATCTCCGTTGCCGCTGCTGCTGATGGTAAATCTACCGTGACATGGCGCTCTACCTTTGATGCCAAAGGTGCAAGTGATGAGGAAGCCGTTAATACAATCACAGGAATTTATGATGCAGGTCTGAACAATCTAGATAAACACTTCAATAAATAAACGAATCAAGCAACGTTAGCCTAGATCCTAAACCCTTACGATATCGGCTTAGGGTATGGGTATAACGCTGCGTTCATTTCAAAAGCATTTTAGAATCCAACAAGACGTTGTCAAATATAATTTGGCACCCGATAACATTAGCTGGAGTGACTTTAGCAGCCAGAATATCGCCTAATTGATTCACCAGAGGAGACTTGTGATAATAAGTCGCCATTAAGATAATCGGTTTTAATTTACCCTCACTAATGATAGCGCTAGAGTTATAAATGCCGTAATTACTTTGTTTTGAAAGTAGGCTTTCAATGATCAAGACCTTCTTCATATTCGCGTAATTCGCCATCTAGACCTATAGTATAGAAACCTTTTTTTGCCATGATGAAGTCAGCAAATTCAAATTGGTATTTGCAGTCAAGTTGTAAAGAGACCTTTTCAAGCGCCTCTTCAGCATGAGATATGATTGAAAATGTAGCCACCATTAAGATGGCAATGAGACTCATCATTTGTTTTTTATAAAATGAAAATCTCATTACGATAATGTCCTTTAAATAACTATTATTTAAAGAATTACATGGTTTTGGAGAAGGTATACCATTTCCATATCTAAAATATGGATTTAGTTTAGTTAAACGTATCGAGTACCATGCCAATATTCATGTAAGGCTTAACTCATAAATGGATAGTCGATATAACCATGTTCATTACCACCATAAAATGTACTTGAATCAAAGTCATTTAGCGGTGCATTGCTCGCAAAACGCGCGACCAAATCGGGGTTACTAATAAGTAGTTTTCCAAAAGAAATAAGATCCGCCTCACCATTTTGAATGGCGGCATTACCTGTTTCAAAATTATATTCACTGTTGGTCATATAATGACCATTCCATAGCGGACGTAACGTTTTTAAATCAAAAGCGGGTCCAGCGACACCAGGTGCTTCAGCGCCCATTTCAGTAATATGTAGATAAGCAAGTCCAAATTTATTTAATGCTTTGACTGTGTAACTAAATGTTGCTTCAGGATCACTATCTTTAATATCATTAAAAGGTTGTAGAGGTGATAAGCGTACCCCAACACGATCTGCTCCCCAGATATTGCTAACCGCTTCGACAACTTCTAATAATAATCGTGACCGGTTTTCAAGACTGCCACCATAAATATCATCACGATGATTTGTACCATCGCGTAAAAATTGGTCAAGTAAATAACCATTTGCACCATGAACTTCTACGCCATCAAAACCCGCATCAAGGCAATTTTGAGCGGCTTTTTTGTACATCTCGATCACGCCGTGTATTTCATCAAGTGTTAAGGCTTGGGGTGTTTCATACGGCAGCATGCCTTCATAAGTGAATACTTCGCCTGCAGGCTTTATTGCAGATGGTGCTTGGGGTAACATCTCATTAGGTAATAAAGTGCTATGTGATACTCGTCCGCAGTGCCAAAGTTGTAGCACTATTTTGCCACCTTTTTCATGTACCGCATCCGTCACTTTTTTCCAGCCATCAACTTGTTGTTGACTATAAATACCTGGGGTAAAGGGATAACCGGCTGCTTCGTGGGCAATTTGACTACCTTCGCTAATAATTAAACCCGCACTGGCACGTTGTTGATAATATTCAACATTCATTTCGGTCGGAGCTAAGCCTTCGCCTGCACGATTCCGTGTTAGGGGGGCCATGATAATTCTATTTTTTAAGTTCAAAGCACCGACTTGAATAGGTGATAATAATGTGAGTGCTTGTTGTGTTGTGTCATTCATTAATCTGTCCTTATAAATAGTGAGTTCTATGTATGTTGTTAAACGCTGGCTTCAAGTATTTTTGTACTTTTAGCTAAATCGACATCGCCGTGTTCTCCCAACTTGGTGAGACCATGCTCGCCTAACTGTTTGATCATCACCGGAATATCAGTAAGACTAATTTGATAGTCTTTTAAGTACGTGCGAACACCCAACTGTTCAAAAAAGGCACGCGTTTTAGCAATAGCAAGATCAATACGGTGTTCGTCATCCCCTTCAGTTATGTTCCAGATACGTTCTGCATATTGAATCAATTTGTCATGTTTTTGCTCGCGTTGCTCATTCATCACACTTGGTAAAATGATGGCTAATGTTTGAGCATGGTCAAGTCCATGGATGGCCGTTAACTCGTGACCTATCATATGTGTCGCCCAATCTTGAGGTACACCTGCACCGATCAAACCATTAAGCGCTAGGGTTGCTGTCCACATAAAGTTAGCTTGTAACTCATAATCGCTAGGATTTTTTAGTAAGGCAGGGCCTATTTCAACTAAGGTTATTAATAGGCCTTCTGCAAAGCGATCTTGCACGCGAGCATTCACCGGATATGTCAGGTATTGCTCCATAGTATGAGTAAATGCATCAACAATACCGTTTGCCAATTGGCGAGGAGGTAATGAAGCTACTTTTGTAGGATCAAGTACTGAAAATTGTGGGTAAACTAGTTGACTACTAAAGGCCATTTTTTCATGTGTTTCATAGCGCGTGATCACTGAGTTACTATTCATCTCAGAACCCGTTGCAGGCAACGTTAATACAGAAGCAAATGGTAAGGCCTTAGTGATATTTTTTGCTTTATCGACCAAAATTTCTTGCCAAGCATCGCCTTCACATGAAACGGCTAAAGCCACGAATTTGGTGCCATCAATAACGGAACCACCACCTATACCGATTAAATAATCAAGCTTGTTATCTTTAATTTGCTGAACGGCCTTCATTAAGGTGCTGTAGCTAGGGTTAGCTTCAATCCCGCCAAACTCCTCTACATAACGAGCACCTAACGAAGTAATTACTTCAGCTAAGGTGCCATACTTACGAGCACTCTCACCGCCAAACAGTACTAATACACGCGCATCTTTTGGAATAAAATTTGTCATCTCGGTAATCTTATTTTCACCAAATAAAATGCGAGTTGGGTTATAAAAGTTAAAATTGTTCACGTTTCGTTCCTCATAGCAGGATATTAATAGACTGGTCGTCTAATATTTGTGTCAAAAAAATAGCTTAAATGCTGTTTTGATTAACTAAGTTAAGGCGTGCATGAAGTGCATTTATAGCGACATTAAACGCATCAGGCGTGTGACTCACTTTTGCCATCAATGTAGCGCCTATCCATAGATAGTAGAGTTCTTTTGTTACCGTTTCCACATCGTCAGAAAGCACGATCTCATGGTTATCAACGGCTTGCTGGAGACATTGCGCTAAACGCGTGATAACACGTTGTGTGCCTTGTTTTAAGGCTAAACGCATTGCTTCGGACAAATCCGACACTTCGCCGCTCAGCTTTACAACTAAACACTTATCGCTTGTTATATCGCTACATTGACTCTCTCTCCAACCATCAAAATAGTCGAGCAATAGATGTAATGCTGATTTTGGACTGCTCACATTGAGCGATATAGCCAAGGCGGCCAAGTAGTCATCAAAGTAATTTTCGAGCAACACCGTACCAAAATGCTCTTTCGAATCAAAATAGTGATAAAAAGATCCCTTAGGCACTTGTGCGGTTTTAAGGATCTCATTTAAACCAACGGCACTGAATCCTTTGCCGAGGATAAGCACTTTAGCAACAGATAAAATATGTTGCCGAGTATCGCCGGATCGAGATTGAGTGATTGCATTCATGGATACACCATAACACAAATTAGACCGGTCGTCTAGCAAAGAGTCAAAGCTGAATCCAAGGGGTCAGCCAGCTTGATATTTAAATTTAACCATTATATAGATCCAACATGGCCAGATTACCTAGAATAGTTATCCCCAATCAGCCCTTGCATATTATGCATCGAGGTAATAACCAACAAGATATTTTTGAGTCGGAAGAAGATATCCAATTATCATTGCTCAAATCTAACTGCTCGCTTCATGCGTATGTGATTATGACCAATCACTTGCACCTTCTAATCACGGCTGAAGATAAAACACAGCTAGCGATATTTATGCAGTCTATGGCTAATCGATATGTTCGCTACTTTAATGCCAAACACGGGCGGACAGGCTCAATCTGGGAGGGGCGTTTTAAGTCTTGTTTAGTCGATAGTGACCAGTATTTATTTGCTGTATACAAATACATTGAAATGAATCCCATTAAAGCGGATCTGGTGACGTCACTTTCAGATTATCCTTGGTCTAGTTATGCTCACAATATGTCAGGTCACAATGATGAGTTAATTACTGAACATGCTTTATATAAAGCGTTAGGTGATAATGCACAGCAACGTTGTGATAGTTATAACAACCTATTTGATACATTAAACATTGAACAACAAAACGATAAGATCACGCAAGCAACGATGCGTGGTGAAGTATATGGAAACGATGCTTTTCATCATAGAATAGAGAAATTGCTTTCTCGACCAACGATCTTATCTGCTCATGGTGGTGATAGGAAAAGCTCAGAATACATAATCAAGCTGGCTGACCCCTTGATATGATTTGCAGGTAAAGATGACAATGGAAAGAGTAAAGAGGCTTATTTTATACAAATGGAAAATAAGCGTGTTAAAGTAATTAACGCATTTGTTTATAGTTAGGGGTCAGGTCTTTCCATGCCATATTACTTAACAATAGAAGTATGGTCAAAGAGCATAAGAATGATTGGTTATGTGGCATGGAAAGACCTGACCCTGAAAATTTTGACCCTGAAAATTTGACCCTGAAAATTCTGAAAATTCTGAAAATTCTGAAAATTCTGAAAATTCTGAAAATTCTGAAAATTCTGAAAATTCTGAAAATTCTGAAAATTCTGAAAATTCTGAAAATTATAACAAGTTAACCCTATCAAGGAAAGAGGAAATGACAATAAACGACACACTTACTCAAATAGCTTCTTCTGTTATGCCTTCACATGCAGAGATCAGAGTAAACCCTCAACTTGATCATTATCAGGCAGGTATATCATGGAACTTGAATAACGATCCAGAGAGGCCAAATAAAAAATCAAAAACAATCATTCTCAATGTGAGTTATGAAGTCTTACAAGACATCCCCAATTTACCCGAAGCACAGCAACAAGACGCAATGAATCGGATTGAGGTATATTTACGAGAAAATCTGGCATCGTTTGACCCAGATCATGACGCGCCACATGGGGCACCTTCTCCTTCAGTAACTTGGGTCATTAATTCAACCATCACCGGGTTAACAAGTTAATCAACGATCGCCTTCGGCTGGACAGCAAAAGCGTTGCTTTTACTGCCCGTTATTAAGGCGTTATGTGTCTCTGAAATAATCGACCGGAGGTAGTCAATGGATTTAAATATGGAAATGAAAGATTGGATAACAATAGCTGCTGTAATAGCGGGACCAATTCTCGCTGTTCAGGCTCAAAAGATTATTGAGAGCATTAAAGAACGAAAGGAAAGAAAACTTAGGCTATTTCATACATTGATGGAAACACGCGCTACAAGACTTTCCGGTCATCATGTCTCTGCTCTAAATATGATCGACCTCGAATTTTATGGTAAATCCTTATTGGGCAAGCGCTTGCAGTCTGATATTGATAAAAAAGTTACAAATGCATGGAAAGTTTATAACGATCATCTAAATAACAGTGTCCCAGACGAGAAACTGGATGCATGGGTAGATAAAGGTTTGGAGTTATTTACAAGTCTTCTGTATGCAATGTCTCAATCTTTAGGATATGACTTCGATGAGGTTCAATTGAAAAGAGATTGCTACAGCCCTATTGCACATGGCCGTATTGAGGGTGAACAAACTAAGATAAGAGAAGGCCTTGTAAAAGTTCTTGATGGTAAGTTATCAATCCCAATGGCTGTAACTTATTTCCCCGATCTCGAACCAGTTAAACAACATGTCGAAGAAAACACACATAACAATCAAAATCAGTCGGACTCGTAAACTCGCCGCTGTTTTAGGCGTTATGTGCAAACAAAGAGAGGCAATCATGGATAAAACTGACGACCTATATATAAAGAATAAACAATGGTGATGCTCTTGATGTGATTAGGAGTGATATTATTATCCTCATAAGAAACATTCTCTCTGAAGATGATGATGAAATAAGTAATTGGAAAAAATCTCATATTGCCTCAGCAATTGGTTCATTATCATGTAAAGAAAATGGGGTCAGGTCTTTCCATGCCATATTACTTAACAATAGAAGTATGGTCAAAGAGCATAAGAATGATTGGTTATGTGGCATGGAAAGACCTGACCCTGAAAATTCTAGACTTAATTAAATGGGCAAGCCTAAAAGGATTAAAGGCCAAACAGCTAAGCAGGGTGGCTTGGTAAAATCGCAAGAACCTGTTAATCATGATGATAACTTCCTAATATTTTCTTTAGAAAAACTCCAGTTTGAAAAGTACTGCCTATCCAGTCTTAATCAAGAAAACAAAGCAAAATTTGCTGATGCTATTTATCGCAAGGATTAAATTTGCAACAGGTCTCAAGCCGAAGATGACTCAGCAAGGTAAGGTATGAATACAAAAAGATGGGCAACATAAAACGCCGCAGCAAGATCGTTCCAATAAAGCCATTAATGATATTTTTGAAGCGGTCACACTGATTGTACAAGATGGGAATCACAAATTGCTTAATGCCAGAGAAATATCTGAGCGCTCAGGTTACTCCATTGGAAATATCTACCATTACTTTGAAAAAATTGATGATATTTTTATTCACTTATTATTAAAGCGAAGAAAAAAACATCAGAATTATCTAATTGATTTCATTAATGACTTTAATCCAGAACACGGCGTCCAAGCGTTAACTGAGAGCATTGTGGACTCTACACTGAAGCAATTAAAAAGTGCGAACCCTAAGATACTTCAATTTGCTTTAAAAAAATTATTAAATAAAAGCAAGACGCCTTGGGATATTGATTCAACCATTGACGTATTAATAGAGCCTCTCATAGAAGCAAGAAAACGAGACCAAACGCAGTCTTTTCGGGTGGTTGAATCTTTTGAACTTCACTTGATACTAAGATTCGGTGCAGGTTTGCTTACGCAGTCCTTTTGTTGAACTTAACCCAAACGCTGGCTCAGAGATGCATCGTAACCAAGTAGTGGAGATTATGGTGATGCTGTTAGGTCGGCCAGATATCTAAACTTGAATTCAACTAATAAGTGCAATTCATTTTATCGGAAAAAGGCCAGCTAATATAAAGTGCAGGTTTTTGATCCGACCAAAGATGAGAAACCTGATGCACTATACTGACCAGTGGACAACGATACCAGATAGAAGCCCTATTGAAACTAAAAACACAGAAAAACAAGCTAGCCGTCATTATTGGCGTACATCCATCAACGATTAGCCGAGAACTCGCGGCTAAAGCGATAAAACTAACCACAACCGTCATTCATGTCGTGGATAACAAGCTCCAGCAAGACTGGAGTCCAGAGCAAATATCAGGCGGGTTAAAAAAGGAAAATAAAACCGAAATCAGCCATGAACGGTTCTATCAGCATGTTTGGGTGGATAAACGACGAAAGAAAAAATAAGGTTCCCAAGATAAACGTGGCCAAATCAGAAATAGAGTGAGTACTGATGCGCGGTCCGCATGTGTAGCGGAAAAAGCACGGCTAGGTGATGGGGAAATAGATACCGTGATAGGTCAACACCACCAAGGAGCATTAATGACCATCGTTGAGCGTGTATCAAAATTCACCCTCATTCAGAAAGTGCGCAGCAAACAGGC
>Ga0209491_10011049_pt1 | contig 10719 bp, 9 predicted proteins | sample BON02_FD_187213 | JGI IMG/M metagenome (GOLD analysis project Ga0209491, IMG submission 187213) | Freshwater microbial communities from Lake Bonney liftoff mats and glacier meltwater in Antarctica - BON-02 (SPAdes) (version 2) | ecosystem: Environmental > Aquatic > Freshwater > Ice > Glacier...
TGCTGCCCTCTGAGATATCGCGAGCCGTCGGCTGGGATTCTCGTAGATTGGCGTAGTCAATCTTGCTCTCGGCGAGGCCGAGGTCTGGAGTTGGATGACGACGAAGATCGGCAGCCAACAAAAACAGTCCTGAGGAAGGAATACCGGAGGGAGGACCAATACCTCTGCATCGAGATACAACCATAATTTTCTGACCCGCACAGAAATCAGTAGAGGGCAAGTAGTGGGCCGATTTTTCAGGCACACTGCACTTTGCGCAAGCCTGGCGCGCCCGTCAACCCAGCAGCTCAGCGGCCCCATGCGGCCTGGGCACTAAGCCGACTGCTCCGCAGCCCAGCGGTTCCATGCTGCATGGGCACTAAACCGACGCCCTGACGCCTCCCACCCCCTGCACTGTTCAGACTCCAACCCGCACCCTCTGATCGTCATGCCCAACCTTCGCTGCGAGCGCTTCGGCCCCTTTGATGTCGAGGAACTCAAGGAGGAGCTGGAGAACCTCGAGTTCGAGTACATGATGGACCTGGCGCCGTCCAAGCCGCCGACCGTGGTCCGCCTCTGCGAGTGCAAGGACGAGGACTACGAGGGTTACCACGTCCGCGTCTTTGTGGGCGACTACGAGTACTGTGTCGAGGAGGGCAACGACGCCGAGGAGGTCAAGACGATGCTCGAGTCCATGTCGTACGAGACCTACGCCGAGCAGGACCTCGACGGCGTCCCGCGCTTCCACAACTGGTACATGGCGCTCCCGGGCAAGTCCCCGTACGACAAGCACTACATCGAGGAGTGCAAGAAGCGCGCCGACGCCTTCTTCAAGGAGAAGGTGCGCTGCTGCTCCGCCACGCGACGCACCCGCCACCAAGCCCGCGCCCCGCGAGCGCTGCTTACCCTCTCCTCCCCGCCACCGCTGCTGACCCTCTCCCCCCGCCACCCGGACGCAGGAGGAGCGCAAGCAGAAGGAGGAGGAGGAGGCCGCCTCGCGCGCCGCCGAGGCTGCGTCCGCGGCCAAGCCGTGGACCGACACCGCCGAGGCGGAGCGCAACGTGGCCATCCTCTTCCCTGGCCAGGGCACTCAGAAGGTGGGCATGGCGGCCAAGGTGCTCGAGAACAAGACCGTGCAGGCCATGTTCGAGATGTCGACCAAGGTGCTCGGCTACGACCTGGTGGGCCTCTGCGCGCAGGGCCCGCAGGAGAAGCTCGACACGACCCTCTACTCGCAGCCGGCCATCTTCGTCTGCTCGCTCGCCGCCATGGAGCGCGCCAAGAAGGACGCGCCCGAGATGCTCAAGAAGATCAAGGTGACTGCCGGCTTCTCGCTCGGCGAGTACTCGGCCCTCGTCTTCGCCGGCGCCCTCACCTTCGAGCAGGGCCTCAAGCTGGTCAAGGCGCGCGCCGAGGCGATGGACGCGGCGGCCAACGCCGACAAGGGCGCCATGGCCTCCGTTTCGGGCTGCTCGGACGCCGTGCTGCAGGACGCGCTCGACAAGGCTGCGGCCGCGATCGGCGGCGGCAAGAAGGCCTACATCGCAAACTACATGTTCCCCGAGGGGCGCACCTGCTCGGGCGACCCCAAGGTGCTCGAGAAGCTCTGCGAGATTGTGGTCCCGATGGGCGCCAAGAACGCAAAGATGCTGGCCGTCTCGGGCGCCTTCCACACGCCCTACATGTCGGCCGCCGCCGACGCGCTGGGCAAGGCGCTCGACGAGGCGCCCATCCAGATGCCCTCGATCAAGGTCTACTCCAACGTGACGGGCAAGCCCTACGGCTCGGTCGACGAGATCCGCACCCTGCTCAAGCGCCAGCTCGTCGAGCCGGTCAAGTGGGAGCAGGGCACCAAGGACCTCATCACGCTCGGCTGCACCTCGTACATCGAGCCGGGCCCGGGCAAGCAGCTCAAGGCCATGATGCGCCGCATCGACCAGGACGCCTGGACGAAGACCACCACGCTGGAGTCCTAGGACTCGAACCTTGAGCTGCTTTATCTCGATGTCGGCGCGGTTCCTGCTTGCCGGGAAGGGGCGTTACATTGCGACGTTACAATTCCGACACAGATGAGCTGTGTGTCTTGACAGTGACAGCTTTCGGTGACTGTAGCTTTATAATCTGTTATCTATCTCTCTGCGACCTGCGACTGCCACTGCCACCCAAGGTGAAGGAGGGAAGAGGAGCACCTTTCTTCTTCATGTGCGTTCTCTGCACTTGAGAGTTCTTGTTCCAACTTCTACTAAAACTAAAAAAAACTAAAACTAATTCTAATTCTAATTAACATAAAAATAAATATTCCTCACTTATCCCATTGAATTACACCTTTACTTTTCTCCACCCAACTGCCGAACAGTGTATGCTTCGCGTAGTGTTTATTGCTGTATACTGTATACTGTGTGTATGTATATATGTATATGTGGTTTGTGTGTTATCTTTCGTAGCAGTAGTACTGTACAGTAGTGTACAGTGTACAGCGTACAGCAACAGTACTCGCTGTGTTATTCTGCTGCGTAGCTGCTGCAGCAGTAAACAGTGGTTTCTAATAGTTCCCCTACGACATCCACTTGGAGCTACCTGCCGCCCCCCCCCTCCGCCTGTCTTCGTTTTGTGATCGGCGCTGTGAATTGGGATTCCGTGAATCAGCAAATCCACTACCAAGAAAAACGAATCCCTCCCGCGAGCCGCTGCTGTCTGTGCCGCTGCTGTCTGTCTACCCCGACGAGATGCGCGGCAGCGAGTCCCGACTCGTTACATTGCTCCGCCTGCTGTTTGAGCCGCTGCTCCGCCTGCTGCCCCGGTCGGAGCCAGCGGCTCCCTACGTGCCCGTCGCAAAGGGCAAAAGGCAGGGCGGCCTTGACTTCAAGGCGGACGCTGGAGCTGGTAGCCCAGCCACCGACGCGGGCTACTCAGCCCCCGACGCGGGCTACTCGCTCTGGCGCGACGTCTGGTGCCTCTTCGCCGCGGCGCACAAATCGGACCTTCGCCGCGTCGTGCTCTGGACCTCTGGCAACGTCGCGCTGTCTGTTCTTGGCGCTGTACTCTACGGGCTGATCCTGCCGGGGCTGCAGGGCCAGACCTTCTCCCTGCTCACGGCCGCCGGCGTGGCCGACGGCCACGCCGACACAGCTGCCCTGCGAGCCAACCTGGCGAGCCTCTTCAGCTGGATCTGCGTGTTGGTCACGATCGACGTCTCGTCGTCGGCCTCGCAAATCTACCTCGGCGTCCGCTGGCGGCGGAAGCTCACCTCGCGCCTCCACTCGGACTACCTGAGCCGCAACGCCTCCTACCACCTTGCGCAGCGCTTTCCCGCCCTGGACAACCCCGACCAGCGCATCACTTCCGACCTCGACCAGTGCCTGCGCTCGCTCAACGGCGACTACACCACCTCGAGCGGCGGCATCGTCCTCTCGCTTTGCACCAACCTAGCGCTCGCGCTCGCGGCGACCGCCTCGTGCGTCAAGGCGGCGGGCGCCGACGTGACCCTCGCCATGTGCGGCTACGTCGCGCTCGTGCTCGTGCTCAACGGCTGGGTCAACGCCGCCGTGCCCCCGTGGGTCCGCCGCGTCGAGCGCGCCGAGGGCGACCTCCGCTTCGCCCACGTGCGCCTGCGCACCAACGCAGAGGCGGTGGCTTTCTTCGACGGCTCCGACGTCGAGGCGCGCGTGCTCTCCGACCGCCTCACCGCCGCCATCGCCGCCGCCACGGGGCTCTACTGGCGCGTGACCAAACAGAGCCTCGTGCGCTCGCTCTGCGCGAGCACCGACTCGTTCGTCATCCTGGCGGTGGTGGCGGCGCCGCTCTTCTCTGGCCAGAAGGCCGCGTGGACGGTGAGCGAGATCACCACTGTGAGCAACGCCGTCGGACTCATGCTCGGCGGATGCTCCAGCCTCGTCGCGCTCATCACGCCGCTTGCAAAGGTCGCCGGGCTCGCGCGGAGAGTCGCAGAGCTCCAGAGGGCGCTCGCTGCACCGCACGCCGCGCCGATGCAGCCGCGCGGCCCCAGCGGCGGGTCCGCCCGGACGGTGATAATGGAGCACACGCCCGACGCCATCGGCGCGCGCGACCTCGCCTTCTCCACGCCGCCGCCCGCGCCCATCGCGCTCTCTCCCGGCGTCACGTTCAGCGTCCGGCGAGGCGAGGCGCTGCTGGTGAGCGGTCCGTCGGGCGTGGGCAAGTCTTCGCTGCTGCGCTGCCTCGCCGGACTCTGGGAAGCGGACGCAGGCACCCTGCTGCGGCCGGCCGCCGTCGGGCGCGGCGGCGTCTTCTTCCTCCCGCAGCGGCCCTACCTGCCCCTAGGCTCGCTGCGCCAGTGCATCGTCTACCCGCGCGTGTGTGGCGCGGCGGCGGGCGAGGCGCTCGAGCTGGTAGAGCTGCTCTTCTCGCTCGGTCTGGGCCACCTGGTGGAGCGGTTCGGGATCGACGGCGTTGCTCCTGACGCGAGGCCGTGGGACAGCGTGCTCTCCGTCGGCGAGCAGCAGCGGCTCGGCTTCGCGCGCCTGCTCTTCACGGCGCCCGCGTTTGCGATTCTGGACGAGGCCACGTCCGCGCTCGACGTCGAGGCGGAGGCGCGCTGCATGCGCCGCTGCAGGGAGGCGGGCTTTGGCATTCTCTCGGTCGCGCACCGGCCGTCGCTCGCCGAATTCCACACGCACAGGCTGACCATGGCGGCCAAGGGGACGAGCGAGCTCACGCGGCTGTAAAGGGACTCTCCAGGGTGCCACCAGGGGGGGCAACGGGAGGTCCGTTCAGTTTCTCTTGCACTGCGAGAGTAACACGCCCTACACGCGCACAGCGCGGGGGAACGGCGTGCCGCCGCGTTAGGGAGCGAGCTTGTTGGGTGGTCCAATTTGGGCCATATCCATATCTTGTATATTTGGGCCGTCTGGGGGTCTGGGGTCTGGTGCCGTCTCCGTCATCTGTTATCTTTATCTATCTGTGACCGCTATGCGGGCCCTGACCTACCTCTGCCCCCCCTCGCCTCTTTCTCGGGTTAACCTAAGTTAACCCTCTAAGAAATGGCGCTTCTGCTTCTGGTGAACTTCAAGTGAACTTCTGGCACTGGGGACACACATATTTCTCAATGCCCGACAATGACTGTAGCAGAGTACTATATATTATATCGAGAGAAAAATAGTTGACATTTCGGCAACGCGCAACACGTGCGTGCGGGCGCTTCCAAATTCCAAATAACACCATGTGCCACCGAGCAGCGAGCAGCATCCGGCATCCAGCTTGAAGGAATACCGGCCGCTGTCTGTCCCGAGGATACCAGTACGTACGAGTAGCAAGTAGCAGGGAGGGACGCAGCAGGTTTGAACCCACTGCCCACTGATGTATGTGCGAGAGACTGCTGACTGCGAGAGTAGAGAGAGTGAGTGAGAGTAGAGTACGAGCAGTAGCAGCTCTAGCTAGCTAGCGCTATAGCTGCCCGTAGATCGCTTAGTTAGTTAGGAGTTAGGAATGCTCTTAGGAATCATGTTCATGTGAGCAGGGCGCATATATATATGTGTGTTGTGGGTATGGCGATGGCGGTGTAGTGTGTCGCGGACGAGGGCTGGAACGCTGGAACGGTGGGCCCCGGAGAACCGGAGAACACGGCCCAGCCCAGGGCGTCCGCTCCCGAGAACGAACGCGCCAGCTCCCGCAGTCTTGTGCTTTGCGCAGACATGTAGCTGGAATCGCATCTCGGATGAAACAAGTTCGTGCCCAAGCAAGAGCCTCAAGAGCTTGTCAAGAGCTCAAGAGCGCCCCGCCACCCGCCAAGCGCTACCACAAACAACAGAAACAGACGATACCGTAACCGGGTGTGTGTGAGCATGACGTGCAAATTTACAGCCTAATGCCTAACGCGAATTCATGACCGCGCTCCGTGCAACTGCGCTGCCTCAATGTAAGATGTAAGGCTCGTCCTCTGGCCTCTATAATCCTCTTCACAGACGGTTTATTTACAGTTCACAGACTTCCTGTGAACAGAAAGGCTTGTGAACGAAAATCGACGAATCGATGGCGGCGTTCTTCGCAGCCACTTTACTATTTGGCGTGGTGACAACGACTACGAGTCTGCGTGCGTGTGCAAGGCTTCCACGCCTGCCGTCTCCCCCGCGACTTTGTGACGACGGCCTCGCCGCGGAGCTACGCGAGGCGCGAGCAACGGCTTCACAGGCGAGAGCCGCGGCGTCCGACGCCGCGAATGCCGAGGCCAGGCTGCGCAACATGGTGGCGGCGGCGAACAGCAACGCTCAAGCGCTGGCGGCCGAGCGTGACCGTGCGTTCGAAGACCTGGAAGGGCTGAGGTCGGAGGCCGAGGCTGCGGACACGCTTGCTGCCCAGGATATCGCGGGACTAGACGAGACCATCGCGGACCTGCAGGCGCAACTGGACACGGCGCTGGGGGGAGCTAGCAGCGGGGAGGGGGCAGCGGACATCAGAGCAGTGGAGGCGCGCGTGGAGGAGCTGGAGGCTGAACTGTCACGGCGTGAGGCGTTCAGTGATGACGAGGCCGCCGAGCTGCGTGCGAGATGCGAGCTCGCAGAAACGGATCTCGGCTCCTTTGAGGAGCTACGTCAGGAAGCGGACGAGCTACGCGAGGCGCTGCGGCGGGCAGAGACGCGACTTGCGGCCGGTGGAGCTGTCTCTACAACGGCCGACTCGGAGCGCATGGCCATGCTGGAAGCACAGGTAGCGGAGTTGCTCTGGGAAGTCGACAGCTTATCGCAAGCGACCGCCGAACTCATGGTGCTCCGGCCGAAGGCTGTTATGGCCGACAGATATGCGCGTTTGCTACGCGAGGCGGGCATCGAACCAGGCGATGGCGTATTTTAGATGTGACCGGGCAGTCTAAAAGCTAGATGAGCGCCCGTGAGTCTCGCGCGCGTGCGCGGCCCGGCCGGGGCGCTGTTGTGTCGAGTGCGTGTGTGTGGCTGCTGCCGTGCGCTGCGCCGCATTGGTGGGTCGTGGGCTGCAGCGAGGGTGCTGAGTTTACTGCGTGCCCTATGTCGCCAGAGGGCGGCGGGTCACGCGATAGCGCTGCCTGTGCCTGCGCTCGTGTGTGTAGTGAGTCGTGTGTGTGTGATGGTGATGGCCAAGAAGGCCAAGACGAAGAAGGCCCCCGGCCCGGCCCTTGCCCTTGGCGGCTTGATGGGCCCTGGCCCTGACGGCGTAACATGCATCTGTAACATGTAGGACGTAGGCATATGCATAGGGCTATATAGGATCACATATCTACCGCTCCGATGTGTGATGTGTGTTGCTAAGCGGTAGTAAGCGTAAGCGCCGTAAGCGCCGAAAATCCCGGTTATTTAACGTTTATCTATTATCTATAGGCCCTGTATCGGATGACATCTCCGGCGTCTTCCTGCGACTCCGCGACCTCAGTACTGGGACTGCTGAGTCAGCTACACCTACTATCTGCGTAACGACACACGACGCGAGCGAGCGGCGCCACGCATTAAAGGAGCCACACGGATCGCATGCGCCTTTGTGGAGATGACCGCCAGCCGTGCTGGAGTGCTGCTGCTGCTATAGCCAGGGTGCGTGGCAGCCATCTCCACGCGCCCCCTCCTCTGTTGCCTGCTCAGCCATACGAGTAGGTGTTAACGCGCGCAATTGCCTCCTCGCTGCCCACCCCCCCCTGCGCCCCGCCGTGCAGTCCGTTGGCCACCTGCCAGACGCGGTCGTCCAGCGTGTCCAGGGGGTCGTCGGGGCATGCGCCCGTGTCCACACCCAGGTACGAGTTGTGGTGCGCCTGCGGGGCGGTTAGCGGGCGGGCGGTGAGCGCGAGGCCGCTACTGGAGGGTAGACTGAGCACGCACCCAGTTGAGAAGCCTCGTCGCGAGCGAGCTCGAGCAGAGAGCGCCTGGGTCCACCGGCGCGGCTCCCAAGTCAATGGAGCCGTCGCTCTCGCAGAAGCGCGCCTTGCCCATGTCCCCATCGCCGGCTACCGGCAGCCAGACCTCCTGCCCCCCGTGCGCGTACTCGCCCCCTGTGGGACACGGGATGGCGACGCGCCCGCCCGCCTGCAGCGTGCTCGGCGCTCGCACGGCCGGGTCGTGCGAGTTGACCACGCGGATCAGGACGTTGTCCTGCGCGGCGAGCCCCGCGTCAATGGCGCCGGCTAAGTCTGCGCCGCCAGCCATGGGCGAAGCGAAGGTGATGTAGAGCGGCGGGGGCGCGCCCGGCCGGCTGAGCAGCGGCGAGGCGGCCGAGGCCGAGTCGGCTGCGGACCAGGTGGCGAGCTCGGCCACCAGGAGGGACGCGAGTGCTCCGCCAGCAGAGTGGCCCGTCACGACTAGCCGGTACGTCGGGTTCGCCTCGAGCGCCCGCCGCGCCGCGAGCAATAGCCGCGGCCGCAGCTTCTCGTAGCCGGTGATCCAGCCATGGTGCACCCACGCCGAGCAGTTGTGGAAGCGGCGCGCGTCGGTCCAGCACTGGAAGTTGCGCCCCCACGCCCCAAAGTGGCCATCGAGCGAGCCGCGAAAGGCGACCACCACCCACCTGGCGGCAGCGGGCGCGGCGCGAGGCGTGGGGCGAGGGCGGGTGATGCGCAGTCGAGCACGGGGCCTGTATAGTATCTATATATCTATGCCTCGCGCCCGTCCGCGGGCACTCGGCTGGCTATGCATAGATGGCAGCAGCACACTTCTGGACGTCGTGCACGCCCACTAGCGCCAAGAAGGAGCCGCCGTCGGCGACCACCACCTGCGGATCTGGCCGCAGGCCCGTCGCCGCGCATCGCGAGCAGGACCAGCGCACGACACTCGCCGCCGGGCACAGGAGAGAGGCTGCAAACTGCAGCAGCAGCGACGCGTTCACCGTGGCCCACTCGCGCCGGGCCAGCCGGTACCGCTCCGCCCTCGCAGCCTCGGGGTCGGTCGGCCGGCACACGCGCCACGTCTCCGCAGTGGCCTCTTGAAGCCCAAACTGCTGGGCCACGGCGACGCGCGCAAGAGCCGTCTCCTTCTCTGCCTGCGCCTGGGCCTGGTGGGTGGCCCAGTCCCGCTCCGACTGAACCCGGTTGCCCACCCCGCTGGCCTCGCTGAAGAGCTCGTCCTCGCGACCCTGTAGGTCCATGGATGGCCACGGGTCGTTGCCAAATATCCGCGCTTGCGCTGCAGCGTCGTCACCGCTGAGTGCTGCAGGCGTCGCGCCAGAGGTCCGCAGCAGACCGACGGCCGCAAAGCCAGCCAGCGTGACCGCTGCAGTCGCCGCCGCCCTCACTCGCCGCTGGCGGGGCGCTGGCGTCGCGGAAATCATCTTGTGAATCGAGTTGGGTTGGCGCGGGCAAGGAGAATTTCCCGCGCGCCGCCCGTGCGATCCAAAATAGCGCTGCCCCGAACTTCGCGCGTTCGACTCGCCCGCTGCAGATATGGTCGGCCATCTGCTGCTACTCGTGGGTTGTCAAGCTCTGCTGCGCGAGCAGACGCCGACGACGTCGCGCGGCGCGGTTGCCACACTGCGGGGAGGCGCCGCGGCACCGTCGGTCGAGGCCACGGCGGCGGAGGCACGCCAAAAGTGCGCAAGCGTGCACTATTAATTTCCCCACGGGTCGTCGTAGTCCTGGTGGCGACCCACCGCCTGCAGCCACGAAAGCGCCTGCCTTCGGGAGGTGCACTCTGATCTACTAGCATACTGTGCCCGCGGGTCGACGGGTCGCGCTCGTCTGCCGCAGGCTGTCGTCATGGTGGGCCGCAGCCAAGCCGAGCGCTGCCGCTGGCAAGCCCAAGGACCCCAATTTCAACAAGGCTCTCGGACTGATGAAGAGCCGCGGCCTCTCCAACGTGGAGAAGGCGGTGGTGCTCTTGAGGCAAGTGCACAGCCTCGACGATTCCATCCAGGTGAGGAGCTGGACGAGGACGCAGGCCTGGCGCCTAGCGCGCTCGCCTCGCTGAGCTCGGAAAGCGCCCCGCCACGCGCAGCGCGCCTGCCGCGTCGTGCAATCGCGTCATAGCCTCGCCGCCATCGAGACTAGTATTTGCCGCGGCCACTGCCTCTGCACTGAACGCGACACCTGCTGCCGGTTGCCGCGCCGCCTTGCCCAGGAGCTCGGCGGCTTGCGCCGCGTGCACTGCATTTGCCTGCGCCGCTTCGGCGTCTCCGCCCGCGCTCGAGCCCGCGCCGTTGCCGCGCACTTGCTGCAGCGCGAATAGAGTGTGCGAGCGATTACTATCCTCGTGGAGTGTTACCCCGTCGCTGCCGCTCTCAGGTGAAGCTCGAGCTGGCCGACGCGCTCAACACCGTGATGCGGATCAAAACCAACGCAAACTGCCTGGTGCTGGAGGGCACGCTGGACACGGCCGCCAACAAGAAGGTCTGGAAGAAGCTGGGCGGCGAGGCGCTCCCGCTTGCGACGGCGGCGCACAAGGCGCTGCCGGGCGACGTGCGCGCTCTCGCCGTCTACGCGGACGCATTCATGTTCTCGTGCTCCGCCAAGGGAATCGTCAAGCAGGCCCTCTCGGGCACCGCCAAGGAGTACAAGCGCATGGCCAACGAGCTGCGCAAGCACCCCACGTGGGACGGCGCGGTGGGCAACTCTTTCCTTGGCGGCTTCTACAACGTCGCGCCCTGGCCCGTCGGCAACAAGAAGCTCGCGGCGCAGTACCTGGGCGAGGGAGCCGCCTTCGCGCCCTCGCGCCGCAACCTGTGCGCCGCCGCCGCCCGCTGGCGACACGCGCGCTATCCGGACCGCGTTCTGTAATATATATATATATATATATATATATATATATATATATATATATA
>Ga0209491_10011053_pt1 | contig 10717 bp, 12 predicted proteins | sample BON02_FD_187213 | JGI IMG/M metagenome (GOLD analysis project Ga0209491, IMG submission 187213) | Freshwater microbial communities from Lake Bonney liftoff mats and glacier meltwater in Antarctica - BON-02 (SPAdes) (version 2) | ecosystem: Environmental > Aquatic > Freshwater > Ice > Glacier...
AACAAGTGTAAGAGGAAAGATTTCAGGCGACTAAAGTCGCACGAGTCGCTTACATCCCAGCTCTTCAGAGGCAGGGTTTTCCGCATCCCGCCTATTTTTTTATAATATAACTTGGCGATAATGATTATCATTCCTGCTATTTGTGTTATGCTATTCCTGTTTCCACTCATCTTCACAGTTCATGGATCGGCACCCCATCTATCTAGTGACAGGGCCATGTGGTTCTGGCAAAACTACCTGGATTCACCAACAACTCATCACCAGCACCGAGCCTAGTGCTTACATTTGCCTGGGTGCAGATGCTACCCCGATCGATCTCACTTATCTTACAGCGACTTGTCCCCACGTCAAACCGATCTCTGCTGGCGCATCCTGGACACAGCTAGCCGAGATCCAACCGCTGTATGTAGAGGTTGCGCCACAACTCGATCTAGCCTCACTTCAATTACCTGTATCGATCGAATCTTGTCAACGAATTGCGATCGTGCCTAAAGGTTTAATCGAGAGTGAATATCACGATTGGGCGACTCAAACATTGATTAGCGAAGTTACCGAAAAGAACGCTACTTTAACTGCCTCCCCACGTTGGGGACTGACAGGAGAAGTCCTAGATCCTGCTAGTTTAAACGTATTTTGGGATGAATTAATTCAGGGAGCTTATGGAAGTGTCGCTCGTGCTAAAGGGATTTTTGAAATTGTCGATGGTCGATCGTTCTATTTTAGCTTTGGTATCGGTTATCCCGATCTAACTTATTTTGAATTACCATTACCACCAGGATTAACTGGAAGACCAACACGTTTTAGTGGGTTAGAAGTTGTGGGGGATAAATTGCAAGCTCAAGTAATTATGGAAACCCTCCAAGACTGCGGATTAGATGATAACGCCCTGGCTTATTATCAAGACCAAATCAGATCGCAATTATCAACTGAATTACCAGCGGAAGTATTAATATGAAAATAGCAGTAATGTCTTGTATTCATGGCAACTATGAAGCCTTGAATGCAGTATTGTCAGATATCGATCGGCAAAAAGCCGATCGGATCTTTTGCTTGGGCGATTTGGTTGGTTATGGCCCACATCCAAATGCTGTAGTGGAGATGATTCGATCGATGGATATTCCCACCGTCCAAGGTTGTTGGGATGAAGATATCGTTGAAGGTTTGAATGCTTGTGAATGTAGTTATCCATCAATTTTGGCGGAGAAACGGGGCAAGGCAGCGCATGAATGGACGAATGACCAAATCCAGCCCGAAGTGCGAGAATACCTCGCTCAGTTGCCATTAAGCTTGCGGGAGGAGAATCTTTGTTTCGTACATGGTAGCCCTCACAATCAACATGAGTATTTAATGCCAGAAATTAATGCTTTCACCGCACTAGAACGGGTGATGGCGACGGGTGCAGATGTGTTATTTTGCGGACATACACACATTCCCTATGTGCGGACGCTGGATGCTGGACAATTAGCGGTTAAGGTTCAACAGCCAGAGGGGACTAGTACCAAGCAGTTTACCGCACCGCTAAAGCAGATTATCAATGCGGGTTCTGTGGGGGAACCGCGTCATGGTCGTCCGAATGCGACTTATGTAATTTATGACACGGATGACAAGCTGACAACGTTGCGGGAGGTAGAGTACGATTATCAACTCACTTGTCAGGCAATTATCGACAAAGGGCTACCAGCTATTTTTGCATGGCGATTGGCTCAGGGTTTGGAATATGCCGAACGCGCTGAAGATCCGACTCATGTCTGCGAACGGTAGGGGTAAGTAATCAGTAATCAGTAATAAGTGTAATTAGATGTGGGCGATCGCGAGTGGAATTGAAGGTAATTTGGCTGCATATGAAGCAGTGGTGGCGGATTTAAAAAAATCGCGCCAGGAGGTGGAGAATTTTTATTTACTAGGGGATATTATCGGCCCAACAGCCGAGAGTAATCGGCTAGTCAAGAGAATTCAGCAGCCGCGTAATGGGGAGCCAATACCACTAGTTTGTCAAGGGTGGTGGGAGGAACAAATATTGATTCTTCATACCTTGGGGCGGACGGGAGAGCCGACAGAACTAATCGATCGATATGGGATTGACATGACGAAAACGTTATGGGATGCGATCGATTCAACCACGTTAAAATGGGTGCAATCTTTGGAATTTGGATTTGCCGAATTAGACTGTTTTTTGATTCATGGTAGCTCGGTCGATGTCAGTGATGAATTGACCCCAACTACCGATCCGATTCAGATGTTAGACAAGTTATCACGGATGGAAGCAAATCAATTATTTTGCGGTCGATCGGGTTTGGCATTTGAATATAAGATTGAATCTGGTAGTCTGACGAGTCAAGTTCAAACATTAGATACGTTATCTGCACCAACTCCAACAGTATTAAGCCCACGTCGAATTGTCGGTGTAGGTTCGGTTGGACGAATCGAAGGCAAAGCTAGCTATACTCTCTACTATCCAGGGAGTAATAAGTTGGAGTTTAAAACGGTTCGCTATGGGGCTAAAAAGGGCTTCGGTTAAACCAGCAGGTTTAAAGTAATGCGATATCTCACAATCGTTGAGAAGATAGAAACTGAATATTCAGCCGATTCGCCCGACTTGCTCGGATGTGTTGCAACTGGACTGACCTACGAAGAGGTTGAAAGAAACATGTGTGAAGCTATAGAGTTTCATTATAATAGAGTCGCCCAGCAACATCAGATCGCTTATGTCTATTTCTCGTCGTCATTTTCTCACCATTGCTGGAGCGGGTACCGCCGGAAGCTTTTTGCTGAGTGGATTGGAAAATCTGTATGGCAACACCCGCTCGACAGTCAAATCGCCGATTGTGCGGGGTTATGGGGCACTAATTAAAGATCCCAACGGCATTTTGGACTTACCTGCTGGATTTAGCTATCAGATCGTATCCCGAACAGGTGTCCAGATGAGCGATCGGTCAGAGTTGCCGAGTAATTTTGATGGGATGGAAGCATTTACGGGGAAAAATGGCACAACAATTTTAGTTCGTAATCACGAACTCCGTCCCAGTGCTAAGTCGAGAGTAATTGCTGCCACAGAGCTAATGTACGATCCTAATTGTGCGGGCGGTACGACGACTTTAATAGTTGACAGCAATCGCCAGTTAATCAAAGAATACGTGTCTTTGGCTGGAACTGCCGTCAATTGTGGCGGCGGCAAAACACCGTGGGGAACGTGGATTAGTTGTGAAGAAAATACTCAGATGCCTGGTGTTCCCGATTTTAGGGGTGCAGTGAGCAAGCCGCATGGCTATAATTTTGAAGTTCCGGTAAATAGTCAAACCCCCGTTAACCCGATACCACTGGTGGCGATGGGCAGATTTCGCCACGAAGCGATCTCCGTCGATCCGCGGACTGGTATTGTCTACCAAACCGAAGACGATCCGATCGGTTTATTCTATCGATTTATCCCCAAACAACCTGGTAAACTAGCCACCGGCGGCATTCTGGAAGCTCTCAAAATCGTGGGTAAAGCGCAAGTTAACACCAAACAGAACTTTCCGGTGCGGCAAAAATTTGCCGTAGAATGGGTCCGAATTGAAGAACCAAATCCGACTGGAAATACCGTCAAAACTGAAGGATTTACCAAAGGTGCCGCTCAATTTATGCGGGGTGAAGGGATCTGTTATGTCAATGGTTCGTTCTATTTTACTTGTACTCAAGGTGGCAATCCTGACCTAAATGTCAAGTTAAAAGCGGGGCAGGAAACGCGCGGTACCGGACAGATTTGGAAATACACCCCCAGTCAAACTGCCAAAAATGGCGGTTCTATCGAGTTGTTTCTCGAACCAAACGACACCAATATCGTCGATATGCCTGACAATATTACACTGGCACCCAACGGTCATTTAATCACCTGTGAAGATGGCAAAGGCGAACAAAGATTGATCGGGATTACGCCCCAAGGCGGAGTTTATACTTTTGCCCGCAATGCTAGAGATAATAGCGAATTTGCCGGATCGTGTTTTAGCCCAGATGGTCGCACGATGTTTGTGAATATCTACGATCCTGGGCTGACTCTGGCTGTATGGGGTAAGTGGATGAACACTTAACAATCAGTCGTACCATATTTGGGTAATACGTTGGCGTTTAAGACAGTTCGCGATGGAGCCAAAAAAGGATTTGGTTAAATTAAAAATCTTATCTAAAAATAATTTGTGAATTGCCCCTACTATCTAGGGCTATTTCATTCTCCAATTTTAGGATCTGTAGGGGCAGGTTTATGCAGATATCTTTCGACATTTACCAGCAAGATTTTAGCAAAATCTGCCCTCCTCACTAGCATGAAATAGCCCTGCCCTACTATCTATTAATAAAATATTTAAAGTCTGGGAAATATATTAAGATCCATTAGAGGAGTAAACGCGATAACCTAGATCGTCGCCGACTCCCTAATCCTCCTTTTGGCTTCAATCGCTATGACCGCAGTATCGCCGCCTAAATCGCTACTTAAATTTCGATTCAATCGCCAACTCTGGCAGCGATTCGTCGAAATTGCCCAGCCTTACTTCTATCCTCCAGGGGCAAGAAGTTCGACGCAGTTTCTATTTTTAATCCTAACACAACTAGTATTTGTCGTTGCTTTTACATTTTTCTTTGTAATTACTTTAGCATTAATCGGCTTCCAATTCTCGCCTAAATTTTTTGCGGGATTGGTAAATGAGATTATTTATCTCAAGTTTCTCTCTAGCCTGGGTAACAGCTCACTAGAAATCTTCCAAAATCTCCTCACATTTTTACCTACTTATATATTTTTGGTACTGCTCATCGTCAGTAGTGGTATCTTCTATGCTTATCGGCGCAAGCTACAAGGACGAGAAAAACAGTGGCTAGTATTGGGATTATTACTATTTCTCGCCTTTATTGTCAGTAGTCTGAACGTGCTTCTAAGTTACGTCTTTCGATTTATCGATAATGCTCTCAATGGAAGAGATCCTCAATTATTTTGGGAGTTTATCTGGGTATATGGAATTACCCTAGTTGTCGCGATTCCGATTCTGATTAGCTATCGTTATACGCGTAAGAAATTAACCTTATTTTGGCGGGAATGGCTGACGAATACCCTATTGAAGGATTATTTTAGTAACCGAGCCTACTATGAGCTAGACTCAAATGCTGCGAATACAGATATTGACAATCCAGATCAACGAATGACTGAAGATGTCAATTCTTTTACAAATACTATTCTGGATCTAATTTTAGATATTCTCGATTCAGTTTTAGATTTAGTCGCCTTTACCGGAATTCTCTATAGTATCTCTAGAGAACTTACATTTGGGTTAGTAGGTTATGTCTCGATCGCGAGTATTTTAGCACTATGGATCGGTGCTAAACTGATTAAAATTAACTTCAATCAATTACGATTAGAAGGGGACTTTCGCTATGGGATGGTTCACGTCCGCGACAATGCTGAATCGATCGCTTTTTATCGAGGTGAAAACATCGAACTCAGTCAAGTTGAAGGTCGTTTGAACCGAGTTATTAAGAACTACGATCTTTTAATAATTTGGTTCGCGCTACTGGATATCTTTCAATACGCCTATAGATATTTTGCACGGTTGGTACCCTACCTCATTGTCGCCCCGCTATACTTTGCCGAAAAAGTGGACTTTGGCACAATCGGACAGGGAATATTTGCCTTCCAAATGGTGCTAAGTGCCCTCTCAATTATTCCCAGCCGAATTCAGGATATTTCTTCTTTCGCTGCGAGTATCGAGCGGTTGGGGACGCTGTATGAACGATTCCGACAACGGGAGTCTAAAGCTGCTATCGGTGGCGAGGGGATTATCAATTACCCTGCTACTCATTTTAAAGTTGATGGGCTAACGCTCAATACTCCCAACGCCGAGCAGACGCTATTTGAGAACTTATCTTTCGAGCTAACGCCATCTGAATCTTTACTGGTAGTGGGTACTAGCGGCTGTGGTAAAAGTTCGCTACTGCGGGCGATTGCTGGACTCTGGCGGAATGGTGAGGGGACGATCGAAAGTCCTGATTATGCTCAAGCTTTATTCCTACCCCAGAAGCCATATATGCTCCTGGGCACATTGCGCGAACAGTTGAAATATCCCAACCTGCGCGAAAATATCACCGATCCCGAAATCCAATCGGCATTGGGACAAGTCAACCTTGAAGACTTATCCGAGCGGATGGGCGGACTCAGTGCCGAAAAAGATTGGGCGACTGTCCTCTCCCACGGCGAGCAACAGCGGTTAGCTTTTGCGCGGATTCTCCTGAGTAGACCGAAATATGTCATCTTGGACGAAGCTACTAGTGCTTTAGATGTGACTAACGAGCGACGGTTATACGAGTTGTTACAAAGCCAAGATATCACCTACATTAGTGTCGGTCATCGCCCCAGTCTGGTGGACTATCACCAGACGGTACTAGATCTGCAATCCGAACATGGTAAAGGTTGGCAATTGTTGGCGGCTGAAGACTATCAGTTTGCTAGTTAATGAGCCTAACTAGTCACACGCATCTTCGGGCTGAGTTGGACTGTTTCTTAACTCATGGTAGATCGATTTCACAAAGTGAACGCTAGGCGATCGATGTTAGTGATGAATTGACACCAACTACCGATCCGATTCAGATGTTAGACAGATTATCGCGGATGGAAGCAAATCAATTATTTTGCGGTCGATCGGGCTTGGCATTTGAATATAAAATTGAATCTGGTAGTCTGACTAGTCAAGTTCAAACATTAGATAATCTATCTTCACCAACTCCAACAGTATTAAGCCCACGCCGAATTATCGGTGTAGGTTCGGTGGGACGAATTGAAGGAAAAGCTAACTATACTCTCTATTATCATGTGCTGTGTTAGAGGCAACTTTTTCGTTAAGGTGTAGTTAAGTACCTGGACTGAATTAATTGCACACTCAAGACTTTCAAATCTTTTGTGACAGAGGCACCTAGTCAAAATTTTGTGCAATTAATTATGTCTACCTACTTAATAAATAGTGAACAGCGATCGCAAAATATGGGAACAGTACAATTTTTCGCTCCTTCTCAGAGCTATCTTCAGAAAGTAGAAGACCTATTTGAAGAGCATCGGAAAAAGATTCTCTATTTAGTCCCTACAGCAAAAGTCGAGCATATTGGAGCAACTTCAGTACCAGGTCTACTGACCAAAGGGGATTTAGATTTGCAAGTCTCAGTGTCGCTACCGGAGTTCGATCGAGCTGTTGGTCTCTTGCAGACAGAATACTCAGATCGTCAACTTGAGAATTGGACTGAATCGTTTGCTAGCTTTAAAGTTGAGAGAGACTCTGATATTCCAGTTGGGGTTCAGTTAGTGATTCAAGGCTCAGAAAGCGATATCTTTGTCAAAAGTCGGGAATTACTGCTTGCACAGCCAGAAAAGGTAGAAGAACTCAATCAATTAAAGCAATGTCATGCAAATGGAGATATGGATACTTATATTAAACACAAAGGCGAGTTTTTCACGGCACTCCTTGAGAATAGTGGATAAAATCGCAGTCGAACAATTCTATTGCACCCGACCATATAGAGTTTTTCATGAAGAACGAGAGTCGATCTGTGGCGGGTGAATGGAGCCGTTATGCGGTTCAGGCTGTTGGTTGGGTCAGTAATCTAGAAAGCTATGTTAGTGCTGGTTGTGACTAGCAAAGCCTTATAATAGAGCTATTTAATGAAAGTGATTTTAACTATGAACTACCAAAACTTCATCACAGTTGAATCTGATAAACGGGGTGGGAAACCTTGTATACGTGGTTTAAGGATTACGGTTTATGAAGTGCTGGAGTACCTAGCTTCCGAGATGACTGAAGCAGAAATTCTTGACGATTTTCCCGATCTGACGCGAGAAGACCTAAAAGCCTGTATTGCTTATGCTGCTGACCGTGAGCGTCGGTTAATGATTTCTCCATTATCTGCATGAGATTACTTTTTGATGAAAACTTGTCGCCAAAGTTGCCGAACCGTTTGGGCGATCTTTTCCCAAATTCAATTCACGTTCGAGATGCAGGAATGAAGGTAACGATCGATCCAATTGTTTGGAGTTATGCAAAAGACAACGATTTGATAATTGTCTCAGAAGATGCGGACATGCACGATTTGAGCTTAGTGTTCGGCAATCCACCAAAAGTTATTTGGCTTCGCTTGGGGAACTGTTCAACATTGCAAGTTGAGAATTTGCTACGTCAGAATTTTGAAGTGATTAAATTATTTCATGCAGATGAGAATGTATCGTTACTTGCTTTATCATAATGACCCGAACTTCATGAAGGCTAAGTTTGCGAGTTAGAATAGTCTTCAAAACACAGGTTAATTTCCCAGTATTATCTAAGCTCCCGATTCAAGTTGGTCGGTGAGTCCAAAAGGTTACTAGCGATGGGTAGCCGACTGTTCAACAAACGTTGTGTCCCCAAGCTAAAATAAAGGAGTTCAAGTCACCGCGAGGTTAAACTCATCGCAGTTCAACAACCCCGACATAGTTAGAATTGCACTACGATTACCTCCGGTAGGCTACGCCAACGAATCGAAAAGACTGCACCACTACTCTACTTAGGTTATCATGATAATGATTATCATTCTAGAATAGTATGGTCAGTTCCCTAACCCAACCCCAGAGCAGATCGATTGAGCCGGATATCCAGCAACTAGCCCTCATCCGCCATACCTGCGCCCACATTATGGCGATGGCGGTACAGAAGCTATATCCAGGCACGAAAGTAGCAATTGGTCCCGTGACGGAAACAGGCTTTTTCTATGATTTTGATAGTCCTGTCACCTTTACTCGCGATAATTTTGCCAAGATTGTCAAGGAAATGCGGCGCATTATCAAAGCTAACTTACCGATCGTGCGGGAAGTTGTTAGTAAAGATGATATTAGAGCTGAAATTGCTGACTTAGAGGAGCCATACAAATTAGAGATTCTCGATAGCATTCCCGATAGCGAAATTATCACTCGTTACTTTATTGGTAGTCCCGATGCTGGTAAATTGACAAAATCTGATATTGAGGTAGAACCCTCTTTATTAGTACCAGTAATTATTCCACCCCAAAGTACTTGGTGGGATTTGTGTGCGGGGCCACATCTTAATTCTACTGGTGAAATCGACCCAAATAGCTTTGCACTAGAAAGTCTGGCAGGTGCTTATTGGCGCGGCGATGAAACTAAACCAATGCTGCAACGAATCTATGGAACTGCATGGGAAACACCCGCACAACTTGAGGCATATCTTACTCAAAAAGAAGAAGCCCTCAAACGCGATCATCGTAAATTAGGACAGGAATTAAAACTATTTAGTATCCAAGAAGATGCAGGTGGTGGGTTAGTATTTTGGCATCCACGCGGGGCTAAAATTCGCTATATTATCGAAGATTATTGGCGAAAAGCACATCTAGATTCAGGCTATGAATTGCTCTATACACCCCACATTGCCAACCTAGATTTGTGGAAAACATCGGGTCATTTTGACTTCTATCAAGAGAGTATGTTTGACTCGATGGATGTCGATGAAAGAGCTTATCAAATTAAGCCGATGAATTGTCCCTTTCATGTTTTGACCTATAAACACGAACTACATTCTTATCGAGAATTACCGCTACGTTGGGCTGAGTTGGGTACAGTTTATCGGTATGAGCGATCGGGTGCATTGCATGGTTTGATGCGGGTGAGAGGCTTTACTCAAGATGATGCTCACATATTTTGTTTACCGGAGCAGATTGCTACTGAAATTTTGAGGGTTTTAAATCTCACCGAACAGATCTTATCTGACTTTGGATTTAATGACTATGAGATAAATCTGTCTACTCGCCCTGAAAAATCGGTGGGAGCAGATGAAGTATGGGAGTTGGCGACAAGTGCCTTAATTGAAGCCTTGGATGCTAAAGGTTGGAACTATACGATCGATGAAGGTGGCGGTGCTTTTTATGGCCCCAAAATCGACCTGAAAATCAAAGATGCGATCGGACGGTTATGGCAATGTTCGACGATTCAGATAGACTTTAATTTACCCGAACGGTTCGAGATGGAATATATGGCGGCGGATAATACCAGAAAGCGACCAATCATGATTCATCGGGCAATTTTTGGCTCTTTGGAACGTTTCTTTGGAATTTTAATTGAAAACTATGCAGGTGATTTTCCGCTGTGGTTGGCACCAATTCAACTGCGGTTATTGCCTGTAACTGAGGAAGTGAGAGATTATTGCGATCGAGTCATCACCACTTTCAAACAAGCTGGCTTTCGAGTCGAACTCGATCGTAGTCACGATCGGTTGGGTAAAATGATTCGCACGGCGGAATTAGAAAAGATTCCAGTTGTGGGGGTAATTGGGATGAAGGAGATGGAAACTCAAACCTTGAGTATTAGAACTAGAAAGGGCGGAGATTTGGGCGTACTCAATCTTGTCGATCTCCAACAAAAAATGGCACAGGTAATTCAAGATAAAAGTTCTTTATGATTTCAACAAAGTAGATTAATTTATGACTAAACACGCTCTATATATCTGCAAATCTTGTGCTTTTTCGCTAACACAACGCGATTATCTCGGCGAACGAGGTGGGAAATATTTATTCGATCGAGTGTCCGATCTAGCTGAAGATTGGTTTTTAAAATCTGACTTTGCAGTTGAAGAATTAGTTTGTTTGAGTGCTTGCAAACGGCCATGTGCGATCGCTTTAACTGGAGCGAACAAAACTAGCTTGGCGTTGCTGAATTGATGTATGATAT